>Ga0075424_100001162_pt1 | contig 22597 bp, 36 predicted proteins | sample SoiMethybrSBSTD3_FD_75301 | JGI IMG/M metagenome (GOLD analysis project Ga0075424, IMG submission 75301) | Bulk soil microbial communities from a Populus tree surrounding site in Tennessee, USA - Soil MetaG P. TD hybrid SBSTD3 | ecosystem: Environmental > Terrestrial > Soil > Tree plantation... | reverse complement strand
TTTTGTGGAAAAGCGCCGAGAGCCCCACATGTGAGTTGCCGAATTCACCAACCAGGTAGCATGCAAGCCCACCACCGTGCGCAGGAAAATGCCCCACAACAAGAAGGGCAATCCGCCGAGGGCGAAAAGCAGCAGGCCCAGTGCGACTATCGGCAAGTAGTGGTACTTGGTAATCCACATGTGAAACTTATCTTTCGCTAGGTCGGGGACGTAGTGGGCCAGCGTGGTTGTGTCGTGATGCATGGATAGTCCCGTCAGAATCCATCCCATATGTGACCACCATTTGCCGTCTCTTGGCGAGTGTGGATCACCCTCATGATCCGCGAATTTATGATGAATGCGGTGGGTAGCCACCCAGAATATGGGACCGCCTTCGAGAGTGAGGGTCGCACAGACGGTCAGAAAATACTCAACCCACTTCGGAGTCCTGTAACCACGATGCGTGAGGAGCCGATGATAGCCCATCCCGATGCCTAGGCTTCCCGATATCCACCAGAGGAAAATCGCAACGAAGAGAGCTTTCCAAGTAAAGAAGAGCAGTGCCGCAACCGCGCCAAGGTGAAAGGCAGCCATAAAAAATGCGGTTACCCAGTTGATTTGGTCGTCGGCCAGCTGCTTTCGTTCGATTGCCTGAAGCTGCATCATTGCTGATCTCCCACTCCTTTTGATGTGGGCGTCCGGCGGTCGGTGTCTACAGAGGGTGTAATAGTTTTGTATGCGGTGGGTAACGCATCTACGAAGAATTGTGAAAATCGAGCAATATTGACCAGAGCATGTGAGCGTCCAGCCTGAAGCGTGTACGTAGAAATTGTGGCTACAGAAAATATCGCGGTCGCGAGGGTCCGAGAGGCGGTGCATTTTGGCGGTTGCTGCTGGAGCCCAGCTCCAGCACAAGGACTACCATGACCAATATCGCTGGAGCCGAACCGCTCTCACTCAGGCGTCTTTGGGTTTCGTTAGCGGCTCAATCTCGTGATTGATTTCAAATCTCACTGCCATGCCACATGACTGGCATGTCGTTTGGTGTAAGCCCCCGTTCAGGCTCATCGCTTCTAGTCTGTTGCGACGTAGACATTTGGGGCACGTAATCATCAGGTACCCGGCACTATCTCTTGGCACGAACAGTGGAGCGATGTCACTCTTTTTTCCCTCCGAGCGAAGGGGAGAAGCAGCCAAAAGCTTGCCGACTTCGTGGAAAAGTTCCTTGATGGTGTAATTTCCTTTTTGCAAGAATGCGTCTGCCAGAATTCCGGCTGGCATTTCGCACGAACTGTAGCCTCCACTCATTGCAATCGTGGCGATATGCGGAAACCGCTGGCGCACAACAGCCAGAAATTCAAAACCCGTCATGCGAGGCATATTCAAATCGGAAATGATTAAATCAGGCAAAGATTTGCTGAGCGAGTGTAGGCCGTCCAGACCGTCCGCGGCCGTTAGAACCTCATAGCCCTCGCCTTCCAAAATCATCCTTGCCGTTTCACGAATCAACTGTTCATCATCGACCACCAGGATACGAAAGCGGAATTGCGCGGCTACCTGGGCTTCGGCCACCAATTTGCTCTCATAGAACGGCGCTCCATCTTTGCCAGCGACTAGGTGTGTGCCCCTTTCTGCGTCCTTAGCTGCAATCGAGACGGGACGACCCTCATCTTCTTTTTTTTGGCCAGACATGGGCGCCACCTTCATTGATGACACTTCAAGAGGCCCAATGGTAACTGGCAGGAAACAAGACATCTGCTCAATATTGACCAGGTTGAGAAAAGCCTCAGGTTGAGCTAGCGTGATACGACGACAAAAGAACGACAGTCGACCGTGTGTCCAGTTTTCCTAGAACGCATTTCCCATGCCGCCATGGCCGCTCGCGGCAGCGCCTTGTTTCTCTTCCGCAACGTCTGCGACGAGGGCTTCGGTGGTTAGCATCAGTGCAGCGATGGAGCCAGCATTGGTCAGAGCAGTCCGCACGACCTTGGTCGGATCGAGCACGCCAGCCTTGACCAGGTCTCCATATTCACCGGTCAAAGCGTTGAAGCCGAAGTGCGGGTCCTTTGAATCGGTCACCTTACGAAACACAATCGCACCCTCTTCACCGGCATTCTGAGCGATCTGACGGAGCGGTTCCTGTAAAGCACGTTTCACGATGTTCACCCCAATTTGCTCATCGCCTTCGAGTTTCAGCCTGTCAAGAGCAGGGATACAACGGGCCAGAGCCACGCCACCGCCGGGTACGATGCCTTCTTCGACCGCTGCCCGGGTCGCGTGCATTGCGTCTTCGACACGGGCCTTCTTCTCCTTCATTTCCGTCTCGGTAGCGGCGCCAACTTTAATAATGGCCACGCCGCCGACTAGTTTCGCCAGCCGTTCCTGCAGCTTCTCGCGGTCGTAGTCGCTGGTGGTCTTATCAATTTGGCTTCGAATTTCCTTTACCCGGCCCTCGACATCATCATGCTTGCCTTTGCCTTCGATGATGGTCGTATTGTCCTTGTCAATGGTGATCTTCTTGGCTTGTCCTAGATCCTCCATCGTCACATTTTCCAGTTTGGTGCCCAGATCTTCGGTAATAGCCTTCCCGCCCGTGAGGGTTGCGATGTCCTGCAACATCGCCTTGCGGCGATCGCCGAAACCGGGTGCTTTTACGGCCGCAACCTGCAGCGTTCCTCGCAGCTTGTTTACAACAAGGGTCGCCAGCGCGTCCCCCTCGATGTCCTCAGCAACAATAAGCAGCGGCTTGCCGCTCTTGGAGATCTGCTCAAGCACAGGAAGGATGTCCTTCATAGAACTGATCTTCTTTTCGTTAATCAGGATGTAGGCATTCTCGAAGGCAACTTCCATGCGTTCCGGGTCCGTAACGAAGTACGGCGAAAGGTACCCGCGGTCGAACTGCATGCCTTCGACAACTTCGAGCTGGGTCTCCAGCGTCTTCGACTCTTCGACGGTAATGACGCCGTCCTTCCCGACCTTCTTCATTGCATCGGCGATGATTTGGCCAATGGTGTCGTCATTGTTGGCCGAAATGCTACCAACTTGCGCGATCATGTCCCCCGTAACGGGCTTGGAGAATTTGTCGAGTTCACCGTTGGCGCGCTCTCCCGTCTTGGGGTCGACTGTGCCGCAAATGGCGGTGATCGCCTTCTCAATGCCGCGTTTCATCGCCATTGGATTGGCTCCGGCCGCGACCGTTCTCACGCCTTCGCGATAAATCGCCTGCGCCAGAACCGTGGCCGTGGTGGTCCCGTCGCCGGCGACGTCGCTGGTCTTGGAAGCGACTTCACGCACCATCTGTGCGCCCAGGTTCTCGAGACCATCTTGCAGTTCAATCTCTTTGGCAACCGTCACGCCATCTTTGGTGATCGTCGGTGAACCAAATTTCTTTTCAATAACAACGTTGCGGCCTCTGGGCCCGAGAGTCACCTTCACTGCATCCGCCATTAGGTTAACGCCACGCAGGATCGCCTGCCGCGACTCTTCGCCGTGCACGATTTGCTTTGCCATGACTGTACTCTCCTAGGAATGCTGAGAACTTCAATTGTGCATGCTCCTCTCGCGTCACCGCAGTCCAGGAGCACGAATGCTTGCCGGCACCTTGGTCAGAGACGACCACTTCGGGGCGCTCAGGGAGCACTATCTCCTGGCCCCTACGGTCTCTTTCTTCGCTGCACCTTTGACAACGCCAAGGACTTCTTCCTCTTTCATGATGAGGAAATCCTCCCCATCAATCTTGATTTCGGTCCCAGAATATTTGCCGAACAGAATGCGGTCGCCTTCTTTTAGCGCGAGAGGGAACACTTTGCCTTCGTCGTTGGTCTTGCCCTTGCCAACCGAGATGACTTCGCCTTCTTGTGGTTTGTCTTTGGCAGAGTCCGGGATGATGATTCCACCCCGAGTTGCACCAACTTCTTCGACTCGCCGCACCAAAATGCGGTCATGCAGTGGGGTAAACTTTGCAGCCATACTTGCAGGTTCCTTTCCTTTGAATCCCGTTCTACTAACGGGAAGGTATGAAAACCGAGTTTAGAGGTTACGTCTCACTCAACATCGCGACCAACGGCGGAACTCGAAGGCCCCTTTGATGCCCTTATTGTCCGCTGTTGAAATCTGTGACCGTATACCCCGATGTTTCTTCTGATGTCACAAGAAGACTGCCTGACGGTCGCTGTCAGTTTTTCCAACCAGCCCACAGAGCTACGCCCGGGCTGACGCGTATAGAACCAGCTCTTGGCGATCCTTCAGCTGTAAAAAATGAAGGACCCAGGCAATGCAGTTCTGTACGTTCGCTTCGGTGAGACCTAGCTTCTTTGCAATATCCTTATTATTCAGCCCTTGGCCCACTAAACGATAGATCGGACCAAGGACACCCGTTTGCTCCCAAAAGCAGCGCATAACGTCTCCTTCCTGCGTAGACCACACCAGCAATGCGAGAGAGGAAGCGCTCGTCTCAAACATCATGATGGCCCCCTTAGAAAGGAATAGCTGATCTAAACTGCTCACCTTTATTCACAAGCAGGTTGGCCCACTTGGCGAGTGACTGACGGCTTGTGCCAGTGAGGGATCTTCATCAGATGGGATTATCCTCGGAGGCCGACCGGGCGAACAAAACTATTTTTGCACCGACTCCTGCACGGGCCTCAGTTTCGAGGTGACGGGAATCTCCTCGCCAACCGGTCCGCGAAGTGAATATCGAATGGCGCATCCGAGACGTTGCGGCCGCTTATCTCCTCTTCACCGTCGCACTGGTGATGGTGCCGAAAGCAGACATTGCAGAAACACCGTTTGACGAGGCCACCACACCAACAAATGAGATGGGAATGGAGAGAGCGGCCTCACCATCGGAATCTGGACAGTCGCTCCCATCGCCTGTGCTCAGGATATTTTCGCAGCCGCTAAGAGCCGTCTTCTCGTGAAAGTGGCGGGGCTATCCTTTTCGTGAAACTGGCAACCGCTCGCTGGAGAGCGGATGAATATCGCAGAGAACCTTCGCCAGTACGGGCACGAACCCTGAGCTTCGCGTCTGAAGGTCTTTTCAAACTGAGCAATTGTGAGCAGTCACGAAAGGTCCCAGCGTCGTAACTTGTTATGCATACGAGATGGGAACGAGCGCGATTCATTTGTTCGTCTCATCTCGCCATGTGGCGTATCCAGAGCGGGCAAGTTTTTAAACTTGCACCCTCATACACCGCCCGCTACGCCACATCTTTTTCAACAACTATCCGAGGCGAATATGACGGTTACCAACGTGATTGAGGTCGTGGTGGCGCTGGCACTCCTCTACGCTGCCTACCGGTTTTTCCAGAAGCGGGCATGACTAGCCATGAAGGACAGACGTATCCTGGAAGATCTGCCACAGGCCAGCGATCGGGACCTGGATAACTGTCGAAAACGGGCGTCTGTGACAATGCCGGCGGTGTCCAGTATGTTTCGACAACACTTCTCCATGCACCCGCAGAAGAGCGCCACTTCGCTCTCATTGGACAAGTGCTAAGTCCAAACCAAGGCTCGCTTCCAATCAGGATTCAGGTCGGAAACTCAGTTCGACCCATGCATCTCTTCGGTCTGCAACCGCGATCATGATTACTCCTTCGAACTCCTCGTGAAGAGGAGCGGGCCGCCCAATCAATGACTCGGTTGCTCTGAAGCAATGAGAACTAGGCCCAATCGTGCACCGCGTGAGAGGCTGGGGGCTGCGATGGTATACAAACTTCTACTTCCAGTTCTCGCCAAGTGGCAGGCCTTGCGACCCACCACTTTGATCAAGGTGTTGCACGTATCATATGCATCCAAGGTAAACGTCCCGGCATTAGGATCTTCTGTCTCGACTCACCATGACATCCCCAACGATGTGGGTGGGGCCGGTCGGATTCCCAATCCCGCTCGGCGCATTGGCGGTATCGTAGCCCGTAGCAAAGTGATTGAACTTGTATCTGGATTTTCCAGTTTTTTCCCATACTCCCAAACAGATACTGCCGTCCTGCGGCGGGCGTCCGGAGTTTATGATTTCCGTCCCATCGCTGTGCCACTGAGTGAAACCGATATCGAGAGGTGCGCCGTCGGGCGGCGCGCCAGGGCCAGTATTACCCTGGGCAGTGAGCGTAAGTTTCCACATTCCGACAATCGGTTCGTTGGAGTCGTGCTCGGACACCAGTAAGGGCGAAGCCGAGCTGAACTCCGCCCCACTCCAGGACTGCGGCGATACAAGCGCGCCGGCCTTGTGTCCCAGCAAATAAGATCCGCACTCAGCGCTGGCTTTTGCGGTGAGGATCGTCCCAATCAGGACTAGGCCCAGAGCTGCTGCGAATCTCTTGAATGCAGTTTTCATGGATCTACTTTAAGCGTCAATGTTCTGAATTTTCCGTTCGGTAGCTAAAGAGGGTAGGCTAACCGCCGATCAAAGCGAGCGGGCAAGTGCTTTTTTGAGACGAATCAGACTGGTCCATCTGTTCTTGTACGGCTGAGCAATTGTGCTCGCTTCTCGAAAAATTAATATGACAGTCGGGCTAGAGCTGTGCCGTCTGTACATCCAAGACTTTTCCTGCAGGCTGCTTAACCGTTCGTGTTGGATCGCCGGATGTTGCGTCTGTGCCCGGCTCGTGCCTTCATGGCATTGGCGTGCCTCTGCACAAAACGCTTGTCAGCGGAGCGTTCTGGGGACGTAGGTTTCTGCATCTCGCGATTCCCGGCCGTGGTCGCGGTAGCAGCCGCAGGAGCGACGGATGGGTTCGCCGTCTCGCTGACCGCCGAAGATGGAGAGGTATTTTGCTTCTGCACATCCACTGTTCCTTCTCGTGATTCGAGCATAGTTGACCTTCCCTATCAGGATTTATCCCACCGCACTGACTGAACCGCATCGACTTCCGCCGCAAATGGCGTGAGACGGAACGAAAGTCACGGGGATTCAAGTGCTTTCAACCGTATACGCTTGCCTTGCCGAACTTGCTCCGCGGTAAAAGCACGACCACAAGTACTACATCTCCAGCGAGTGGATAGGGTCGTCGACGAGGTTGCACCCGCGTTTGCAGTCTCCGATCGTACTGGACGCAGCATGAGCCCCAACTCCCCTCCGCACTCCGGACATTGACGTTCAGGCATGGTGAATGGAAACCGTATCTTTCCCTGACGTTTGACGCTGCCTATAACGATTCGCTGCTCGGCATGCGATCTGTGATGGACGCAATGGAAAGGCGTGGCGGCGTCTTGAGCAGCTTCAGGGAGAGCGCGAACAAGATAAGCGCGAGCGTGTTCACGACCAGGGCCGGGGCTGCCGAGAACCCTAGGGGCACAAGCGGGTTGAATAGGCAGGCTACCACGCCAAAGGCAGCGACCCAGCGATATTCGCATAGGGAAGCGGCCTGGAATATGACCACGGTGGCCGCGGCGGGGATCAGGATCAGTAGCGCCGCCTGGTATCCCAGGGCGAAGCGTCCTGGGAAGGCCGGCAGCACAAGACCAGCGAGCAGCGCAGCACTTGCGATCCATTTCATGAATGTTGTAAGCATCGAGTCCTCATTTTGTTCTCGTCCGATCGGAAAGAGATCAGGCCGCCTCTCGTCGAAATCCGCGCGTATGATTCCGTCAACCGCGCCAGCCCCACGCTTTGCGCGTCCTGGTCCGCTGTCGCACAGTTGCCACCAGCAGCCCAATACCCGCCACGAACAGCAGCGTCACGGCGACAAAAAGATATACTTCTGTCGTGTTCACCAGGCCTACCTCCTGCAGTCATGATACGAAGCGCCCCGCTTCGTTCCGCTTTACTGAGCTTTGTCCCGGGCCTCATTTACCTTCAAGGCACGGCCGCCCAGGCTGCTGCCGGTGATCGCTGCAGAAGCCTTATCAGCCTCACCCGCATTAGTCATTTCCACGAAAGCGAAGCCTCGGGGCCGTCCGGTTTCCTTGTCGGTAACGATGTTCACACGTTCCACAACTCCGTGGGTCTCAAACAGGGCTCGCAGTTCTTGTTCAGTCGTGCTGAACGCGAGATTGCCAACGTAAAGGTTCTTCATAGTATTTCCTCTTTGTGTCGTGCTGGTCGGGTAATGAAGTTTCATCAACTGCTGTGATCGAATCGATTTGTGAAACCGACGCCACCACCGGGCCGTCCACGCATTCTCGTACCGTTAGCGCGAAGGGCTGATTGTTGCGTCGTTCGAGCAAGTCGCTGACCTCTTGAGCCTCGCGTTCGGTGTCCCATGGACCGTACTGCGGCAGTTGCGTGTAGTAGGGCGCGTCCGCAACCCCAGGCTGGTGTACCTGGCAGATACACCACTTCTTGCGGTCGGCTGACATAACTACTCCGATCGTTGCTTGCGAACTGGAACGTCTCAACCTCTGGCCCACTCCGCTGCTCTGCGCAGCCCGCCGTTCGTAGGGATGATCGAGTCGCCACCCCTTCTGAATTTGACGAGAGCGCGCGGAAACCACCAGGTACGGAATGCCAAGGAAGCTGCGGGCCACGATGCCCGTCACTTCCAGGCAGTTAAAATCTTCGTCCCGCACCTTCGAGAAAATACGCTGCAAGGCGGCACGCAAACTGCCGGCCTGTATGGGTCCGAAAGCATTCGCCTGGAGTTCAGTCCTCATGAAGAAAGAGGTCCATCCGGCCTCCCGGATCTTGCGATCGAGCGAAAAACCATTGACCGCGCGAACCACGCTCCAGTTCTGAGAGTAGGAGTCCCTCTCCAGCGCCAGACGCTCGGCCATGTATGGCTGCTCTTTGATCAGAATCGAGCCAATTTGAATACTTGAAGGCATTTTCTCTCCGCCGTACGGACAACCCGCGGTAGATCAGGAGACGGCTCCGAAGCCGTCCCTTGGATCTATCAACCGCCTAGGCAGACACACCCGCGGTGTGTAATGTCGAGCTAATGACATCTGAAACGCGCAGTTTGGGACTTCCGTCCAGGAACTTTTCTAGTTTTTTCAGAACCTCCGGGTAGCCGGCGGTGTTGTAGGCTTCCGCATTTTCCTTCGTGTCCCACAAACTGATAGCGACTACGTCGGTTCCACCCGGCATGGCAAACGTGATTTCGTCCTGAAACCCCTTTTGCTTGCGCAGGATAGGGAGCACGTTGGTTTCAAGAGTCTTGCTGAAGTCGCTGAGAGTATTGGGTTTTAGACGGACAGCTACATTGCGAGCGTACATGGTCAACCTCCAGGGGATTAATGAGTGATCTAAGAAGGAAAACTTCAGATGGGCTGACTTAGCTCAGGAAACCTGAAAGAGCGCGGAGATGTTACTCGCTCACATTTAAGCTTAGTCTTTGGGGGTCGGGATGTCAAGTCAGCGGCCCACCTTGACAAAGCCACCTCATGAGATAAACGTCGCGCTTGAGCGATCCCCTCTTCCGCTCTGTCAGATCTTCTGAGCTAAGTCGGCCCTTCTGAAGTACGCCCCCCTTAGCGCGATAACAACCCAAGGAGGTTCGCATGCGTCTTACCAGATATAGCTTTGTAATTCTTGCGGTAGTTCTAGCCGTTTCTGCGTTCCCGGCTGCAGCGCTCGGCCAGACCAACAGCTCCGATGCTGACGTTGCTGCGGTGGCTACGATCACGCAAATGGGAAATTCGTCAATAAGAGCGGATTTGGCCGGCGACTCGTCCTTTGTGGAAAAGAACTATGCCGAGAGCTTTACGGGCGGGTCGAGTTGGGGGAACTGGGAAACAAAACAATCCATTCTGGCCGACATGAAGGACAGCAAGAACAACAAGAGCAACAGCGAAGCAATTTCTGAGCTCCAGCGTGCGCGTTTACGGCGACACTGCGATCGCTACTTACAAGAGCACCTATGATTCGCTGTACCAACGGCGACCGACGCGCTCGAACGATTCTGTCGACCGACACGTTTGTCCGGCAGAACGGTTCGTGGAAGCAAGTGGCCAGCCACAGTTCCGAACTCGCGAAATAGGTTTTACGGGCACGTGTTTGTTTTGTGCCCTTCCTCCGGCATCCGTGCCGGAGGTTTTTATTGGAAGAACGACGGTGAAGCTGAGCCGCGCAGGGTGCCTGGCAGATGTACCGGAGCGGAACTGGGAGCTCAGCCAGTCGTCAATTCTGCCAGGGTGAAGCGTGCTAGGGAGCGGGCGTCGCTAGTAAGACTCTCGACGGGCGAGGGCGCTCGTTCGCGCTCGACTCGCAGAATGTGCCGGGCGACGAATTGGATGCAGAGATTGCCCGGCCACAGTTCTTCAGAGAATCTGAAAGTGACGCCTAAAGGCGACACCATTCTCCAAGTCTGCTTCCTCTACAACTGTTCACTTTTGACCAGTTTGTGTCTCGGCCACCACCTATTATGTCTGTTTAGCAGCCTCGGAGGAAGTTATGGAAAACTTTGCCGACCTGATGCAAAGGCTGCTTGAACTCCAAAGTGGCGGAAAAGAAAGAAGTCCCGAGCTGATCGCAGAAGACGAGCGATTGATGGAAGGTTTGAGAAGTCTGGCCGGGAAATCAGCGCAAACAGTAAAACGTGGCCCCGATTGCCCATAGCGAGTTCCAGGCCCGGGCAGAATCCTTGAACAGAATCTCACAAGTACTTAGGAGTGCAGAGTGCATGGCTGTGAGAAAAGAGTGGTCCATCAAATACAGGGCCGCAGTCCTCGAAAGGAATCCCGCCTTACAATTGCTGCGAATGACTGAAGCCAATGACGCCATCCGGCGTCGCATGGGAGATCTGGGGGAGACTTCGGACGAGTTGCGCAAGTTGGAAAACGCTCTGGAGGCCTTGAATCTACTGCGGGATCGCCGGGCTTAGTCGTATTTCAAGTTCTTCAGCGCTTTTCTGCTGCGAGGGCTGCGAGACTTGTTGGCATAAGATGGTTGAGAGCCGAGGTCATGGCGGGCATCGCACTAGAGAGAGGGCAGCACTCCTAGAACGGCGGTCGGACTTCGACCCTCCCCGCCTTGGCATGGAAAACAGCAGGACATGCCTTCCGTTTGTATTCACCAGTTCACAGATCTACAGCGTGTAGCACCAAGCAGTGAATCGGAACAGCGCGTAGAATGGATGTAGTGAAATCATGAAAACTATCAAATTTGTTGTGAAAACGAATCGTGTCGGCACTCGCGGCCCTGATTATGTGCAGCGGATTGATCGGACTCCTATACAGACAACCAGCAACCGCAGGCTAGCACTGATTATGGGGAGATTCACAGCCGAAGATGTTGTCAAGTCCATCCGAACCTCGCGTTGCGCCCCGGAGTTAGTACCTGTTAGAAGTTAACGCCTAAGCTGCACGCCCGAACGGTCCGACCCTCCGGTCTCTGGCGAATGCAACCTACTAGGTCATAAACACGCAGGTATGCAGGCTACGTTCAACAGGCAGAGCTGCCAGTTCAAGTTCATTGCTAAATGCCCCATAGCTTCGGCGCCGCAATCCCACAACAGCGATACGCGAGTCAGGCACTTGCTGGGTCCAACCCGGGAATCGGCGCTATTGTCATTGCAACCAATACGTCCAACAGAGTGGCGGTAATTACGAACGCTTCCTGAAATGTAATGAGTGCCTCGGAGACAGGCGGATGTTGGTCCGCCAGCGAGTCGAGACGATCACTCACGTCGTAGAGCTGTTGAGATCGCGCAGGACTGCAGTCCCAGCCATTGCGTACCCGTCCTCCTGAGAGTTTAAAGGCGAGACAGTTCATGTGAACTGAGTGCAGAGTGCACCAGGCACGGTTCGACAGAGCTACGGACCGTCCGATACCGCTCGGAAGTGTTCAAAATTGCTGCGCTTTCTCCAGCTTGTCTATTTCCACGTCGAGGGATTCGCTCCCGATGGTGAATTCGTGTTCGTCTCTGCTGGCCTTGATGTATTGCCCGCCCTTGGACCAGCGGAGCCTTTCTCCCGACAGCCCTTTTGCGGGATCGCTGCGGTTTTGCCCGATGTCAACCCTGTCCGGCTTGCCGTACCTCTGCGCTAGCGTAAGCATGTAGCCGTCGTACGTGTTTCCCGCTGTGCGGCTGTCCGTGGACACATAGATCTGGGCCACTTTGTGATCCAGAATTGTCATGTTTACGTACTGTCCCGTTTCCAAGACATCCGTGCAAGTCTCCATGCGGTAAATTCCGTCGGAGCCGCATAGGCCAGGCTTGAAAGGAAGAGAAGGTATTTTCCAGGAAAGAAACTTCTGCTTCGCTTCCTTCATTGGGTCGCCAATCCGAATTCCGCGAAATTCGTAGGGAGCTGACGGAGGCAACGCCCCTGACTCCAATCGCGGAACTGAGCGAGTGGTTAAGGGAAATTGAGCCACCTGCGCTTGCGTTAGCGGCGGTATTTGCTTTGCTGAGTTCCGCGACCCGCCGACTTGGCTTTGCGCCATGAGACACAGAGTTGACACGATCAATGATGCAATTAGGACTCTCATTTCTCGCTCCTTCGTCGGAAACGTCCTTGGATCGCGAAGGCGACGCTCCATCTTGCTGCGTGCCCTCCTCGCCCAGGATGCCGAACTAAAGAGAGGCGATATAAGCCGCCTCCCTTTTTACTTCATTGACCATTTGCAACTGGCATCCAGCTTGCTAGTCAGGCGGCCTTGCCGGGAGCCTTGGCTTCGAGAGTCTTCTCGCTGCTAACGTTCACCTTGATCTGCTTGGGTTTGGCCTCGGCCTTCTTGGCGAGGTTGATCTTTAGCACGCCCTTGTCATAATGGGCGCTTACCTGTGCCAGGTCCACGGAACTAGGCAAAGTGAAGGAGCGAGTGAAGCTTCCGTACTGTCGCTCGATGCGACGGAAGTTTTCCTCCTTCTCTTCCTTCTCGGCCTTGCGCTCGCCGTGGACCGTGAGCGCGTTACCTTCGATACGGACATCAATGTCTTTTTCGTCGATGCCGGGGACTTCAAGCTTCAGAGTAATGTGGTGCTCGTCTTCGTAGATGTCCACCGGCGGTGCGAAGTTGGTTGTCGTCAACGCCTCTTCCGGTCCCTCAGAACTATAGGACTCACGGAAAAGACGATTCATCCGGTTCAAGCGGTCTTGCATGGTGGAAAGCTCACGGAAAGGTTCCCAACGGGTCAATAGTGTCATAAATGCAGTTCCTCCTTGAGAGGTAATCTAAGAGGAAATAACTTCAGATGGGCTGACTTAGTTCAGGAGACCTGAAAGAGTAAGAAGAGGTAGCTTGCTCAGTGTCAATGCTAGGCTTGTTCACTACCATTGTCAAGTCACCGCAGAATGTGGAAACCTGGTGCCTACTGAAGTATAAAGGCTATGCCGCGGGTATCGGCCGAAGTGGTACTCCTCGTAAAACCGGATCCTCCTGATCCGTGTTATTGATCAGAATGGGTCACTGCATCGACGAGGAACTATTTTCCGGGAAAACTCGTACAATAGAGTGTGCACCTTGAAGAGCAACTCGATTCTGGAACAATTGAACGCCTGGAGAAGCAAAAAAACCTCCTGCTAAGAATCTACCAGGCAGAACTTGCCAAGAACCCTACCAGCCGTGCAGCAGAGTCCTCGCGCAGCAATATGATCGCTCTGCGTCATACCATCGAGCAGATATATGGCGGGAACCGCTGAGTTGCAGCACCCTAAAGAGATCGGCCTCCCGGTGGCGCTGACTTCGGGCGCACGGGAGGTGACCCAGGGCGCCCCGTCACTGCCCGTTCTGTTTGAGAATCTCCTGCTCAGCTCGGAGCCAGTCTTGTTCATCATGGCCGGCCCCACGACCACGGCTTTCATATAGTTCGTAGGCGCGCACCCTTATCATGTCTTGTGATGGGACAGTGCCCGGCATCACTGCTAGGTGGCTAGGAGAGCTTTGCGGCTTGCCGAGTGTCTTAGCTATCGGCTGCTTGCGAGAATTAGGATTGATCACGGTTACCTCTGTGTGCTGTGGACTAAGAGGAACGTACTTCAGATGGGCTGACTTAGTTCAGAGAACCTGAAAAGTAAGAAGAAGTAGCTTGCTCATCTGCGATGCTAGGCTTATGCCCTACTATTGTCAAGCGCTCGCGGCACTCCGATGGCATTCGTCTGATCATAAGGCTCATTGCCGATTGGGCAGCGTCTGTTGCACTGGTCACAATTGAACATCTTGTTCCCAAGTAAACCTGCATTATGTAGCCATGAAGGTCACTGAGAAAAAAGCATTGGCGGTGCGGTGCCCCACGTGTGGCGCCAAGCCCGGAGAGAAGTGTGAGCTTGGCACTGGCCAGCCCCGTACAGAACCACATCGAGATCGGCGCTTAGCGGCTTCTGAAAAGTAAATGGCCAGTTGAACACCGGACGGGCCAGCTATGGTGATTACCAAGGATCCTTGTTGTTGGCATGCTCGCGCCCGTCGACATCGCAGGCTCCAAAATGCACTCTCGTGCACGAGAGGAACCGAATTTGCAGAAGGGCTCTACTCAGGAGTCAGGCCGGCGCAAGTGCGGCGAGAGGGCCGAGTTGGTGGAGAGTCTCGTTAACCAGAGCAGACGCAGAGATGCTCTCCTGTTGTGTAGGTGTGGCGACCTGAAGCAGTCCTTGCCTACGGAAATCCACTGGAAGCGAGAATTCGGTTCGGTGCTGCATCACCGAATCTAGAATGTGCTTCAACGTCTCCGATTTGTATCCATTATCAAAGTGGACACCGGTGTTGTGAGACTTGGAAGGCGACGTCCAGTACTCAGCCGCCAGAAGCCAATGGCCTCGGCTTATGGATGACCAGAACTTCAGGTAATCCAAAGTGCCGCTTGCAGCGAAGCCGTATTCAATATGAATCAAACCAGTTTGGGCGCCGCGCATCAACTCTGCCCAGGACACGACAACTGCATACCCGAGCATTCGCTCCAGACTTTGGCTCTCGTTGGTGTTCATAAGTCCTCTCTCCGGCTAGAACTGCGCTCAGCCCGTGGCCCAGGCTGCATCGTGCTGGTACGCCCGCCGTGCCTCAGCGCTATCTAAGTAACAACTCTGCTGGACATGACGAGAGTGTGCCGACACGACGGCATAGCGCATTCCCAGAAACCGCTTCTCTACGATCCCCGTCACCTCGAGACTATTGAAGTGTTGCCCTTTTACTCTTTCTAGAATCCGCTTCAGCGCCTTGTGGATTTTAGTCGTCCCGAGAGCACCGAAGATCGTCGCCTTTACCTCTGTCGCCATGAAAAAGAAGTTCCATCCCGAGGCACGAATCTTTCGATCAAGCGCGAAGCCACGTAGCACCTTAACCAGGCGCCAGTTCCCGGAATACGGCTCGCTTTCCAAACCAAGGACTTGCGTCATCCGGGGCGACTCGTCGATCAGAATGGAGCCGACTTGAATTGTTTGCATAACATCCTCCCCAAGAAACTGCTGGCCGGAGTCAAACTCGTGTAAGCGCGATCACTACGATCAGCAGCAGGGAAGCGAATAGCAACCCCCCGCTGCCCATCAGCACTATTTCGCTGAACAGGTCAGGCTTCATTAGATCTTCCGGGTGCATTTCATTCCTCCTCCCCGCCGAGGCGAGCATCCACGCTAGCCCGGACGAGGTACCCGTTGGTTTTGGCGGATAATCAGCGCTCAGGCGCCATCTACAGGGTCGCTCGTTCCGTTCCGAAATACTGTGCAGAACGGCTCACTTCGGAAGCTCGCTTTCAGGGGCAATATCATGCCCCACGAAAATCGTCACGATCTATTCGAATTGGAATTCCCCCCTCGGGACTATAATCATTGATGATGAGCTCCACTGCGGCAACCAAGAAAAGTCGCGCATTCGACCCCGACCGCTTCCTCGCCACCATTGGCCGGGGCAGGAAGAACCTCGCTGTTGCCCGGAAGAAAAGGATTTTCACGCAGGGGGATGCGGCGGACGCTGTCTTCTATATTCAGAAAGGCAAAGTGCGGCTCACGGTCGTATCGAAAACCGGCAAGGAAGCCACCATCGGCATATTAGGCGAGGAGAGTTTCTTTGGTGAAGGCTCGTTGGCAGGCCAGGCTCTCCGCATGGGATCAGCAGCAGCCATGACCGACTGCCAGCTTTTACGCATCGAGAAGAAAGCGATGATGGACGCCCTTCACCATGAACACGCTCTCTCCGACATGTTCGTGGCGTATTTGCTGGCTCGCAATATCCGTTATGAAGAGGACTTGGTCGACCAGCTGTTCAATTCCAGCGAAAAGAGACTGGCCCGTGTTCTTCTGATGCTCGCTCATTTTGGCAAAGAAGGGGTGCCCGAGACCGTGGTTCCGAAGATCAGTCAGGAGACCCTAGCCGAAATGGTGGGCACAACTCGTTCCCGAGTCAGCTTTTTCATGAACCGGTTCAGGAAATTGGGCTTCATTGACTATGCCGGAGGAGTGGAAGGTGGGCTACAGGTTCACAGTTCCCTGCTTAATGTGGTTCTGCATGACTAGCATTTCCCGCTGGAGCTTTTGAAGAGACAGGGGCTTGTAAGAGTTCTTGCCTGATTTTTCTCCTCTTACACTTCTGTTGAGAATCAAGAGCGCCTTAATGAGAGCTGTCACGGCCGAATCATCAGGTTGCGCGATTCAGCATTTCCTCAAAAGCAGTCACCAGATGCGACATGTCTCACAGCCTCTGCTGTTCCCATTCAATCGGGAGAAACTGTTGGGGGATGCCAAGCCCCGTCATTTTGGATTGCCGATGACCGCACGACAGGCAAATGGCCCCCACTTGCTTGATATCGGTCTCTTTGGAGATTTCATTCTCGCGGATTGCAAGTGAGCCCGCCACGACTGGTCCACTACACTTGTCACAGGAATAGACGGAGAGATGAAGGTACTGCTTTCTCATCGGTGCCCTCCTGGCGCGTTCCAAAAACCCACTCCACATCCCAACCCGTCGCTGATCGAAACATCTGTTCACGCTGGACCAACCAGCCCGCAAGGCCTACGCGCTCTGCCAACCTAAGCCGGATGGAGAGACTTGCCACACTCCAGACAAAACGCCTTGCGGCGTGGCGTGATTAACCCGCAAAACGGACACATTCTTTGCGATCGGACTTCCAGGGCCCGGGGTGTCAATATCGCTATGAGCTTCCCGCACCAGTCCGCAATGAAGGCTAGCCGTCGGCGGGCTCGATTACGGAAAGGTCGAAGCACGGGCTCCATTCATCTACCCTGGCTCTTTCTCCCACTGGTAAGCGAAGTTATTCTGTCACGGGAATAAGCGACAGGAGTTGTCGAGGGATTCCCGGTATTTTGCATCGTCGAGTGTAAATAATGACATGTTGACGCGGACTATTCTGAGCAGGATTGCTCACATTGCAGGGACCGTGTGGGCGACGTTTATGAAAATCGACCAATCCGTTTTGCGGTGCCGTTTCGTATTAGCCGGGAGAAGTGAGCACTTTAGACCACTTCTGAGTGAGTTTTTAAGCGATCATGACTTACTCTAGTATGTCGATGGTCGTTTAGCGCTAGGAGGAGGGACATTGATGCGTTGCTTTTGGGAGCAAATGGGTGCTCTTGGACCGATCTATCGCTTATTGGGCAAAGGATTGAATGATACTGATATCGCAAGGGAGTTGAATCTCACCGAGGTGAATGTACAAAGCTGTGTAGTCTGGATGCTTCATTTCTTGAGGATGAGGGATCGTCAGGAACTGGTCGTATACGCATTAGCTGCAGCGTAGTTCTTCTATCGTCGAAAGGACGCAAAAGGCTAGCGCTTGCGTGAGTATAAGAAAGGCCCCAACGGCTGAGTCCTAACTTAACGTGGTCTCCGCGACGGGTGAGGCTACCAAAGCCACCTGTTCGTAAGTCCGGCCTCCTAGTGGTCGACTTACGGCCCCCCCTTGCTTGTCTGGGTGATGACGCTGAGATCTTTGTTACGAGAACCTGTACTCCCATGGCCGGAATACTGAGATTGATTGTGTGCTTGAGTCTTCGGCTTCCAATGTACATCCTTAAATCCCCTCCGTTTCCTCTACCGCGGCGGTCCTTATGAAAAAAGCTGCGGTTGGATTTCGCGTGCACTCTGGATGGACTGCACTCGTGGCAGTATCACTTGAAAAAGCCGTGCCAACGGTTCTAAGCCGTCAGCGCCTGCGGCTGGTGAAAACATTCAGTTACAAATTCCGGCAGCCTTTTCACACCGCGGAGACAATGCGGTTCGAAGGTGCCAGCAAATTCATTTCCGGAGTCCGGAAAGAGGCGGAACACATCGCCTATCGTTCACTTCGCGCCGTCCAACTTGATCTGAAAAAGCAAGGGTATCAGTTGGATCGCGTGGGATTACTGCTTGCCTCGGGGAAGCCGCTCCCTGAACTAGAGAAGATCCTGCAGTCCCACGCCTTGATTCACACTGCGGACGGAGAACTCTTTCGCCAGGCTCTTCGCCACGCCAGCACCCGGTGCGGCTTAGAGGTAATTTGCACCAAAGAGCAGGTACTATTGGAGCAGTGCGTGGACGCATTTTCGCTCAAGCCCACGGAACTCCTACAGCGGGTCACGGAACTGGGCCGGTCGTTTGGTTCCCCGTGGTCGCAGGATGAAAAATTCGCAACACTCGCCGCGTGGTTAGTCTTTGGGCCGGTGGGCGGATAACTCGCTATGAACGTGCTTCTCTTCACTTGAGTGGGATCGCTCATATTACACGGACCTCTCGTGGGCGGCGTTTCCGAAAATCGACCAATCTGTGTTGTGCCCGTCGGGTTCACCGAGGGAAGTGAGCAATTCAGACCACTTCTGATTTGGGGTCCAAGCGATAATGACTGTAGAGACGAGCATCTCTTCTCTCTCTTTCAGGTCTTCTGAGCTAAGTCAGCCCATCTGAAGTTCTCTCCTCCTTAGTTTCCATAGCTCCGAAAGGGCACACTTAATGAAAAAGACAATTTCACTGCTGTTGATGAGCTTCATGGGTATGGTTGGAACTTACGCCTGGGCCGGTTCCGCGCGCGAAGACTCGGTCGCGCGACTGCAATCGTCCGTTGAAGTTCTGCAGGCCATCATGGCGACTCCGGACAAGGGAATCCCGGAAGAGGTGTTAAGCGATGCCAAGTGCATCCTCGTAATGCCAAACCTGATCAAGGGCGGGTTCATCGTCGGGGGCAAGCACGGACGTGGAGTGGCGTCCTGCCGCACATCAGCTGGCTGGAGCGCACCCGCCTTCGTCTCCCTGAGCGGTGGGAGCGCCGGACTGCAGATCGGCGTTGAAGGTGTGGACCTGGTTATGCTTGTCATGAACGACCAGGGATTCCAGCATCTGCTTTCCAGCAAGTTCGAACTTACGGGCGAAGCATCGGGTGCAGCGGGCCCCGTCGGCCGTCATGCCTCCGCGGGAACGGACTGGAAAATGAACACTCAAGTGCTGACCTACTCGCGCTCGCAGGGCGTGTTCGCCGGCCTGACGCTGGAAGGTGCAGTCGTGCAGCAGGATGATGACTCCACTCGCGCCATTTACGGCAAGAACATGACGTTCCGCAACATTCTCTCCGGCAAGGCGGCAACTCCAAAAAGCGCGGACGCGTTCATGAAGGCAGTGGCAGATGCAGGGCAACAAGCTCGAATCGCCGAGGCAGCCGAAGACAAGAAGAAATAGATAAGTTCTGGGATTCTCTCCTGGAAGACATGATTCGCTGGCTGGGACCCGTTCACCGGTTCCGGTCGGCGTTCATGGCCTGGAGGGTAGAACACACCGTGACGGGATCTCGGAATACTCTAGTCGCCGGCAGTCCTGTTTCAACTTGTTCAGAGGCGACCCACGATCATAAGGATCACGACCGCGAACAAGATGACTCCTACTCCTCCGGTCGGGTAGTAGCCCCAATCCCTGCTATGGGTCCACCGCGGTAGTGCGCCCAGAAGTGCCAAAATCAAAACCGCGACCAATATGATTCCGAGCATATGCAGCTCCTCTTTTTCTGCTGGTCCATGCAGAAAATGTTCACAGTATTCTTTCGTCAGCCCCCAATCTTGACAGATTGCAGATCTGCCAGTCTGAGCAAGATTGCTCAGGACTGGGAGCCGCAAAACGCGGAGAACCAGGGAAAGCAATAGAGTCGTCGCGGTCGAGAGTCAACGTCTCACCATCCAGGGGATATTGAGCGGCAAAATCATGACGATCGTCAACACGACTCCGAATTCCTCTCTCACACAAGAAGATTATCCGCTTGGACAGCTAATCGCATTGACGGACCCGTCCACTGCCTTGCAAAACTGATCGCTGAAGGGTATCTCCGTGCTTCATGCCTAACGCGGAACCGAAGACGTGTCAGGGATGGCCTTCAACTCTGAAGGCGTAAGTCGCGAGCGATCGCAATACCCAGCCCCTTTAAGACAGGCCTGATAGTTTCGCCGGTGCTCGGCTTTAGCCAAGGCAGCGGCTTCCGGCTCAGTCAGTTGCGCGTACTCACAAGTTTCACGTCCAGCCTTGCAATCGGAAAGGTTACGCTGCTGCTCCGCCGCTTTTATTTCGCGGGCTTCCAACTCGGTCAGTTTCGAGTGGTCGCAGTCGTTCCAGCCGTTCCTGCAATTCACGGTGTTGCGCTGGTGTTCCGCGAGCTCGGCATCCTTTGCCTCGGCTTGGGTGAGTTGCGAAGGGTCGCACAGTCCCATGCCGTCCCTGCAATCCGCGGCATTGCGCTGATGTCTGGCAGTGCGGACCTCCTCGGTGTCAGCCTGAGTGAGCCGGGAGGGGTCGCAGGACCCTACGCCGTCTTTGCAGTCGGAGAGGTTGCGAACTCGCTCGGCAACGGCTGCCTCGCGTGCTTCCGACGGAGTCAGTCGTGACTGGTCGCAGGAGCGAGTGCCGTCGTTGCAGGCGTCGACATTATTTTGGTGATCGGCGACAGCCAGCGCCGTGCGCTCGGCATCGCTTAGTTTTGAGTGGTCGCAGGATCTCAAGCCATCCCTGCAGTCTGAGACGTTACGCCGGTGGTCGATAGTGGCTAAGTCGGCCGATTGAGAAGGCGTCAGCTTCGCACGATCGCATCCCGCCCAGCCATGCTGGCACGCGGACAGGTTGACATCCGCATCGGCTGCCTGTGCAGATACAGGAACAGGAAACATACCGATGGTGCTTGCGAGCAAACAGAGCAATACTCGTAGTAGGACTTTCATCGTCGCAACCTTTCGATCCGCGTAGCGTGCGTGTGCAGGCTCGGTGAGTGAGAATCAATACCGATCATACGGAGATGCATTCCACCGATCTGTGCAAAAGGGCTCATATGACGTGTCAACGTCAGATTGGACATTCCAATTGGTCCCCGGGGCGCCCTGACGTGTCTGAGAAGCGCTGCAAAACTCTGAATCGTTTGTTGTCGGAGTACATCCAACCAGTATCGGCTAAGTTTGGTTCACACGCTTGAAAGTCGGTTGCGCCAACCAGCGTTACCCCTTCTCACCAGCAGCGACTCTTCTCAGCAGAAAACTCAAATAGAAATAGGAACACAATTGGAAACAGGAACAGTGAAGTGGTTTAACGACACCAAAGGCTTTGGCTTTATTAGCCGTCAAAATGGCGAAGATGTCTTCGTACATTTCTCGGCGATTCAGGCGGGCGGCTTCCGCAGCTTGCAGGAAGGCCAAACCGTACAGTTCGACGTCACCAAGGGCCCGAAGGGGTTCCAGGCGGTGAACGTAAGATCGGTCTAAGTAACCGAGGACAAGGGTGCTCGTCGTCCGAAGGGACACGAGCACCTTTTTCATTCTGGTCCTGAAAAGCCATGCCAGGCGCTCAAACCTGCCGTGCGGCTCAGCTATTGCTGTTGCTTTTCGTTTTGAGCGTGAAGTCTATCCTCGCGATATTCCTGGCCGTTGTCGGCACTGGCCGCGCTGGGCACTCCCTTGGGTGGTGTGTTGCGTCTTCGACTGAGAGCTATCACCGATTTTGTGCCGGCCCAGGGTTTAGTTTTTTGGGGGCCAATGTGCTCCCGGCTCTCGACGATGCCCTGGACTGTGACTCCGAGTTTCTTCGCAGTCTGTCGATCAATCTCCCCTGTAAGCGGCAACTCCTCAGCCTTCTGAAATTCACGAATGCTCGCCCGGGTACGCAGACCGATGACGCCGTCGATCTTGCCGCGGTAGTGTCCTCGATCCTGCAGAGCTTGCTGCAGCCGCTTGACGTCGTTCGTATGTACGAGCGCCGGTGCTTCTTGTTTGAGGTCGGATCCGGCAGCGACGGACGTCAGACTCAGAGCCAGCATCCCAGTCGTCAGGAGTGCGAAGACAATTCCGGTCCCCACGGTTTTGCTGGCGAGAAACATTTCTCTCATCCGCATACATTCCATTGCTCAACTGAGACGAAGCCGTTAAGTGCCTTGGCTAGGATCATTGCTCGACCAGCTATTGCGAACTAGCTTCTTGTCGGAACCGGGGTTGCAGACTCTGGCGGATGAAGATCACCAGCAACGGCGCAAGAACACGTTCCCTGGATCGCCTCAAGAGAAAGGATCGGCCGCCTGGTTTGGCGGGCAATACCGTCTCTCGAGGCATCCACAGGTTCGCTCATTTGCGGCGCGCAATACTGTGCAGAAACGCTCATTTTTGCCGAACGTTCGCGACGAACCAGAAATTGAGCAATTTTGAGCAGACTGGGAGCGAGAATCCGGCTCCAATGGATGTTCACAATGGGAACTCAGAGCACCTTACTCTGCATACACCGGGACCCGAGGCAACTACTCCATTTGGAGCAGAACGGATATCGTCTCGTCACCGCAACCTGCGGTGTTGAAGGCTTGCGGCTCTT
>Ga0075424_100001161_pt1 | contig 22614 bp, 17 predicted proteins | sample SoiMethybrSBSTD3_FD_75301 | JGI IMG/M metagenome (GOLD analysis project Ga0075424, IMG submission 75301) | Bulk soil microbial communities from a Populus tree surrounding site in Tennessee, USA - Soil MetaG P. TD hybrid SBSTD3 | ecosystem: Environmental > Terrestrial > Soil > Tree plantation... | reverse complement strand
CTCAAAAGTAGAGTACTGTGGAGACAACATAGTAATCGCTGAAGGAAACTGTGATATTGGGAAAGTAGCACAACGAGTAGCATACACAAAATGCATCGCTCGGGAAATCCAAACTGAAGATGATTATTCGGTTCTAAGAGGCAAAACATTCTCTTGTTTTGGAACTAATGATACAAAAGAGCTTGAAAGAGTGGCAGAAGATATTAAGAAAAAAACAGGAGCAAAGGTATTTTTAAAAAACCCAGATTATCAAATAGCTATCATTTCTAAATCACCTTTTTTAACCAATCTGGTGGGCATTAGAATCCCACAGCCAAAGATCGATTGGGCAAACAGATTGGTGCTTGAAAGAAAATCCCTTCATCCGTCCATGTTGGAGCCGAGACTATGCAGAGCAATGGTTAACCTTGCCAAGGTAAAGGAGGGTGACACTGTAGTAGATCCGTTTTGCGGAACAGGAGGTATTTTAATTGAAGCACAGGAATTTAAAATAAGAACTTTAGGTTACGACATCTTAAAAAAAATGTGCAGGGGGGCAAAACAAAACCAACTTGAAAACATCGCTATTTGTAATTCTTCATATATGCCCTTGAAACCATTCACTGCCGACGCGATTATAACAGATATTCCGTACGGACGCTCCACTAAAATAATCAAAGGGCAGACAAGACAGCAGATGATCAAGGATTTCATTGATAACTCAAGAACAGTTGTTAAGAGGATGGTTATCATGTGTCAGAGAGAGGATGAAGACATAATAGTAAAATCAACGTTAAACATGAAAATCGACATTTATCATCTATATCGACACAAGAGTTTAACTCGCAGCATAGCGACAATGACGGCATGGTAAACATGCGCTTAACATTCCTAGGAACATCTGCTGCAGCTCCTACCCCTAAGCGGGGCTTGTCATCTATTGCCCTGGTGCGTGATTGCGAACTGATATTATTCGACGCCGGAGAGGGCATGCAAAGAAATTTCATTAAGGCCGGTTTAGGTATGAACAAAAAAATGAAAATATTCATAACTCACATGCATGCCGACCATTGTGTCGGACTACTTGGACTCTTACAAACGCTGTCTCTACAAGGAAGACAAAAATCCATAGAGATTTATGGTCAGTCGACATTGGCTGAATTTATTAAAGAAAATATACGAATAATAAATTTTGGTCTAACCTTCGATATTAATATTCATGTAATCAACGACGAAGGAGTCGTAGTAAAAGAGAAAGACTATGAAGTTGCTTGTTGTAATGCTTGCCATTCAGTTCCTGCATATTCATATTGTCTAAGAGAATTTGACAGACCAGGAAAATTTAATATCAGCGAAGCCAAAAGATTAGGAATCCCAGAAGGCGACTTGTATCATAAGTTGCAGGATGGTAATGATATTACGATAAACGGCAAAACGATAAAATCAAATCAGGTAATCGGATCTCCAAGAGCGGGAAGAAAGATTGGAATATCCGGTGACACAAGGCCAACAGATAAATTACAATCTTTTTTCAAAAACTGTGATCTGCTCGTTTTTGAGTCGACATTTAGCCATGACAAATATCAAAAAGCAGTCGAAAGTTTTCATTCAACATCTAAAGAAGCAGCGTCCTTAGCAAAAGCATGTTCAGCTAAAAAACTATTCCTTACTCACTTTAGTACTAGATATGATGAGACGTCGAAGTTGGTAAACGAGGCAATTGAGATCCATGGAGACGTTGAAGCTGCTGAAGATCTGAAGGTAGTAGAAATTTCGTACGGAGACATCTTATAACGAGATTGGACATTGAATAGATTCATGCTAATACTTATATAATTAAACCTCTAAATAAAAAGAAGTTGAACCACGTGAGATTAGCAATTTTCAGCAGTAGCCGATGCAGACATCATCATGAGGACTAACTTGTATTTGTTTAGGAAAGTTATGTTTTTTTCGGAGATTTTTGTGGAGAATCTCTTCAATGAGACAAGAACAACAAAAGCCCATAAAGCCAAGAAAGGATTATGATTATAACAAGCCAATCGGCAGATGTGTAGTGTGCTACACCTTGTCTGATTGGCATTGCTATGATTGTAACAATGATTTCTGTGAGGTTCATTTCCAAGCTCATAAGCAAAAAAATCTATGCATAAATGCATCTGCATAATGTGATGATTTGAGACGATGACACAGCGTTCGAGAAGTGGTTCATCACTGTATTAATATGGATTTCATCTTTTCATGTATTACCGGTTTGATAACTTTTGCCTGACGTGGGTGATAGACAATAATCAAAACACGTAAAGTTAATTAGAAGCTAAGCCAGCCTTTTTCTCTGGGTACATGAATGGATATTAATAAGAAAGGAGCTAAGGAAATCTTTGATAAGGTTATTTTCAGCGCGGAGGATAAAGTAATAACGGAAGAATCTGCAAAACAAATTTTAGGTTATTATGGTGTCAAGGTCCCGGGTTATGCTTTAGTTACGAATGCTGATGAATCTGTAAAGAAAGCAAAAGAACTTGGCTTTCCATTAGTAGGAAAAATTGTTTCTCCTCAGATCTTGCACAAGACTGATGTGAAAGGTGTCAAAGTCGGCTTAAACTCCGAATTAGAAATTCGGGAAACATTTGATGAAATGTACAATAGATTATCAGCACAGTTTAATGTTAAGGGTATGCTTATCGAAAAGATGGTTCCAAAAGGAGTTGCTGAATTAATCATTGGATTACAGAATGATCCGCAATTTGGTCCAGTTATTATGCTTGGTCTCGGCGGAATATACACCGAAATTTTCAAAGATATATCGTTCCGAGTTCTTCCTATAACTAAAGACGATGCGGTAGAAATGATCGAGAATCTGAAAGGTAAACAGATTTTGAAAGGTTTTAGAGGTTCCGAACCAGTCAATTTCGATGTATTAGGCGATGCACTTGTAAATATTGGAAATTTGGGGGTCGATATGGCAGCTTATTACGAAAGTATTGATTTCAATCCTGTTATTGTATATCCTAATGACTATACTGTTGTGGACGCCAAGATAATTTTACGACAAAAGCCAGATCCAGATTCAATTTCAAAAGCCCGACCAGACTCTAGATATATGGACTTGTTCTTCAATGCCAAATCAATAGCCTTGATCGGTGCATCTCCTGAGCATGGTAAGGTAGGAAATTCTGTGTTTGAAAGCCTTGTAAAACATGATTATAAGGGTAAAGTTTTTCCCGTTAATGCAAAAGGTTATGCAGAGATTATGGGTATAAAGGCATTCAAAAGCCTTGATGACATTCAGGAGCAAATTGATGTTGTGGTAGTAACGGTCGATTTAAAATTTGTTCCAGATCTACTAAAGTCGTGTGGCAGAAAACGGATTCATAACATGGTAATTATCTCTGGTGGAGGAAAAGAACTCGGCGGAGAACGAGCAGCTATTGAACAGCAAATAAAAGAATTATCCAATCAATTAGATGTTAGGATCATCGGTCCTAACTGCATTGGGATGTTTAATGGAGAAAATAGACTAGACTGTGCATTCCAAGGCCATGAAAGAATGATTAGACCAAAGAAAGGAGATGTTGCCTTCTTGTCACAGAGTGGAACTGTTGGAATAGCATTTATGGAAACTTCGGATGCATTCGGTATGAGCAAAATGATTTCGTACGGAAATAGGTCGGACGTGGACGAAGCAGATATGATCTGGTATCTTTCAGAGGATCCTAAAACAAAAGTTATCGGACTTTATGTGGAAGGATTTGGAGATGGTCGCAAATTTATGAATGGTGCCAAAAAGGTAATAGAAGAAAGGAAGAAACCCATTGTTGTATTTAAGAACGGCAGGAGTACCAGCGGTGCTAAACAAGCAGCCTCACATACTGGTTCACTTGGTGGTTCGTACATGGTTGTTAAGGGTGCGCTTGATCAATCAGGTATTATATCGGTGGATAGTTATGAAGAGCTTACCGGATCTTTGAAGGCCCTCACTTGGCAGCCAGTTCCCAAAGGAAACAGAATTGCAATGGTGACAAATGGTGCAGGTCCAATTATTGCCGCCATAGATCACTTTGAAAGACTTGGTTTGCAGATGGCAGAAATTGGAGATCAGACCAAGAAGTCACTCAGAGAACATTACCCACCGACATACATAGTTGGTAATCCGTGCGACATCACCGGCTCTGCCAACGCAGATGACTATAGATTTGCTATACAGGCATTTATGGAAGACCCAAATGTCGATATTATTATGCCATGGTTTGTATTTCAAGATGATCCGCTAGAGGAAACTATTGTCGATGTGCTTGCAAATTTCCAAAAACAAAAACAAAAACCTATACTAGCAGGCGCGATGGGAGGACCCTTTACTGAGAAGGTTTCTAGACGTATAGAAGATGCTAATGTGCCTGTATACTTCTCAGTGATAACTTGGGTAACTGCAGCCGCAAGCCTTGCCAAGTGGTCGAAGGTGACTAAACAATTTTAATGGACCCACTTACTGGTTAGTGAAATAGGCGAGGACCTATTACTATCACAGGTTCCAAAAGAAAACTTCTTATATTTTAATGGCGAAGCTTAATCGAAATGGAAAGTGCACAACAAAGCGAAGTTATAACAGTTACTCCCAAAGCTGCAGAAAAAGTTGCAGAGTTTATGAAGCAGGAAGGCAAAGATAACCTTCTTCTTAGAGTATATGTCTCAGGCGGAGGTTGCTCTGGTTTATCCTATGGAATGGGTTTTGAAGAGAAACCCGATGAGGATGATCATGTGATAGAACAAAAAGGTGTGAAAGTTTTAGTAGATAGTTATAGTCAGAGGTACCTAAAAGGAGCAAACATTGATTATATTGACAGCCTGATGGGTTCGGGTTTTAAAATCAACAATCCAAACGTGACAAAAAGCTGCTCTTGCGGACACTCTTTTAGTACTGAATAAAACAAACAACGCTAGGACGCTTTGGTCTCTAGCTTTTAATTTTCCCCGACCAATGGTGCTTATCTAACAGATTGCATGGCCAGAGACCTCTTATACAGGAAAAGACTATGGCCAGAGACCTCTTATTTTTAAGGCTTCGACCACTCTATTTACAGCTAGCAGTGTGCTCGCTTTACGCATATTGACACTGTATTTGTCATGTGTATCATAAATATCTGAAAAAGCTTTCGTAATGTTCTTGTCGAGTCGTTCATTGACTTCGTTTTCACTCCAGTAATCTCTTCTAAGGTTTTGTAGCCACTCGAAATAAGATACCGTCACGCCTCCTCCATTCGCAAGGATATCAGGAATAACTAGAATCTCGTTCTTATACAAAGTCTCGTCAGCGTCGGGTGTTGTGGGGCCATTTGCAGCCTCCGCGATTATCTTTGCATTAATTTTTCCTGCATTCTTCTTTGTTATTTGGCTTTCGAGGGCTGCCGGTATCAATATTGTGCAGTCTGTTTCAATTACTTCTTCATTGTTGATAGATTTTGCCCCAGCGAATCCTACTACTGAACCTGTCTTTTCCTTGTGTTTTCTCAAAGCGCCAACCTGAAGACCATTTTTATTAAAGACTCCACCCCGTGAATCCGATACAGCCAATATCTTAGCTCCTTGTTCCTCTACTAATTGCGCCGCAAACTGACCAGCATTGCCGAATCCTTGCACTGCCACTGTCGCGGTTTTCATGTTAATTTTCTTCTTCTTTGCAGCCTCTCTTACAGTAAAAGACAAACCCCTACCTGTTGCTTCATTTCTTCCAAGGGATCCTCCAATTGCTAGAGGTTTGCCTGTTATAAGTTCTGGCTGGACAAAATTTCCTTTAAGAGCAGAGTACGTATCCATGATCCATGCCATTTCTTTACCACCGGTATAAACGTCTGGAGCAGGAATGTCTGTATGTGGGCCTATAATATCTGCAATTGCGTATGCGTATCGCCTTGTCATACGTTCAATTTCGCCTTCTGCCATCTCTTTGGGGTTGCAGATGATACCCCCCTTGCCTCCACCATAAGGAATGTCTGCAATCGCACATTTCCAGGTCATCCACATAGAAAGTGCTTTAACTTCGTCAATAGTCACTTGCGGGTGATATCTAATACCCCCTTTAAAAGGGCCACGGGCGTCATTATGCTGTGATCTAAAACCAGTAAACACTTTGACTTCACCATTGTCCATCCTGATTGGAATTGAAACCGTAAGTACTCTCTTCGGATGCGCTAAAATTTCGTGCATGCCATTGTCAAGCTTTATCAATTTTGCAGCCTCATCCAGCTGTTTTAGAGCAACATCGAATGGATTTATGCTGGTCGTATTAGTAATCGATTCTGACATAACACAATCTGGAAAAATCAATGTATTTAAGTGTTGAATAGGTTAGTTGTATTGACGAGCGTCATCTATTCCAAGTAGCTTTTAGATGGATCTCATTATCGGATAAAGGCCTTCTGGTAGTCCAGGCAGAGGCAATGTTGGAAAACTAGCCTTTCATCCTTTCAGAAATCAACAAACGTAGTTGTTCATCGGTTTTACCTCTATAATCTATACCGAGTGAGCTAGATATCTGCTCTAATTTCTCGCGTTCTGAACCAACTGGAGCAGTAATCTTTGGTCCCATAATATATGACTTTGGTTGTTCTGCCATTCTTGTTGCATTTTCCATTTCCCTTCTAAATAACTCTCGTGCCTTATCATATTCCCCGGCTGCCCTCCCCAATGTTCTTGATATTTCCGGTAATTTTTTTGAACCGAATAATAAAAACAAACCCATTAGTATTATGATTATCCATTCTGTTCCTCCTATGGCCATCTGCAATACCGGTAATGACAAAATATACTGTTGTACCATGGCATCAACCAAAATTAAAGATTTCCTCTTCTCCACATTCCAGCTAACCTATTAGCCAAGGGATGAGTCTGTTACAAAGGCGAGACGATATCATTTATGTCGTCGCAGTAGACTAATCCACGCAAAATTTCTTTTTAACAGAACAATCCTTGTTAGTTAGTATAACAGATAAATTTGTGACTGTAAACGATTACATTGCGATGAACATTAAACTTATCTACGTTTTGCTTGACGGAATTGGTGATTTGCCACATCCTTCATTGAACAACTCGACACCCCTCAGTGCTGCATATACGCCTAACATGGATGCGCTGGCTAAGAACGGGTGCATGGGACAAGTAATAAGTGTTGGAACGGGAATTGCACCACAATCCGATATTGCTGTATTTAACATGCTTGGATACAATTTTAAAAATGGAAGCTATGTCGGCAGAGGAGTGATAGAATCGATTGGATCTAATATTCATTTTCGTGATGGAGATCTCGCATTAAGAGGTAACTTTGCAACTGTCGATGGTAATCTACAATTAGTTGACAGAAGAGCGGGTAGAACCATTAGCAACGAGGAAGCCCAAATGGTTTGCAAGACTTTAAGCGAAAAAATCAGCTTTACCGATAGCGATGCATCCGTGGTCGTTGAACCCACAGTTGGTCACCGTGTCACTGTGAGGTTCAGACACAATCGCATAAAGCTATCCGAGAAGATCACGAACACGGATCCGGCATATGACAGGGTTGATGGTATGGGAATAGCAAAACCAGTAGTTAGTAACATGCATATCGAAAAATCAAAAGCCCAAGAAAATACAGAAGAATCTGAAACCGCTGCGAGGTTGGTCAATGAATTCACAGAACAGGCCATAAAATGGCTAGAAGGACATCCTATAAACACTGCACGTATTAATGCAGGAAAAAAGCCTATGAATGCAATTCTTCTCCGTGACTCTGGCAATCGGTATCCAATAGTAACACCGATTGCAGAAAAGTACGGAACAGAAGTCGCTTGCCTTGTAGATATGCCTGTGGAAGTGGGAATTTCCAAGGTGCTAGGAATGTACGCATTCGATGCTGGCGACATAGATGACTACGAGAAGAAGGCAACTACTGCAGCCAAACTTATGGAAAAATTTAATATTCTATATGTTCATATCAAAGGTCCAGATGAATTTGGCCACGATGGGGATGCGAGCGGTAAAAAGAACAATATAGAAGAGATAGACAAACGTTTCTTTGGAAACCTAACAAATAGGTTAAAGGTAAATGATCCTACAATCGTTATTTCCGGCGATCATTCTACACCTTGCATTCAGAAAGCTCATAGTGATGACCCTGTTCCCCTATTGGTATCTGGAAATAAAGCCTTGAAGGATAGTAGCGCTAGATTCACCGAATATTATGCTTCAAAAGGCAGATTGGGCCTAATAATGGGAGAAGACGTACTAACTACCGCGATAAATGCTGTTACTAAATAGATTAAATGATATCATCAAGCTAGCGGCTTGGAGATGAACAATTATAGACATGCGGACGTAACATCATAACAATGGCCGTAACTATGATCACCGCCATAATTTTGCTACATTTTACAATACTAGTCCCTAGTATAATAGCCAATATAATCAGTAAAAGTGATTTTTGTAGAATAGTGGCAGAATGGGATGGCAGGCCAAAACATGCAAATTCAGGTCTGAACAATTATACACAATGGAATAGTTAGGACATTTTAAGGACATATTTAAATATACAATCTCACTTTGATTTTACTGTCAATATGCAGAATGTGCTCCTACTATTTTCTCTATTGAATTCACTAGAAGGAGGAGGTCAAAAGTAACATGAGGACAAAATTTGGTTTCACCCAGGGTCTTAACGTTGCAAGATTAGGACTAGATGAAACTCAGGTTATCACAGCTTGTCAAATTGCAGATAGAATGGATTATGACTCCATATGGGCTATGGATCATTCCAACGTTCCACAATGGAAAAATGCTGTAGTGAACGACGCGTGGATTATGCTGGCTGCGATCGGAGCACTCACCCAGAATGTGGAAGTAGGCACTTGCGTTACTGATGCCATAAGAAGACATCCATCGGCGATAGCGCTCTCTACAATCACACTAGATAGGGTAACAAAAGGTAGGGGTATGTTAGGAATAGGAGCTGGGGAAGCACAGAATGTTGTTGATTTTGGAATTGAATTTACCAAGCCTGTAACGAAATTCAAAGAACAATTAGAAGTAATACACAGGCTTTTTGAATCCGGTGCCGATAACCACGTCAGTTACGATGGAGAATTTTATAAACTAAATGATGCGAGTCTCCAAACTAAAAGTATACGCAAGCCTAGACCTCCTATATATATAGCTGCAGGTGCTCCAAAAACGCTTGAACTATGCGCACGATATGGCGACGGTTGGATTCCTATTGGTTATACACCGGAGTTGTTCAGAAATCATGTTAATGTGATAAAGGAAAATGCTAAAAAAATTGGCAGAGATATTTCAGGGTTTCAGTTTGCTAATGACGTTGATGTTTACTTCTCGGACGATGGGGAAGAAGCATGGAATAAAATGAAGAATGCAGTAAAAGTTAGCCTATACAAACCAGAACTATTGAAAGTTCATAATATATTACAAGACTCTGAGTTTGATTTTCGTAGATACTTTACAGAATATGCAATGAACAAACCTGAACTCATGGAGCAAATGAAGAGAGCAGCGCTGAAAATACCTGATAGCGTTGCGAGAACGGCCATTGGTGTGGGCAAAGCCGATGATATAATTCAAATGCTAGAACGATTTATTCAAGCTGGCACAAATCATTTCATTATACGTTTTTGGGGAGAAGGTTACTTTAAGAACATTGAAATGTTCGGCAACAAAGTCATACCTTACTTTAGAGATCAGGAAAAAAAATGATCAAGTGTTAAGGTGTAAGCATCACTTGAAACTGAAATCGATTTTTGAATCGGTTGTTTTTGTTTTTTTCCATTTAAATCAAAGAGAGGCTCTGCATCGAAACCCATTTTTTGAAGTGATGCAGCAAAATCAGTCGAGAATCCATGAAACGTGTAGATTTTTTTTGGATTACATCCTCCTACCACTTTGATAAGCTCATGGAAGTCGCAATGGTCGCTCAAAGGCATCGTATAATCCAAATCCATCATAAACTTGTATCGTCTATCAATAGCCCATCCACTAAAACCTATAGTTACTGCCCCGTATCTTTGTTTCATCAGCTTGACAAAATTGCTCCTACCAGTGTTTAGAGGTGCAATCATCAACCAAGGTCTATTCTTAGCAAGTAATCCCTCTTTTTCAGCTGTGGAAGATGTAATCATATGTTTTAGTGGCGCGCCCAACTCTATATAGACAGAGTTCATTTTATGAATGGAATCATGTACGTAAATAGGATCCCAGTGACCAAAAAAAGCAGCCAAAAGTTGAGCCTTTCCTAGAGGGTAGCCCATCAAGAGAACTGGTACACCAAGATTGTACATTTCTGAAATAATTCTATTAGTTTTATGAATGATTTCTGCCACGCCGGGAAACATATACTCAGGGCGACCGAATGTCGATTCTATTATTAGGATATCCGCAGATGGGATATGAGCTGGTTTCATAAAGGCTCTTTCTCTAATTGAAATGTCCCCAGTGTAATACAAATCATTCCCTATTAACAATCCTCTCGAACCTAATATATGTCCGGTATCGATGAGCTGAAATCCATCATAATTCTCGATCACATCGTTTATTTTGTATCCCCTAGCTTGAGCAATCAGTGAAGTTGCTTTTGACACAAGGGTCTTATTGTTGATATTATTTGTCGATGTCTTCTTACACAAGTGATCTGTATGTGCATGAGAAACGAAAGTCCAGTCACAACAATGATTTGATCTGCTAGGATCAAGAGAAATCGTCATACCGTTGTTATCTACAATAATTCCAGATTTAGAAAATCTCACACGCGCTGTCACATCGTTATCTGTATTCCTAAATACGACTCGTATTTGAATATTGATAGTAAGAAAGACAAATTCGGACACCTGTCTTTTTAGGTTTTTGAGCGACGACCAGTAATGTAATTACAAAAATTAACCCTCTATTCAGATACAGCAACACGAAGTTCGAATATTATAGTAGAAGGTAGGGTAGGCAATTATAAAGCAGGCCCCAATTAAATAATCTATTACAACTTTCGACCAAATATTGCTATTGTTAAGGTAGATTATGACTCGATTGATCTAGTCTAAAGCATAGATCGAGTTTGCTTACTGAGATAAATATTTTTAAGAATGAATTTATCCATACAATAAATTGCCTGTGGTAAACCTTGGAATTCTAATTTCAGGTAGAGGAAGCAACATGAAAGCTATATTATCAGCAGTAAAAGCAGGTAAAATTAAGAATGTGAAACCTTCAATAGTTGTTTCAAATAATCCTAATGCTCCAGGGTTGAGAGTTGCCTCGGAAAGGTTTAAAATTCCTATCAAAGTGGTACCAAGTAACGCTACCAAAGGTTGGGATTACGACCAACGGATTGTTTCAGTTTTAAGTGAGCATGGGGTTACCCCTGAATCTGGATTGATTTGTTTAGCAGGCTTTATGCGCATTATTAGTCCTGAATTTGTAAGACTTTACAAGAGGAGAATTATGAATATCCATCCTGGTCTTCTTCCATCGTTTGCTGGACTTCATGCTCAAAAACAGGCTATAGAGTATGGTGTCAAAGTAACGGGATGTACAGTCCATTTTGTAGATGAAGGTGTTGATTCTGGACCTATAATATTACAAAAGGCTGTAGATGTGTTCGACTGGGATAGCGAAGAAACTCTTTCTTCAAGAATTCTGAAACAGGAGCATAAGTTGTATCCTCGAACTGTAAAATTATTCGTTGAGGGTAAAATAGAGGTGAAGGGACGTAAAGTGTTCATTCAGAATTAGTCTGACGATCACTCCTCTGAGCATGGATTTTCTGTTAGATACCCTCAGGATACACTACAATACAAGATAAGTAAATGCTAAAACAAAAAATAGTACTCGTATTCTTATGATGACAGTTGACAGGACGTATAATGGATGGTCAGCTAGTGGCCATGTATGCAAGATCTCAAGTTAAAAAAGCAGTAGATAAATTGAAAGTTTTCGGGCCTATACCATGTCTTGCCACAGTTCTGGTTGGCGAAGATCCTGCTTCAGCTACCTACATTAGAAATAAACAAAAGGCTGCTAATGAGGTTGGAATTATTACAAGCGACTATAGATTATCTTCTAATTCAACCCAGAGAGAGCTGCTAGAACTTATTGATTTGTTAAACCAAGACAATTCTGTGCATGGAATTCTAGTACAACTTCCTCTTCCCAAAAATATTAATGAATTTGCAGTAATAAACGCTATCAATCCAGCAAAAGATGTAGACGGTCTGAGCCCCTTCAATGCGGGTATGTTGATGAATGGGAAAGGGACCATCAAACCTTGTACTCCGTCCGGCATTATGGAACTATTAGACTTTTACAGAGTTGATGTCAATAGAAGGGACGCTGTAATAGTGAATCGTAGTAATTTAGTTGGAAAGCCTCTTGCTTTACTTTTGCTAGAGAGAAATGCTACTGTGACTATCTGTCACTCGCTAACAAAAGATCTCAACGCCAAGTTGAAGAGTGCCGACTTGATCATAACTGCAGTCGGTAATCGTGAAAATTTTAAACTCACCTCCGAAACAGTGAGAGACGGCGCGGTGGTCATTGATGTCGGGATTACAAGGATTGAAGGAAAATTAATAGGTGATGTAGATTTTGAATCTGTAAAAGAAAAGGTATCTTGGATCACGCCAGTGCCTGGTGGTGTAGGACCTATGACGGTGTGTATGCTATTAAAGAACACCCTTTCCGCAGCGGTGTCCTTGAAAAAAGAGATGAATCAATAACTGCTGTCTGATGTAACATTCTTTAAAAATATACTCCGTAGACGAATACTTCAAAAACGTAAAGCATTGTCTAAGGTCGATATCCTTAGAAGGAGCAAATTGATTCAAACACGCATTATTAATTCGTCTGAATTTAGAACTGCGAAAGTTGTAGCCGCCTACTTTGCAATTGGCTCTGAAGTTCGAACGGATTATATAATGAAAAGTGCTTTCAAAAATCATAAAGTATTAGTATTACCCAAAACAGAGGGAGACCAAATTGTGTTTCATAAAATTTTTGAATTGGATTTTGAGAGAAAAAAATTAACCAAAGATAAATTCGGAATTTATGGACCTCCAGGCTCATCTGATAGTGTGGACAATATAGATCTACTAATCGTGCCCGGAATTGCTTTTGATAGCAATGGATATCGCCTTGGTTACGGAAAAGGATATTATGACAAATTCATTGAGAAAAACAAAAGTCGTTTCTCGATAGGTTTAGCATTTCGATTTCAACTGTTGAATTTTGAACTCCCGCATTCTAATTTTGATCAGAAGCTCGACGCTGTGGCTACAGAAAAAAAGATGCTGGTTTTCCAAGATTTGAATGCTTCATAGCAATATCACTTCTATAAAAATAGTCGTTTTCTCCCCATGATACAGCATGTACAGAAGAGTATGCAATATTTCTGGCCTTGGCAATGCTATCTCCTAGCGCTGTAATTCCTAAGACTCTTCCTCCATTGGTTCTAACCTTATTTTCCGAATCCCTTTTCGTACCCGAATGGAAAACCATTACGTCGGAACCAAAATCACGTTCAAGGCCTCTAATTAAGTGTCCTACTGAATATCTTCCCGGATAACCGCGCGATGCCATAACTACGCAGACAGCAAATTGATTTTTCCATTTCACAGGAGGAAGTGAATCTAATTCCTCGTTGGTAGCTGACTGTAGGTATTCAAAAAGGTCGGACTGCATTCTCATTATTATAGGTTGACATTCCGGGTCTCCCATTCTTACATTGAATTCCAATGCAAATGGTTGCTGAGTTTGTTCCTCAATCATTATACCTGCGTACAGGAAACCTTTGAATGGACTTCCGTGTTCTTTCATTCCTCCGACGGCAGGCTCCATTATTTGGTTTATTATTTTTTCATATAGATTGTTATCGATAACAGTTGCTGGTGAATAACTGCCCATACCTCCTGTATTAGGGCCCTCGTCATTATCGAATACGCGTTTATGGTCTTGACTTGAAGCGAGAGGAACAATTGTTCTGCCATCACAAAATACAATAAATGAACATTCTTCACCCACTAGTTGCTCTTCGATAACGATCTTGGTACCAGCGTTACCAAATTCTCTTTTTACCATTAACCGATCAATTGCATCTAGGGCCTCATCGGAATTATTGCATAGGATTACTCCCTTGCCAGAAGCTAAACCGTCCGCCTTGATTACGAGTTTACTTTTTTGTCTGACGGCATAATCTTTGGCTTCTTCTGGTTCGGAGAAAGCGCGGAAATAGGCGGTTGGAATGCCATTTTTCTTCATGAATTGTTTTGTAAATTCTTTGCTCGATTCCAATAATGCAGCTTTTTTTGTCGGTCCGAATATTTTGAGTCCTTCATCAATGAACGAGTCAACTATGCCGCTAGCCAATGGAGTTTCAGGTCCGACAATTGTAAAACATTGATTCTGTCTTGCAAATTCAGTCAGTTTGTGAATTTCTGTTGGGTGAATATCAATATTCTCATAGGTTCCACCATTACCAGGGGCAAAGTAAACTTTCTTTACATGTTCGCTTTGTAGAATTTTCCATCCCAGGGCATGTTCTCTACCGCCTGAACCTATGATCAGAACATTATTTTTTGCCATCCTACAAAAATAATGCTTATCACAATATTAAATTAGATGGAATAGAAAGGTTCTCTAGCTTTGTTCTAATCCCCTTTTATGTGATATAAGTGATTGACTTGTATGGAAACTGAGCACACGCAGCATGTAAAAAGAGGATTAGCCTCAGCAAGTGAAGAAACAAGATTGAGAGTGGCAAGAAAGGGAGGCATTTCACCACACCACATAAGAGGTCTCGCAGCAGCAAACCATGAAACTAGATCGAGAGTGGCGAAAGCTGGAGGTGAAGCAAGAGCACAAGATAAGGAGGGACTCAGAGATGCAGGAAGAAAAGGCGGGGAAACAGTAAAAGCGGAATACGGTATTGAATTTTATCAATCAATAGGAGAGAAAGGCGGTGAATCAGTAAAGGAAAAATATGGTATCGATTTTTATCGAGAAATAGGAGAGAAAGGCGGAGGTATAGTAAGGGAAAAATATGGGACTAAATTCTATAGTGAAATCGGAAAGCGTGGTGGCGAAACAGTAAAGCAGGAGCGTGGACCAGAATTCTATAGTGTAATAGGTCGAAAAGGAGGAGAGGCAAAAACAGAAGAAACGACGACGACAGAGAATTTTTCAGCCGCTCAGTAATTTGATTGCATTATCTGTTAATAACGCACTAACAAACCTCACATATTCAGAATCATCAAACATTATAGAGACGAATTCATTCTTCTCTTCTGCTTGCTGAACACTTTTCAGATGATAGCATATTCCCGAGTCTGAAAGAGTTTTATAATAATAATTTTTGCAAGAGCAAAATTCTAAGTCCGGATCTGTCCAATGTTCATTATCTTTTCCTACAACTGTCCAAATCTTCCTGCCGCTTGGCTGAAAAATATGAAGCTTTACTGCACCAGGACTTACTGTTCTTTCTTTACGTTTCACAGCTAAAGGTTCATTCTTACGTATTTAAATCTTATATATAGATAGATAAATATATATAAAATAGTCATAAATAAATTGGATAACGGGAAATTCCTACCGCTTTAAATTAGTAGGATAATATTGCGATGGCATTCAAAGAAGGATATTTTTAGACTGTCTTAAATTGAACAGCATAGCGCAATATGAAGACGTTTATCTAACTGTAATGCATGTATTCTCTACTGTGGTCAATGTTCGTCCCCTGCACCCTCATCCAGCTCTCCTTCTAGACGGGATATGGAACGGAAAAGAACACAGATATATTGCAATCTCCGACTTGCATATTGGTTTTGAGTCTGCACTCTGCATGAAAGGCGTCCGTATGGACTCAAGCCTATTACTCAGAGAAATGCTCAGGGAGATTTCTGATCTCATTAAATTTCAACAAGTCGATGGCGTAGTGTTACTCGGAGATCTAAAAAACACAATTGGATGCATAAGCAAGCAGGAGTGGAATTGGATCCCGCAATTTTTAAAATTACTTTCTGATAATGTGGATGTATACTTGGTTCCAGGCAATCATGACGGCAGTATTAGGTTTTTAGCTCCTCATAGTATCAATATGGTTAGTACTAAAGGGATGGTTCTAGACGAGGATACTTTGCTGATTCATGGCCACACTATGCCATCCCATATCAGGTCATCAATAAAAAGGATCATAATGGGCCATATCCACCCAATTTTCCAAAAATCCACTAGCGTAATTAGTGGCCAAAGGGTGTGGATATATCTTAAAGTAAAAAGGGAAAACATGTTTCTAGGCGTTGAGGGGATTCTTGATATTATAGTTATTCCCGCTTTTAATAAATATCTATCTGCAGCGCCTAAACGACGTTCTAGAAAACCTATCTCTCCGTTAATTGAAAAAGCTTTAAAGGATAATGCTGTCCAACAGGCAATGGTTGTTACGCTTGATGGATCAATAGTTGGAGATACAACTAGTACGCTAGAAAGCGTTATCTGAAAAAATTCTCTACGTAAATAGAGGAGTCCTTAAAACTTAACATAACTTCTGAGCGGGCTTAGTGTGGGAATATTTGTCTTCAACCACTCAAGGGTTTTGACAAAAGAAGAAGCTGCTTCCATTGTAGTTAGCACAGGAATGCCCATTTCTACGGCCTTTCTCCTAATCAAGTATTCATCGTACAACATGCCAACATATTTTTCAATTGTAGAGGTGGACGGAATATTTATAATAAAATCAATTTTGTGTTCAAAAAGCAAATCCGATATATTGGGTTTACGATTAGGTTCACTAATCTTATAAACTTGCTTGATATTATCGAACTTATTTTTCAGCATGAATTCTGCTGTATGTTCGGTTGCCATAATGTTATATCCCATAGAACAAATCAATGAAATTAGTGGCAACAATCTCTCTTTGTTTTTTTGCCCTCCGATTGTAATTAATGCCGAGCCCGATAGCGGAAGTGAGTATCCTGCAGCAGTGTATGCTTTAGATAATGCATCATAAAAACTATTCCCAAAACATGCAACCTCGCCAGTTGATTGCATTTCCACGCTAAGAACTATGTCTGCTCCTTCAAGCTGCATAAAGGAAAATTGAGGGACTTTAATTCCAAATCCGGTACTCTTTAGCCACAAGTCCTTTGCAATTTCTGGTAGCGGATTATCTGTCATACTTCTTGCAGCGAGCTTTATCAAATTTACTCCGACAAACTTTGAAACAAAGGGCATCGATCTAGAGGCTCTGACATTGGCTTCAATCACCGATACTTCATCTTCTTTTACAAGATATTGTATATTAAAAGGTCCCTTAATATCAAGGGCTTTTCCAATTTTGATTGAGTAGTCTAGAATAGTCTCAATAGTTTTTCTATCAAGCCTCCACGGAGGGATGCACATAATAGCATCGCCAGAATGGATACCAGCATTATCAACATGTTCAATAAGTGAACCTATTATCACTTCTTTTTCTGATGCTACTGCATCAACTTCCACTTCTGAAGCTTCCTGCAAGAACTTACTTATTACTACAGGATGATCCGGACTAACATTTGTTGCATCTGTCAAGAAGTGTTCTAACTGCTGTTCACCCCAAACTACCTTCATTGCTGCGCCGCTTAGAACATACGATGGTCTGACAAGTACAGGAAATCCTACCGTATCTGCAAATTCTTTAGCTTCTGATATGTGGGTGAATTTTTTCCAGGCAGGTTGCTTGATACGTAATGAATCTAATAATTGCCCGAATTTTACTCTGTCTTCTGCTCTATCGACATTCTCGCTACTGGTGCCGATTATATGAACTCCTGCTAGGGCAAGTTTTGGAGCTAAATTATTTGCGGTCTGTCCCCCTACACAAGTTACGATCCCCTTTGGTTTTTCTTTTTCATAAATGTCCATCACCCTTTCAAACGTTAATTCTTCAAAGTATAACCTTTCAGGGACATCATAGTCAGTGGAAACTGTTTCAGGATTACAATTAATTATAGAAACTTCCCTAATTCCGTTTTCTTTCAATCCCCATACCATGTTGACAGTTCCCCAATCGAATTCTACACTACTGCCAATCCTGTATGGGCCAGCTCCAAGGACTATCGCACTTTTTTCATCCTTATGTTCTACCACAATATCATCAGTTTGGCCGCCATAAGTTAGGTACAGGTAGTTTGTTTTTGCTGGCCATTCAGCCGCCAACGTATCAATTTGTTTAACAACTGGCTTTATGCCAAACCTTTTCCTCAAACTTCTTAATTTGAGCTCGTCAAGGTCCAGACATCTTCCGATCTGCTTATCAGAAAATCCAATTCTCTTAGCTTCTTTAATTACATCTTCATCAAGATTTGATCTTCGCATTTTGTCTTCCATATGAACTATGTTTTCTATTCTTGCCAAGAACCACGGATCAATTGACGACAGCTGGCTTATTACCTTGATAGACATTCCGGCCTGAATTGCCTTTACAATCGTGAAGAGTATTTCATCATTTGGATGCAATAATGCCTGCTCAATAGTTTCGATATCTCCGTTCTCTGCTTTCACATACTTATCATTATTAGCTACTAGTCCATCCTTGCCAATTTCGCACATCCTGATCGCCTTCTGGATAACTTCTTCAAAGGTTCTGCCTATGGCCATTACTTCCCCTACAGATTTCATGGTACTACCTAATTTCCGTTTGACAAGTTCAAATTTTCTAAAGTCCCACCGTGGCATTTTTAGAACGATGTAATCTAAAGATGGTTCAAAATTTGCAGTTGTGACCTTGGTAATTCGGTTGATTAATTCTGGGAGCGAGTATCCAAGGCCTATCTTTGCGGCCATATACGCCAGCGGATAGCCTGTAGCCTTACTGGCAAGTGCAGATGATCTTGAAAGTCTAGCATTAATCTCAATGGCACAATATTCTTCTGACATTGGATCTAAACCGAACTGAATGTTACATTCTCCGATGATGTTGCAATATTCAGTAGCACGCAGAGCTGCTGAACGCAGCATATGATACTCGAAATTATTCAATGTTTGGGACGGAGCGACCACTATATTATCACCAGTATGGACACGCATGGCAAGAACATTTTCCATATTACAAACAGTGACACCATTTCCTCTGTAATCGCGCATTACTTCATATTCAATTTGTTTCCAATGGCCAACATATTTCTCGATCAATACCTGATGAACTAAGCTAAGAGTAATACCTCTTTGAACAATTTCTTGCAATTCATATTCGTTGTAAGCAACGCCACCTCCTCTTCCTCCAAGAGTATATGCTACTCTTACGATAACAGGATAACCAATCTCTTTTGCTATCTCTAAAGCTTCCGCCAATGAGTACGCAGGAGCACTATGCAAAACGGGTACGTTGCTACTTTTCATGGCTTCTTTGAATTGAAGTCTATCTTCTGTGATCTCTATTCCTCTGATTTGGGTGCCTAAAACTCTAATTCCATATTTTTCTAATATTCCACATTTGTGCAATGCTACACCGCAATTGAGTGCAGTTTGTCCGCCAAAAGCTAACATGATAGAATCTGGTCTTTCAGCTTCAATCACTTTTTCGACGTAATTAGGGTTAATAGGCACCAAATATACTCTACCTGCAAACGTAGTGTCTGTTTGTATAGTTGCTATATTTGGATTTATTAAAACACTCTTGACCCCATCTTCATTAAGTGCTTTTAGGCATTGTGAACCGGAGTAGTCAAATTAGCGGCCATGTTAGTGACTTTCGCCTGCTTCTCCGATCTTGATTGCCCCACTTCCGAGAACAAGAACGTTTTTTACTGTTTCGTACTTTGGCAACTTTCCTCCCTTGTCTCGACACCTGCGATGGAATTACGGGATCCTATTAATTTTACTGTTTTCTTCTCTTCTTCTATTAATTCCCTCAATCTGTCGAAAACAAACATACAATCATACGGTCCTGGAGAAGCTTCAGGGTGAAATTGTACCGCGATAATTGGTTTTGATTTATGTTCAATCCCTTCTATTGTCTCATCATCCGCGTTTGAGAACCATACTTTAAAGTCGGTCTTATCCAGGCTGCTCAGATCAATTCCATATCCATGATTCTGGCTCGTAATATATGCTTGATTATCTTGCAGATTGATACATGGTTTATTTTGACCACGATGGCCGAACTTTAATTTATAAGTGTTCGCTCCACCTGCCAATGCGAGGATTTGATTTCCCAAGCAAATACCCAATGTTGGCATAGAGGTTCGGATTAATTCGGAAGCAGTTTTGATGGCAACCTTACAAACCTGGGGGTCTCCTGGGCCATTACTAATTACAACGCCTTTTGGTCTATACGACATTATTTTTTCAAATGGAGTATCCCAGCTAACACGGACGACTCTATATCCCATTCTGAGGATATTACGAATTATGCTATATTTTGTACCAGTATCTAGCAAAACAATACAATCTCTGTTAATATCTCCATATTCACGAGGCTCAGTTACGGACACCTCAGTAAGGAAGTTCTGGCTATCATATCTTTCCATTTTTAACAGTTTTGACATTCCCATCTCCTCAACTGAAGTTTGTGAAACTGACATCGCACCCATCATTACTCCCTTAGTCCTCAGCTTTTTTGTTAGCTCACGTGTATCAATCCCATAAATTCCCGGTATTTTCTCTTCATTTAGCCATTCATCAAGTGTTTTAATACAGCTCCAGTGGCTTGCAACACTTGACAACTCATAAATTAATAAACCTTTAATCTGAACTTTGTCAGATTCAAAATACTTTGGTAATCCCTCTTCGTCTTTAATATCCATACTAGGAACCCCGTAATTTCCTATCAACGGATATGTCATGCATAATATCTGACCATAATAAGAAGGGTCGGTAAGTGCCTCTGTGTAACCGACCATGCCTGTATTAAAAACTACCTCTCCTGCGATTTCGCCAGGATAGCCAAACCCAATACCGGTGAAAGTACTGCCATCCTCTAGCATTAATTTAGCATTATACCCTGTATAGCGTCTTTCAAGTATCGGAATTTTTGACCCTCTGCATATCTTTTGTGTTACAAATTTAAGTTTTGTCATATTTCTATAGTTACATCACAGATTCCATTTACATACACATCCTTCAATTTGGTTAAGACACACAAGAATTGCATTACACCCAATAGGAGTGTATGCATAACGTTTATGGTCGTAATCTTGACACACACTTTTGCGTGTAAGGTGTTAAGCCTCCTTCCAGGATTCATAGATTGCTTCAGAATAATTAGATAGCCGACTCTAACAGTATATCAAACCTAACAACGTTGTCAACAATAATTTGACACGTAATAAATAAAGGTAGGAAGATAGCACGTCAAGTAAGGAATGACAGCTGAATTAAAGGTACATCCCTCGTTTTTTCGAGAGTTTGCAACCAAAACATGGGTTTCTCCAACCGAAATTGTGAAAGAGTTAATTGAGAACGCCTTCGATGAAGACGCTACACAGGTAATTATCACCACTCTAAAGGATGGATCTATAATCATAGAAGACAATGCGGGAATGGACCAAAGCAGCATGGAAAAATTCTTGTTACTGGGATCCCCTCATAAGAGCCAGGATCCGATTTCACCAAAGTTGAAAAGGATTAGGACAGGAAGATACGGGACTGGACGATTGTCGTTTCTTACTTCGTTCGAAAAAATGAAGTTAAGAACAACACGAGATAACTTTAATCTGTCAATTCTAATCGATGGTAACACCCTGGATAATCTTTCTTTTGGAAATGCCAAATTAGAAGCACTAAACGAACCGCCTCTTAGTCGAAACGGAACTGAGTTGACTTTGATAGGTTCTAAAGTAGTCATGGACAACTTTAGGTTATCAAAAGACATTCGTAAACTAGCAATTTTAAGGCATCCTATGTTCGAAGTATTTCTTAAAAGTCCTGATCGTTTCATAGAATGGGACTTTAATGGTGTCCAGCCTATCAAAGCTCCTGATATTCAGGGTCATAGAATAGCTGTGAACCTTGAGAATGGGCAGATAACCGGTGAAATAGTAATAGCAAGACGACCGCTGTCAGAAGATGAGAAGGGAATCGCGGTCATGGTTGGCAACCATGTTGTGACCCGCAGCAATTTTGGGTTTGATACCAAATTAAATAGGGTAACTGGATATATCAGATGTGACGAACTTACGTCTCGGTTTGCTGACAAATCTGCCTTAATTGAAGACGAAGAATACACAAAATTTAATCAACAAATGAAGGCATTTATAATAGATACAGTCCTTCCGGGCTTGACACAATACGAGGATGTATTGATCACAAGAGAGGAATCCAAAATATACAAGGAAATAGACAAGGTTCTTGGACAAGCAATTTTTGACAATCTTGAGACCAGAGAGGAGGTACAAGGATATGAGATGATTGATACAAAAGAAGTTGTTGTCAATTCAGAGGAGTCTGGTGTATCTGATATTAGAAAGGACGAAGGGATATCTTCGACACCATCCGAGTATGAAAACGATGACCGTAGGAATTTAGCAAATCAGCAGCAGGGTTTTGAGGGGATGGACGCTTCTGCTCAAAATAAAAATTCTGACTTGGCGAGCGCAAATTATTATGCTGAACAACATCAACAGATGATCCCAAAAGGTG
>Ga0075424_100001160_pt1 | contig 22622 bp, 18 predicted proteins | sample SoiMethybrSBSTD3_FD_75301 | JGI IMG/M metagenome (GOLD analysis project Ga0075424, IMG submission 75301) | Bulk soil microbial communities from a Populus tree surrounding site in Tennessee, USA - Soil MetaG P. TD hybrid SBSTD3 | ecosystem: Environmental > Terrestrial > Soil > Tree plantation... | reverse complement strand
GCGGACCGTCGCGACCACCGTAGCGTCCGCGTTCAGGCGGACCGTCGCGACGACCGTAGCGTCCGCCTTCAGGCGGACCGTCGCGACCACCGTAGCGTCCGCGTTCAGGCGGACCGTCGCGAGCGGCTATAGTAGCGCGGTGCAGAGCCCGGTCAAACGAGTCCTGGTCTGGAGCATCCATCGCCCTGCCGCAGCCGCCGCCATTTTCGCGCTGATCACGATCGCGCTCGCGTCGCAGCTTCCGCGTCTCGAAATCGACGCCTCGAACGAAGGGTTGATGCTCGAGCGCGATCCCGCGCGGCAGTACTACGAGCAGGTAAAGGCGACGTTCGGCAGCGACGAGCTGACGGTCGTGATGGTGAAAGGTGACATCTTCACGGCGCCGGCGCTCGGCCTGATTCAGCGCGTCTCCGAGGATCTCGAGCGGGTCGAAGGGGTCACCCGCGTCGACAGCCTCGCAACCGTCGACAACATCAGCTCGACGGAAGACGGCATGGAGGTGTCGCCTCTCCTGCACGACGGCATCCCGTCGGATGCGGCGGGGCTCGCGCGCTTGAAGGCGAAGGCGCTCGGCAATCCGGTGTTCGTGAAGAACCTCGTGTCCGCGGACGCACACGCGGCGGGCATCCTCGTGTTCACGCAGCCGCCCGAACGGGACAAGGGATTCAACAGCCGATTTGCGGCGGCGGTCGATGCGGTGCTTGCGCGCGAGTGGGCTCCGGGCGTCACGACGTACCAGATCGGCGGGCCCCTGCTGAAGCACACGTTCGTCGAGTACGTGCAGGGCGATCAGATGACCCTCGTGCCCCTCTCGATCGTCACGCTCTTCGTCGTCCTGATGATCGGCTTCCGCACGCCGCAGGGGGTGGTGGGGCCGCTCTTCACCGGCGTCTCGAGCGCGATCTGGGGCGTCGGGCTGATGGCGCTGTTCCACATCCCGATGAACGTCGTGACGGTTGCCGTCCCCTCGCTGGTGCTCGTCGTCGGTTTTGCGGAGGCGGTACACATCATCTCCGCGTACCACGCGTGCCTGCGCGCCGGGCGCGACAAGCTGCACGCGCTCACCGAAGCGGTCGAAGAGGCTGCGGCGCCGATTCTGGTTACGACCGCGACGACGATCCTCGGCTTTGCGACGCTCGTCTTCTCGGACATCACGATTCTGATTCAGTTCGGGTGGGCCGCGACGCTGGCGCTGACCGCGAACTTCGGGGCGACGCTCCTCGGCATTCCGATGCTGCTCCGCCTCTGGCCGAAGCCGAAGCGGATCCGCGCGACCGCACTGGACGAGTCCAAGGCAGGCGCGACGATCGAAGCGAGGATCACCGCGGCCTGCGACTACGTCCTGCGGCATCGCCGCGCGATCGTGGCCCTGTTCGCCGCGCTCGCCGCCGCGTCCGTCTGGGGTTGGTACACGCTCAAGGTCGATACCGACTTCGTCAGCTATTTCCCGAAGAGCTCGATGATTCGGCAGCGAATGAGCGACGTCGATCGCTCGCTCGCCGGTGCGTCCGCCTTTTTCATCGTCGTGGACACGGGCCGCGAAAACGGAGCGGCCGATCCGGGGGCGCTGAAGCAGATCGCAGCGCTCCAGCAGTTCATCGAAGGCATTCCCGGCATCAGCAAGACGGTGTCGATCGTCGACTATGTCTCACAGCTGAACTCCGCGTTCAGCGGAACGAAAACCGGTGTACGGGCGATTCCGGAGTCGGCGGATCTGGTGTCGCAGCAGCTGCTGCTCATGGACCGCGCGCAGACCGGACGCTTCATCGATCTGTCGGCGAGCTCGGCGAACATCATCGTCCGGCACAGTTTGACCGGATCGTGGGAGCTCGGGCAGGCGCTGCGCCGGATTGACGCGTACGTCGCCCGGAACATTCACGGCATCCAGGTTCATCCGACGGGACAGGCGATTCTCACGAACCGCGCAGCGGACTACATGGCCGTCAACGAGGTCTCGAGCTTCGCATGGACGCTCGCAATCATCGCCGTCATCCACTCGCTGTTGTTCATGTCCGTCAAGGCGGGAGTGCTGTCGCTGCTGCCCAACGTTGCGCCGGTCATCTACAGCTTCGGACTGATGGGGCTTCTCGGCATTCCGCTCAGCACGGGCACGGCTCTGGTGGCGACGATCGCGATCGGCATCGCCGTCGATGACACCGTCCATAACATGATGACGTACAGCCGTCAGCTGAACGAGCATCGCGACGAACGGACGGCGGTGCTGAATACGCTGTTCATCCAGTTCCGGCCGATCGTGTTCGTGTCAGTCGCGCTGGCGTGCGGCTTCATCATGCTCGTGTTCTCCCGCTTCGTACCGACGGTGCAGCTGGGGTTTCTCTCCGCCTTCGTCATGATCGCCGCGATGATGTCCGAGCTCGTGCTCACGCCGATCCTGCTGGCATCGACACGGCTCGTCACCGTATGGGATCTGATGCTGATTCGGATGAACGCGGATCTCGTCCGGCGCGCGCCGCTCTTCGAGGGGCTCTCGCGATGGGAAGCGCGCAAGGTCGTCCTCACGGGCATGCTGCAGCCGGTCGCGGCGGGGGAGTACGCGATGCGGCGAGGCGACCAGGGACGCCAGCTCTACATGGTCGTCGCGGGCCGGCTGCTGGTCGTAGATCACGATCTCGACGGGCACGAGCGCACGCTGGCGATCGTCGACGCGGGCGGTGTGTTCGGCGAGACCGGCATGGCCGCGGACGGCTATCGCACGTTCTCCGCGCGCGCGGAGACGCCCGCCGAAATCCTCCAGCTCGATTTCGATGCGCTCGAACGCCTGCGCAAGCGCTTCCCGTTCACCGCGGCGAAAGTGTTCCGCAACCTCGCGCGGATCCTCGGCGAGCGGCTGCAGGACACGACGACGGCGATGATGTTCCTCTCGAGCGCGGGATTGCACGGACAGCTCGACATCAAGTCCGCGGAACGGGCCGACCGACCGTAGCGTCCTTGACACGCAGTCGCTGCACTTATAGCGTTCGTGGATTATGCCTACTCCGCTTCATGTTCCCGATAGGGGCCACCTCGATTTTCTCGCGCTCGGCGCACTCGTTCATCGGCTCGACCCCGGCGTCGTCCCCTTCCGAAAAGCGTCGACCTGCACGATTCACGTCAGCGGCGGAGAATTCAACACCGCGGCGAACCTCTCGGACTGCTTCGCGATGCGCACCGGCGTCGCCACCGCCATGGTGCAATACCCGATCGGCGACCTGATCGCCGGCCAGGTGCGCTCGATGGGCGTCACGCCGTTCTACAAGACGTTCAGGCACGACGGCGCGTGGGGACCCAACATGGCGGCCGTGTACAGCGACCGCGGGCACGGCGTCCGCGCGCCCGTGGTGTTCTACAACCGCAGCAACGAAGCGGCCGCGCAGCTGAAGCCGGGCGACTTCGACTGGAACGGCATCTTCGGCGCGGGCGTCCGGTGGTTTCACAGCGGCGGCATCTTCGCGTCGCTGTCCTCGACGACGGCGGACCTGATCATCGAAGGGATGGAGGCGGCGAAGAAGCACGGCGCGGTGACGTCGTTCGATCTGAACTACCGCGAGAAGCTCTGGTCCGCTTCGGGGGGCGCGAAGCGCGCCGTCGACGTGCTCGGGCGGATCGTCCAGCACGTCGACGTGCTGGTCGGCAACGAGGAGGACCTCCAGAAGGGCCTTGGCGTTCCCGGGCCGGAGGTCGCCGCGAAGTCCGCGCTCGACCCGAGCGCGTTTTTCGGCATGATCGATCGCGTCATCCACAAATTTCCGCAGATTAAGGTTGTCGCTACGACCTTGCGCGAGGTCCATTCGACGAGCAGGCACACGTGGAGCGCCGTGGCATGGATGGGCGGCGAAACGTTCGTTGCGCCGACCTGCGAGATCGACGTGTACGACCGCGTCGGCGGCGGCGACGGCTTCGCCTCAGGGATGTTCTACGGGTTGCTCAGCGGTGAATCGCCCGAAGACTCGGTGCGTCTCGGCTGGGCCCACGGCGCGCTGATTGCCACGTATCCGGGTGACACGACGATGGCGACGGTGGAGCAGGTGCGGGCGTTCGCCAAGGGCGGCTCGGCCCGAATCCAGCGATAGGCCGCAGTTCACGCGACGGACGTGATCCCGAGCTGTGTGAAGACGAACGCGAAGATGTCGGCATCCTCTTCGATCATCTTCGACACCGGTTTGCCGGCCCCATGGCCTGCCTTCGTCTCAACCCTGATCAGCGCCGGCGCGTCGTGGCCCGCGGCCTGCATCCGCGCGGCGAACTTCTTTGCCATCCCTGGTGATACGCGGTCGTCGGTGTCGGCGGTCGTGATCAGAATCGGCGGGTAGCTGACGCCGTCCCGAACATTGTGGAGGGGCGAGTACTTCAGCAAGTACGGAAACTGCGCCGGGTCGTCCGCCGAGCCGTATTCAGAGATCCAGAACCGGCCCACTGTGAAGCGGTGGTAGCGCAGCATGTCGGCGACCGGCACGCGGCAGACGACGGCGCCAAAGAGATCCGGACGCTGCAGCATGACGGCGGCGACCAGCAGACCGCCATTGCTGCCCCCTTCGATCGCAATCCGCTTCGGCCGCGTGTAGCCGTTCGCGGCCAGCCACTCGGCCGCCGCGATGAAGTCGTCGAACACGTTCTGCTTGCGCTCGAACATGCCGGCCTCGTGCCACGCTTCGCCGTACTCGCCGCCGCCGCGCAGGTTCGCGAGCGCGAAGATGCCGCCGGAGTCGAGCAGCACGAAGTTCGCCGGATCGAACGCGGGCGTCAGGCTGATGTTGAATCCGCCGTAGCCGCTGAGCAGCACGGGCCTGTCGCCGTCTTGCGGCAATCCCTTCCGGTGCACCAGGAACATCGACACCTGCGTTCCGTCCCTCGACGGATACCAGACCTGCGTCGTCTCATAGTCCGCCGGGTTGATGTGCAGCCGGCTCTCCCCGAACGGCTCGAGCTGGCGCGCGGTGAAGTCGTACCGATAGTTCGTTGACGGCTGAACGAACGACGTGAACCCGACGAACATCTCGCCATCAGACGGTTCACCTTGTATTGCCGTCACCGAGCCAATCGACGGCAAGTCGACGGCGCCCGACAGGATGCCTGATAGATCGAAAAGCCTCACCGTGTCGCTCGCGTCGTGCAGATACGTCACGACGAGCGTGCCCGACACGATGCAGGCGTCCGAGAGCTTGTCCGCGGACTCCGGGAGCACCGTAACAGGCTGCGCCCCGGCAATGGCGGGATCGACGGCGATGATGCGCGCGCGCGGCGCGTGGAGATCCGTCCGGAAGAACAGACGGCCGCCCGCCGACTCGACGAACGCGTAGGCGGCTTCAAACCCCGTGAACAGCGCGACTGGCCTCAGCCCCGCGTGCCGGCGATCGATGACATACACCTCGCTGCGATCGCTCGATCCCTGGAATGCCGTGATTACTACCCATCGGTCGTCGTCGCTGACGTCGACGCCAAAGACGGTCTCGCGCTCGTCCGGCTTTTCGAATACCAGCACGTCCGCGTCCTGTGCATCGCCGAGGCGGTGGTAATAGACCTTGTTGAAGTAGTGCTCGTCCCCATCCGGAACGGTGCCGGGCTCTGGAAAGCGGGTGTAGAAGAAGCCGCTGCCGTCATGCACCCACGCGATGCTCGCGAACTTGACCCACTGCAGGCGATCGGGCCGGTCCTCTCCGGTGTCGACTTCTCTGACGAACAAGTCCTGACGATCGCTGCCACTCTCCGACAACGCGTACGCGGCCAGCGTACCGTCTGTGTCCACCTCGACCGCGGTCAGCGCCACAGGCCTGCCGCGACTCATATTGTTCGGATCGATCACGGGGCGACGCGGTCCGCCCTGCCCGTTCTGCACGTAGAGGATTGGCTGATCCTGCAGACCGCTGTTGTGGGTGAAGAAGTAGGAGCGGCCGCGCCTGAACGGCACACCCGTGCGAGGGAAGTCGTAGAGCTCCGTCAGCCGGCTCACAAGCGCGTCGCGAAGCGGGCCCTCGAGCTGCGATCTCGTCAGCGCGTTTTGTGCCTCGACCCACGCAATCGTTTCTGGATCATCGTCATTCTCCAGCCATCGATAGGGGTCTTCTATTCGGACGCCGTGGTAGTCGTCAACGACGTTGCTTTTACGCGTTGCGGGGTATGGGCGGCGTTCGGTCAAGGTAAAAGGTAAAGCGCCTGCGGCCCGGCGAGCGAGCGGAGCGAGACGAGCCGAGCGCGTGGGGGTGGGGCCCCACGCGCACTAATAAATGCAAGTGCCTGCGGCCCGAGCGAGGCGCACAGACGCCGACAACATCACGTTGCCGAAATCATATAATCGCCATCCATCAAGACCAAGATCACGCTCACCACCGCACTGCTCGTCATCGCCGTCACGGCGAGCGCCCAGCCGCCGCTGTTCACCGATGCGCTGACCGGCTACGAGAACCTCTCATCGATGGCGCCGATCGAGCCTGACGCGGTGGAGAAGCTGATGGCCCGAGCACGGCTTGTTCGAAAAGGTACGTTCGTCCGAACTCGACGCGAGACCGCGCTGACGCCGCTCGAGCTTCGGCGACGAGCCCCTCGACCTTGATGTGGCCTCCTGCCGCCGCTGATCCGCGTTTGAACCTCCCGTCCCTGTGATCCAGGGGTGCTACTCGCCACGTGTCACTTCCGGGTGATTTTCACCTTTCAGCCCGCGCGATAACTTTTCTTCCTGGGATCGATGTCTCGGCGATCCGTTTACGTCGGAGGTGACTGTGCAACAGAAAGTCCCATATCAGTTCCGTTTCCTCGCACTCAGTGCGCTGCTGGTCGTGCTCGCCGCGCCCGTCGCCGTCGCAGGACAAACGGTGAGCGGACAGGCCGTCGTCGTTCGGGCGACTGTGTCTGACCTGACTGGCACGACGACCACTGTGCTGTCAGACACTGGACCGCTGATCGACTCGAACGATGCCCGCCAGAAATCGCAGGCGGTCGGCAGCGTTCCTTCCCTCGTTACCGGAGGAACTCTTCACGCGACGACGATCGGGTGGCCCGATGAGGTGGCTTCAGAGGCCTCGATCGCCGATCTCGCTCTGACGGTTGCAGGCACGGCTGTCGGTGCGCAGTTCGCGATGTCGCGGGTCCGGACCGCAGTCGGGACAGAGGCCGCCGGCAGTGCCGATGTAAGCGGTTTGTCCATCAACGGGCTTCCGATCACTGTGACGGGTGCCCGGAACCAGACGATTGCCATACCCGGAGGGCGCGTCGTCATCAACGAGCAGCAAACCACGTCGAGCGGCACCGTGGTGAATGCGCTGCACGTGGTCGTCACCGGAGTCGCGGATGTAGTTATCGCGTCGGCGTCAGCCGGCATTCGATAGTTCGAGCGATCGGAGGAGAACCGATGCGACGACTGACCTATCACCTTTGCTGCGCCGGGATCGCAGCGCTGGCCCTCATCGTGATCGATGTCCGTGTCGAGGCGTGGGCGTGCGACTTCCTGACCGGCGGCGGCTTTATCTACGTAAATGGCGCAAAAGCAAACTTCGGCGTCGGCGGGGGATGCAAGAAGAATGTTCCTGACCAGCATGGCCCGTACTGGGGCCATCTGGAGTATCAGGACCACGGCATCGGGCTCAACGCGCACTGGCAGACGATGACCGCCTACGCGGAATGGGAGACATCATTTGACGACGCAGGCCGCCCAATCGGGCGTCGACTGATCTGCGGCACTGCGGAAACCAACCTGTATGGCGACGTGAATTTCGCGGTTGTCATTCGAGACGCGGGAGAACCGGGAGTTGACGACACCTTCGATATCCAATTGCGACGTCCCGACGGAACGATCGCGTACACGACATTCGGGTGGGACACGTCCGGTGGATTTCCGCATAAACTCGGCGGCGGCACCGGCGGTGGCGGCAACATCCAGCTCCACAAGCCGAATCCCTCGGATGAGGGCGTCTTCGGCGGCGAGTGTCCAGGTCGCTAGGGTGCCAGGGATTTCGCCCCGCCTCGCCGGCGCGTAGCGGCCGCCGCAGTTCGCGGGCGTCTGCACGACGTTCGAGAGCGTGTTCGGGATGCTGCCACGGCGTGGGGCGAATCTAGGGACCGGTGGGACGCTGCTGCGCGTGCACGGCGGCGCCGAGCAGCCCGGCGTCGGCATTGAGAATCACCGCGACCGGGATCGTCGCGACGAAATCGCTGAGTGGCTCCTTCGCGCGGAACGCGTCGAGGAACGTACCGTCTTCGAGCGCGGGCAGGATCTTCGGCGCGATGCCGCCGCCGACGTACACGCCGGCGGTCGCGACTCCTCGCAGCGCGATGTTGCCGGCTTCGGCGCCGTAGACCGCGACGAAGATGTCGAGCGCCTCGACGCACTGATCGCAGGTCCGCTCCATGGCGGCTTTGCTGATGCGCTTCGGGAGATCGGCAGGATCGTCCACTTCGCCGACCGCGGCGCACAGCCGTGCCGGCGCGAGAGCCGCCGTCGTCAGCCCGGCGCCGGTGCCGAACGCGTTGTGCGTGAACTGATAGATGTTGACGAGACCCGGTCCAGACAGGATGTGCTCGACGCTCACGCGCGGAAAGATGCGCAGCAGCTGACGCAGCATCTCGATCTCGCGCGGCGTCCGCGCCGCAAAGTCGGCGTGGCCCCCTTCCGACGCACCCGGAATGAAGCGGCCGTTGACGTTCATCAGGAATGCCTCGCCAAGCCCCGTTCCCGCGGCGATGACGGCGGCGTTCCCCTTCGGATGCGGCACGCCGCGCTGCAGCATCTTCAGCTCGTGCTCGTCGAGCACCGTGACGCCGTAGGCGAGCGCTTCGAGGTCGTTGATGACGTAAGTGCGCCGGAACCCGAGGCGCTCCGCCACCGACTCGCAGTCGACCTGCCACGGCACGTTGGTCAGTCGCGCCACTTCGTCGGTGACCGCGCCGGCGACGCCAAAGGTTGCCGCCTCGATGTGCTTCGCCTCGAGCTTCCGCGACTTGAGGAACGTCTCGATCATCGGCTCGAGGCCGTCGTGATCGAGGGTGGCGAACTCCGCGACGTCGACGGGCTTCGGGCGTTCCGGCGCCGCAGAGAACAACCCGAGCAGCGTCTTCGTGCCACCGACGTCTCCGGCTAGCAGCATCCCGCTATTATTCAACGACAGCCGGTGTCGCGCGAGCACGCGCCGACGGCCTTCAGCACGAAGCTCACGAAGAACACGGGTTGTCGTCGACGGTGAAAGCTGCTGATTCGAGCGAGATGTTCTTGACAACCCCCGTCGAATACCGCATCGTGTCCTTCGAATGACGTCCGTACCGTCATCATCCGGCCCGTACGGCCATCGCGATATTCGCAGCCTCTATCCCGCGGTCTCCGACAAACATCTGCGCTATCTCGAGAAGTGGGGACTCGTCCGCCATTCGAACGCCCCGCGCGATCGCCGCGAGTACTCGTTCACGGATCTGCTGACGATCAAACAGGTGGCGGCGGAGCTCGAGCGCGGCACGCCGCTGCGCAGAGTGCTGCGTTCGCTGCTCGCGGAACGTCAGGGACAGCTCGAGCTGGACTTCCTTGCCGGCCATGTCGCGCAGGACGCGCCGCGCGCGAAGGTCGTGAATCTGCCGCCGCGCAAGCCGATTCAGAATGCGACGACCCCGGTGCCGCTTCAGGCCACGGTGCCGGCCTATCCGTTTGCGGATCCGCAGTCAGCGCTGGCGGCGAAATACTTTCTCGAGGGCTCGAGGCTCGACGACGGAGACGAACGGAAGATGGAGGAGGCGGCCGCGGCGTATCGAAAGGCGCTCGTCGTCGATCCCGATCTCGTACCGGCGATCGTGAACCTCGCGAACATCCACTACGCGCGCGACGAGATGATCGAGGCGCAGGCGCTCTACGAGCGCGCGATCGCGCTCGACCCCGATTGCTTCGAGGCCCATTTCAATCTGGGGAACATCCTGCACGACCTCGCCCGCTACGACAGCGCGCTCGTCTGCTATCGCGACGCGGTCGAGTTGAATCCCGGCTACGCCGACGCGCATTTCTACCTGGCGGTCACGCTGGAGAAGATTGGACATTCGCAGGACGCGAAGCCGCATTGGAAGGCGTACCAGGATCTCGCGCCCAAGGGGGAATGGGCTGAACTGGCGCAGGAATTTCTGGAGTAGGCCACCCTGAAGGGTGGCCCCACATGTAGGGCCAGCCTTCAGGCTGGCCGGATCAGTACGAAAAATCGACGCGCTCGCGCTTCTTCGGCGTGCGGCGCAGCTTGTAGAACGAACAGTCCGGGCACCACGAATCCGCCACGAACCCTTCCTTCCCGGCAAACGGCAGCACATCGCGGTGCGTGCAGAACTCGCCGTCCTCGGGCGTCGCGCGCCACCGGCACGACTGGAATTTCTGGACCGCCGCCGACAGCGCGGGCGACGCATCGGCGGCCTTGGTGTCGGCCGCCGGAGTGGCCGGCGCATCGCCGGTCGGCGTATTGATAGAAGGCGCTGAGGCCTGCGCAAACCGATTCGTGTCGTCCATCATCCCTGCATTTCGAGGCCGAAGGACTTCTTGAGCGCCTGCAGGGCGCGCAACTCCTCGGGCGCTACCAGAGTAAGCGCGGTGCCGGTCGCATCCGCGCGGCCCGTGCGTCCGACACGGTGCACATACATTTCACGGCTCGACGGTACTTCGTAGTTCACCACGTGCGTGATGCCGTCGATGTCGAGGCCGCGCGCGGCGACGTCGGTCGCCACGAGCACCCGGTAGGAGCCGCTGCGGAAGCCTTCGACCGCCTGCGTCCGCTGCTGCTGCGTGCGATCGGCGTGAAGCGCCGCCGCCTTCAACCCGAACGACGCCAGCTTCCGCGCCAGCCGCTCGGCGCCCGACTTCGTCCGGACGAACACGAGCACGGGACCCTCGGTCCGCCGCAGGAACTTCGCCAGCCATTCGGTCTTCTCGGACGCGGGCACGGTCTCAACGGTGTGCGTGATGCTCTTCGCCGGGCCGCCGGCCGTTCCGATCTGGACGTATTTCGCGTCGCGGACGACCTCGTCGGCCATCTTCATGACGTCTTCCGGCATCGTCGCCGAGAAGAGCAGCGTCTGTCGCGCGGCCGAATCGGGCAGCGACGCGACGATGCGGCGGACGTCGGGCCAGAAGCCCATGTCCATCATGCGGTCCGCCTCGTCGAGCACGAGCGTGTCGAGCTTGTCGAACCCGACCGTCTTGCTCCGCATGTGATCGAGCAGGCGGCCGGGCGTCGCGACGACGATATCGACGCCCGACTTCAGCGCGCGTTCCTGCGGCCCCATGTCGACGCCGCCGTAGACCGCGATGCTCGTGATGTCGGTGTGATACGTGAAGCCCTGGACGTCGTCTTCGATCTGTACCGCGAGCTCGCGCGTGGGCGCGAGAATCAGCACGCGCGTGTAGCCGCGCTCTTCCGGCGCGGCCGCGCGGGCCTTGAGCATCCGGTTCAGGATCGGGAGCAGAAATGCGGCGGTCTTTCCCGTGCCGGTATCGGCGCAGCCGATCAGATCGTCGCCGCTCATTGCGATTGGGATCACCGCGCTCTGAATCGGCGTCGTCGTCGAGAAGCCGCGAATGCGGATCCCCTCGATCAGCGACGGCTCGAGTCCGAGCGTGTCGAAGCCGACCGGACGCGGATCGTAGTCGGCCTGGGGGCGCGTGATCGGCTTGGGGGCCTGCGCGATCTGGAAGTGTGCCGCCGGGCGGGTCGTAGCCGGACGCGAGCGCCTCCGCCCTCGTCGTCCACGCGGCGCACGGGTCTGTGTTGTATGCGAATTCAAATCGTGATTCTAGCGAGCGCGGAAGGTGATGATGCCGCGGACCGGGTCGTAGGGCGAGACGCCTACCGTCACGCGATCGCCGGGCACCACCTTGATTCGAAAACGGCGCATTCGGCCGCTCAACTGGGCAAGCACCTCATGGCCCTGATCGCACTGCACGCGATACAAACCGCCGCTGTGGACCGCCACGACCGTGCCTTGCACGTCAATCAGATCATCCTTGCTCAATTGCTATCCTTTCCAATCAAAGATTGTGCCACATCGGGCTGTGCTTTTCAAACTCAGCCTGGTAATCGGTTGACCTCGGCCTCGACTCTGGCGGTCAATGCCGCGTAATCATTGCCCTTCAACGACATAGGCCGCCCAAACGCAACGCTGCCGCGGCCGCGGGCGGGAAACTTCCAGGTGTGATGGAGAATCCGGTCGAGCCCGCTTAGCCGGACCGGAACCACCGGGACGTCGAGCCGGGCCGCGATCATCGCGACGCCCGGCAGAAAGCGGTTGATCTCCCCCTTTTCGGTCCTTCGACCCTCCGGATAAATCAACAGCGAGAAGCCGTCGCCGATGAGATCGCCGATGTATCGCAGGGTTTGCCTCGTCCCGGTTTCGCGTTGCGGGAGTGGAAACGCGTTGAAGAAGGTCGATGCCAGATAGTAGTTGATGCTGTTGGTGAGACGCTCCTTTCCGCTGAATTGATCCGGATGGAAGTGGGCCTTGAAGAATTCCTTGGCCATTGCGGGCGCCACGCGATATCGCCACCGGGGCGGCAGGGCCTGCAGGATCGCGGGGGTGTCGAGATGGCTCTGATGGTTCGCCGCGAAGATAACGGGCCCAGGGAATGATTCCAGATGTTCCAGGCCATGCACCTCGAGCGTCATGAACACCCTTGCCACGGGCAGGATCCAGGTCGGCAGACTCGCTCGTCTCACCGCGCGCACAGGCAGCGTCCGGTTCCACGTCGGGAAGTCGATCGGCTCCGTGCGGACAACGGCTGCCGCGCCCCCTGGCTCAATCGGGCGCGCGAGCGCCTCGAGGTCGGCAACGGTCGACGCGGCTGCGAACTTCGATTCGTCAATCGTGACCTGGAGCGATTCTTCGAGCGCCATCATCAGCTCGACGCGCTCGAGCGAACTGAGGCCCAGCTCGTCGATCGTCGTGTTCGGCGCGATCGTACGGCCCGGTGCGAAGCGCTCGAGCACGGACGCGACGGTCCGTCCGCCGTGGACGGCCGCCGAGGGCGCGGCGCCGCTCGACGCCGATGCGAGCCATTGCCTCAGCTCCCGGCGCTTCAGCTTTCGCGTTCCTTCGGTGCGCGGGAGCTCGGCGCCGCTCCAGAGCGCGGCGGCGCGAATCTTCTGGTGGTCCTGCAGCCGCGCATTTGCGTCGCGCACGACGGCGTCGAGATCGGTCCCCGGTCTGGCGACAACGACGGCCTGAACACGCTCCGCCGTCGATCCGCCGAGCGGAGCGCCGACCACCGCCGACTCCACGACGCCCGGAAGGTCATTCAACACGCGCTCGACGTCCTCGGGGAACACATTCAACCCTTCGGGCGTCACGATCATTTCTTTCTTGCGGCCACGGATGTGCAGCTGGCCGTTCGAATCGAGCTCGCCGATGTCCCCCGTGTGGAACCAGCCGTCCTGGAACGACGCGCGTGTCTCCTCCGGCGCGTTGAAGTAGCCGCGCGTCACGTTTTCGCCGCGGACCAGGATCTCGCCGTCGTCGGCAATCTTCACCTCGACGCCGCCGATCGGTTTGCCGACCGCCCCCTGCGCCGCGTGGAACGGGTGATTCAACGTGACGATCGGTGCGGTCTCGGTCAGGCCGTAGCCCTGGACGACGAGGAAGCCGAGCCGCCGCCAGAAGGTCTCGAGCTCCGGGTCGAGCGGAGCGGCGCCGACGACCATCGCCCAGAACTTGAGTCCGAAGAGCCGATGGATGCGTCGATATCTCCACCAGCGCGCCACCCAGTGCATCTTCTCCGGCGCGTTTGCCGCCTCCGGCACCGTGCGAACGATGTGGTCCTTCAATACTTCGAGGATCTTCGGAACCGAGACCAGCACCGAGATTTTCCGGTCGCGGATTTGCCGGATGATGTCCTCGGGCGCAAAGCTGCGGGTGAAAACCACGACGCCGGGGAGCATGGGCGGCACGAACGTCGCCATGGCCTGGCCGAACATGTGACTCAGAGGGAGCAGGTTGAGGAAGCGGATCGGGAGAAACGGCTTCGCGTATTTCTTGTACTTCGCCATCTCGCGTTCGATGGGAATGATGTTCGCGAGGATGTTGCGATGCGTGATGACGACGCCCTTCGGCGCGGCGGTGGCGCCGGAGGTGAAGATGATCTCGGCCGTGTCATCGGCCGTTGTTCCCGTAGTGTCCGCCTTTAGGCGGACCTCTTCCGCCGTCGAGCGGAGCTCACCCAGATGCCAGATCGGCCGCTCGGTTCCCAGCGCCGCCGCATCGACCGCGTCGCCGACGAGCACCGCACGCGCATCGACGATCGCCGCCACGCGCTGCAGAAAGTCCGCGGACGCGCGGTAGTCGATCGGCACGAGCACGACGCCCTCGAGCACACAGCCCCACAGCGCGATGATCCACTCCGCGCGGTTCTCTCCCCAGATCGCGATCGCTTCTCCTTTCGCGATTCCGCGCTCGCGAAGCCGCTCCGCGAACGCGCGCGCACCAGCCGCGATATCACGATAGGTGTAGGACCAGCTCCGATACCCGTCGTCGTACACCACGAACTCGCCGTCGATTGACGAGAGATCCGTGAAGAAATCGATCAACGTGCGCCGCAGCATGCCGTGAATTATGATGGAAAACAGATGTCGCTCCCGCCGGTTTTTGCCGCAAGCGCGCTGTACGACAATCTGCTGCAGGCGGCATTGCGTCAGTTCTTCAGCCGCGCGACATTCGAGACCGAACCGATTCCGTCGCTCTCGTCCGACGGACGCCTTGCGATCGAGCCGACGGGCGATCCGTCAGTCCTTACGATTCGCTGGTTCGGATCGCGCCACGTCCTGCACGTCCCCGCGGCGCGGCCGTTCACCGCTCACGAAGTGCGGCTCGCCCGGGCGATCGGCACGGTGCTCGCGGCGCGTTACCGCGCGATCTTCGACCCCAAACAGATGCTGGAGCGCGGCGAGCTGTTTCGCGGCGCAATCGAGGACCGCTACGTCGCGGCATTGCTCGACGGACAGGCGGGGGAACCGCATGCGCGCGCCGATCTGATCGCGACGGCGATCGAGGTGCTGCGCGTCGCCGCCCTCTCGAGCTACGAGAACCGCGCGATCTCGTCGGGCGTCCTCCTGCTCGAAGGGGAGGACGATCCGGTCAGGCCGCGCCACGTCCCGCGCGACGACATGTACCCCTACACGCAGGCGTTGACCGGCATCAAGAGCTTCTATCGGTTGAGCAACGGCCTCGAGACGGTGTTTCTCGTGAATCGCGCGGGCAACGTGCTCGACATCATCGAGCTCGCGCGCTACGCCGAGCCATCGATCCTGCGCATTCCGTGCACGACGCGGTATCGTCCGCACGCGCTGGCCACGCTCGGAAACCGGAACCTGTGCATCGTGCTGAGCCCCACGCACGAGATCAAGGTGTTCGGAGAGGGTGTGCAGACGTTCAGTTTTCGAAACGCCCGCTGGCACCTGCTGGATCTGCAGGCGAAGTACGAGATGTGGACCGGGGCAGTCGGACACGCGGCGCTCGCCGAGCGGCTGTTCCAGACCGCGCTGGATCTCGCCGACGCGCGCGAGGGTGCGCTGTTCGTCGTGCTGCGCGATCCGCCGGCGTCGCTCCCGCTGCTCGTCGCGCCCGCCGATCAGCTCGACGTTGCGCGGAATGCCGTTGGCGCGCTGCCGAGCCGTGGGCAGCTGATGCACATGCTCCGCGGCCGCAGCGCGTGCGAGCTCGATCCCGCGGTGCTCGCGGGCCTTGCGCGCACTGATGGCGCGACCGTCATGGATCCGTCGGGCCGGTTGCTTGCGGTGGGCGCGATTCTGCTGCACACCGAGCCGCCGGAGCCGCATTCGAACCTGCCTGTCGAAGGGGCGCGGACCACGGCGGCGATGGCGGCGGGACGATTCGGTGCCGTGCTGAAGGTCAGCGAGGACGGCCTGATCACTTTTTACGATCGCCAGGAACGGATCTGGGATATCTAATTGGCGGTTCGCGGTTCGCGGTTCGCGGCTTGTCCGCCGTAGCTTTAGCGAAGGCGGACTCGCGGCTTGGCTTAATCATGCGCATCTTTCTCACGGGCGGCAGCGGGTATGTGGGGTCGGCGGTCCTCGACGCGTTCGTGCGCGCCGGGCACCAGGTCGACGCGTTGGTGCGGACGCCTGAGAAGGCGGCGGAAGTGCAGGCGCGCGGCGGAAAACCGCAATTGGGCGATCTGAGGTCGCCGGCGTCGTATGCGGACGCTGCCGCGGCCGCCGATGGCATCGTCCACGCGGCCATCGACTATTCGGCGCGAGGTCAACAGATCGACGCGGCGGCCCTCGATGTGCTGCTGGGGCTGCCCGCGAGGCCTGGCCGCTTCCTGATCTACACGTCGGGAGTGTGGGTCCTTGGCAATTGTCCCGTCCCCACGGATGAAACGGGGTCGTTGAATCCGGCGGAAATGGTCGCGTGGCGTCCGGCTCACGAAGGACGTGTGCTGACCGCGAGATCGTCGGGCATCCGCCCCATCGTCGTCCGGCCCGGACTCGTGTACGGGGGGGCGCGCGGGATCGTGGGCGACGTGTTCAAGGATGCGGCCAACAGTTTGATTCGGATCGTCGGCAGCGGCGAGAACCACTGGCCGCTCATCTACGATCGCGACCTCGCCGATTTGTACGTGCGTCTCGCCGCCACGACTGCCGCGTCGGGCGTCTTCCACGCGAACGACGAGGGGGACGAAACCGTCAACGACATCGTCGACTCGATTGCGGCGCATGCGAAGACCCGCCCGAGCGTCCGGCGTCTGCCGCTGACCGAAGCGCGCAAGAAGATGGGCCCTTATGCGGACGCGCTGGCGCTCGATCAGGTCGTCCGCAGCCCCCGCGCGCGGGCGCTCGGCTGGAGCCCGTCGCTGCACTCGGTCGGCGGCAACGCCGCACGCCTGTTCGAGGAATGGAGGCGGGGAAAAGAGGCTGCGTAACGGGATCCGGGATGCGGGATCCGGATCTATCGAATCGCCACCCCTGCGTTCATGGACATTAGCGTCATGCGCGGGAAGCCCGGTCGGGTTGCCGTGGCCAGCTGTGGATTGATTGCGTAGAAGCGGACGTCCACCGATACCGCGAGGTGCTTCTTCGTGAACCACCGCGCGCCCCCGCCGTAATTGATCGTCTTCGAGCCCGATTCCGGATCCGGCAAGGGGTGATCCGCGCGTTCCGCCGTGTAATTCGCTTGCCCGATTCCGCCGCTGATGTAGCTGTAGCCGTTGCGGGATCCGAAGTTGAACGAAATCTGCGGCGCCAGCGTGGAGAAGCGGGTGTTCGTCGTGACGTTGACCGGTGCGGCCTCGGTGCCGGTGTTCAACGTGCGGCTGCGGCGCGCGCGCACCCATTCGCCGCCGACGCCGAACGTGACGATGCCGATGCGCAGCGGATACCAGTGCGCGCCGGCCGTCAGTCCGAAGCCGCGCGTCGGCAGGTTGAGCACACCGACGCCGATCCCGTTTGCGATCGCCGCGTCCTGCTTGAACTTCGGAAAGCTCACTCGCGCGTCGACTACGTAGCGGGCGATCGGAAGCTTTTCGGCGGGCACATCCTGGGCGTCGGCGGCAATCGGAAGGAGCGCGCACGCGACGAGCGCCGCGCAGAGCATTCGGACACGAATCGGCATCACTTCAGGATATCCTTCGCCAGCGCAATTCCCTCTTCCAGCGTCGTCACCGATCCATCGAGCTGTTTCTCGTAAACCTGTTTCAGCACCGCGCCGACCTGCGGTCCGGGCTTCAACCCGAGCTCGAGGAGATGCCGCCCCTTGAGGATCGGCTCGGGGGGCGCGTGCTCGACGCCGAGTTGGCGCGCGCGCTCGAGAAACCAGTCCATCGCGGAACAATCGAACCGGCCGGTGCGCCCGAGGCAATCCGACTTCGCGACGCGCGCGAGGAGCTCGAGGTCCACCTTCTGCGCGAGGCGGCGAAAGGCGCCGTCGCTCACGGGAGTCGGCGACTGACGGAACATGCCGGGCTTGAGGTGGTGCGCCGTAACCCCGAGCACTTCCCGCCGCACGTCGAAGCCGTCCATCGTATGGATGTTCAGCCGATCCAGGACGGCTGTCGCCGGCGCGACGCCGGCCTGTTCGTGATCGATCGATCGGATGCGGCCGTCGACGAACGCGGTCGTTGGCGGTTTGCCAAGGTCGTGGCACACCGCCCCCAGCATGACGGCCACTTGACGCGGCCGATCGAGATCGTCGATCCGCTTCCGCGCCTCGTCGACGACCATGAGCGTGTGGACCCAGACGTCGCCTTCCGGGTGCCACTCCGGCTCCTGTTCGCATCCGACGAGCGCCTTGATTTCCGGAAACAATCGATCGATGACGCCGAGGTCGAGCGCGAGCGTGAATCCGATCGAGGGGCGCGCCGCCTGGAGCAGCAGCTTCTCGATCTCGCCCCACACGCGTTCCGCGGGCAGGTCGTCGAGCGGGATGGAGCGGCAGAGATCGGCCGTCCCGGGATCCAGGTTGAACTCGAAGCGTGCGGCGAACTGAATCGCGCGGAGCACGCGGAGGCTGTCGTCGCCGAAGGTGCGAAGATCGACCGCGCGCAGGACGCGCGCGTCGATGTCCGCGCGTCCGTTGAACGGATCGATGTAGTCGCGCGTCAGCGGATCCCAGGCAATCGCGTTGATCGTGAAATCCCGCCGGCGCGCGGCATCCTCGAACGAGAGGTGGGGATCGCCGGTGACCTCGAACGCTTTGTGGCCGCGGCCGATCTTCGATTCGCGCCGCGGCAGCGCGACGTCGACGTCTCCTACTTTATAGACCGTGAAGCTCTCGCCGACCGTATTGACGTTGCCGAACTCGCCGAGCAGCGCGCGAAGCGCATCGGCGGGGATGCCGTAGACCTCGAGATCGACGTCTTTGCACGGCAGCCGCATGATCCGATCGCGCACCCAGCCGCCGACGACGAGCGCACGTCCGCCGGCCTCCCGCACGCGTCCGGCGATTGCGGCCGCGATTTCCTGCGTCCCGGTCACCCCCGCGCCTCGCGATTGCGCGCGTACTTGCGGACCATCCGATCGGCGAACGCGGGCGCGATGACGTTGAGGAGCGCGAGCCCGCGCGACATGCGATGCGGATACACCTCGGCCGCCGGGTTCCGTACGCACGCGACCACTGCGCGCGCCACATCGTCCATCGACTGTTTCGGCCCGAGCCCTGACACCGACTGGCCGTAATCGCGCTCCATCGCAGAGCGAAACTCCGTGTCGGTCGAGACGGGATACACGACGCTCACGAAGACGCCGGTGCCGGCGAGCTCCGAGCGAAGCGATTCGACGAAGCCAACCTGCGCCGCCTTCGTCGCGCTGTAGCCGCTCATCTGCGGAATCCCGCGCTGCCCCACGATGGACGAAATAACGATCACGTGGCCCGACGCCTGCGAGCGGAACACAGGGAGCGCCGCGCGCGTTCCGAGGAACGTCCCCATGAAGTTGACGTCCATCATGCGCCGCATCGTATCGGGCGGCGTCTCTTCGACCGTCCCGTAGTAGCCGAAGCCCGCATTGCAGACCATGATGTCGAGACGGCCGAACGCCGTACGCGCGCGCTCGACGAGCCGATTCACGTCGTCTTCGATCGTGACGTCCATGACGACCGTCTCGGCGCGACCGCCTGCGCCGCGGATCTCACGCGCGGCATCATCGAGGCGTGCAGCGCGCCTGGCGCCCAGCACGACTGCGGCTCCCTCGCGCGCAAGCTGACGCGCGATCGCGAGCCCGATGCCGGACGAAGCGCCGGTGATGGCCGCGACGCGGCCGGAAACATGCATCCGCGCATGATACAGTCGCGGGTCGACGCCGTCACCCATGACCGATCCGTGCCTGTCGCTGCTTCGCGACCTCGTCGCCATCGATTCGGTAAACCCGTCGCTCGTGCCCGGCGCCGCGGGCGAGGCGCAGATTGCCGAAGCCATCGCGTTCCACATGCGTCGCATCGGACTCGACGTCGAGATGCAGGAGGTCACGAAGGGACGCCCCAACGTTGTTGGCATCCTCGAGGGCACGCGCGCTGGACGATCGCTGATGCTGTGCGGGCACACGGACACGGTCGGCGTCGAAGGGATGGATGCACCATTCCGTCCGACCGAGAGCAACGGGCGTCTGTACGGACGCGGCTCGCAGGACATGAAGGGTGGCGTAGCCGCGATGATCGACGCAGCGCGCCTCGTGCGCGAACGCGGGCTCGAGGCCGGCCGGCTCATCATCGCCGCCGTCGTCGACGAGGAATTCGCGAGCGTGGGCGCCGACGCTCTCGTCACGCAATTTGCCGCCGACGCCGCGGTCGTCACCGAGCCGACCGATCTGCGGATCGGTGTCGCGCACAAGGGCTTCGCGTGGGCGGCGGTCGAAACGCACGGCCGCGCCGCGCATGGGAGCCGCCCGCTCGACGGCCGTGACGCGATCTTTCGAATGGGCCGCGTGCTGCAGCGGTTCGAACAGCTCGATCGCGATCTGCAGTCGCGTCGGCCTCACGCGCTGCTCGGCACCGGATCGCTGCACGCCTCGATTATCGAGGGCGGTCGCGAGTTGAGCAGCTATCCGGATCGCTGTCGGCTGCAGCTCGAGAGGCGGACGCTGCCGGGCGAAACCGCGAACACGCTGGGGGCAGAAGCTGAAGAGATACTCCGCGGCTTGCGACAGGAGGACTCGGAATTCTCGGCGACGATGGAATTGATCTTCTCACGCCCGCCGTACGAGATCCCGGAGACCGCGGCGCTTCCGGCCGCGCTTTCGAATGCAGCCCGGACGTGCGGGGTCGCGGCGTCTGTCGTGGGGATGAGCTTCTGGACCGATGCGGCGATTCTGGGCGCCGCGGGCATCCCCTCAGTGCTGTTCGGTCCGGGGGGCGCCGGCCTCCACAGCACTGAGGAGTACGTAATAGTTCAGGACGTGATTGCGTGCCGCGATTCGCTCGCGGAGCTCGCATTGACCTTGCCGGGGCTAAAGCCCCGGCCTACGTAGGCCGCCTTGCCGGGGCGTAAAGCCCCGGCCTACGCAGGCCGCCCCTTCAACCGCGGCAAAACTCTTACGCGCTCTTGCGCAGGACGAGCCGCCGCGTCGAGAGCAGATGACGGCGCGCGTCCCCTTCGTACCGGCGTCGCGGCCCTCGGCCGCTGATTTCCCAGCCCGGCGTGTCGTGCCCGCACGACGTGCAGCGCATGTTCACGCGGTTTCCCTCGAAGTGCAGTACCGAATCGTGGCCGCGCAGCCCGCAGAACAGCTGGCCCAACCGAGTGAACGTACGTCCGACGACGTTGCCGTCTCTTCCGCGCGTTACCTCGGTCGTTGCCGTGAGCTGCTGGGGGTAGTTGGTCACCATTGGAGTCTCCATGTCCCTTCCGCTATACATATGACGCCACTGGCCTTCCGGCCGTCCCGGACTCAGGAATATCAAGACGTGTGCCACGCGACGCCGGCGCGAGCTATCGGCCGATGACGGAGAGGTTTAGCGGAACAAAGAGAACGAGATGGCGGTTGAGCTTCGAGTTCAGACTGTGTAGCGGATCGCGCACCTCAGCGCTATCCGCATGGCTGATGGATACACACTGGCCAGCCGGCTACCGTACGAGGCAGACTTTTGTCCTCAGGCGTGACGCTCTCTGGCCAGGCTGCGAATTACGAATCCGACGTTGGCGGGCCGCTCACCCAGCCGGCGCATGAAGTACGGGAACCACTCGCGGCCGAACGGGACGTATACGCGGACGCGGTAACCAGCGTCACGCAGTTGCGCCTGCAGATCCCTCCGTACTCCGTACAGCATCTGAAACTCGAAGTCGGTGGATCGCAGGCCGCGACTGGCGGCGAACCGGCGGGTCGCCTCGATCATGGCGGGGTCGTGGGTCGCGATTGCGTGATTGTGGCCGTCGGCCAGCAGCAGCTGCATCAGCTCCACGAAGGCCGCATCGACGTCGGACTTGTGCTGGTAAGCGATTCGCTTCGGCTCCTGATACGCCCCCTTCACAAGGCGAACGCTGGCGCCGAGCGCGATCATCCGCTCCGCGTCCGCGCGGGTGCGCCTCAGATACGATTGCAGGACGATCCCCACGTTCCGGTATCCGAGCTGCCACACCGTCCCGAACACGTCGAGCGTCACCTGGGTGTACGGCGAATTCTCCATGTCGACGCGGACGAAGAAGTCGTCGGCGCCGGCCTTGTCGAGGATCCGGCGGAGGTTGTCGGTGCACGTCGCGCGATCGATGCCGAGACCGAGCTGTGTGAGCTTGAGCGACAGGCCGCGGCCAATCCCGGCGGCGACGATGCGATCCATCGTGGCGAGATAGGCGCGCGTGGCCGCATCGGCCTCGGCCATGGTGTGAACGCTCTCGCCGAGCAAATCGAGCGTGTGCAGCAGGCCGGACGTTTCGATCGCGCGTGCCGTCGCGATCGCTTCGTCGATGGTTTCGCCGGCGATGAACCGGCGCGCGAAGCTGCCGCGGCTCCGCATGCCGTAGCGGGAGGCGAGGCGCTTGAGTGTCTTGCTGGCAGCGAGCGTCTGAAAGAAGATTCTGGAGACGTATCCGATCATCAGTGGGTCCGCGGGACCCGCCTGGAGCCGGCCATCAGGTGCTGCAGCGTGCGCGCGTAGTAGCGCAGCACAGTTCGCTCCCGGACGCGGAACCGTCCGCCACGCTCGACGTGGATGATGTTGCGTGCGGCGAGCGGTTCGGC
>Ga0075424_100001157_pt1 | contig 22645 bp, 22 predicted proteins | sample SoiMethybrSBSTD3_FD_75301 | JGI IMG/M metagenome (GOLD analysis project Ga0075424, IMG submission 75301) | Bulk soil microbial communities from a Populus tree surrounding site in Tennessee, USA - Soil MetaG P. TD hybrid SBSTD3 | ecosystem: Environmental > Terrestrial > Soil > Tree plantation... | reverse complement strand
TCTCGCGCTCGATTCTCTTCGGCGCGGTGCCCTTCACCCACACCGGGGTACGCGCAACTTACGCGATCAGCGACACCATCAGCGTGATGGCTGGCGTGAACAACGGCTGGGACCAGCTTGTCGACCAGAACAAGGGTAAGACGATCGAGCTCGGCACGACCCTTACGCCGATCAAGCCTCTATCGATCACCGCGTCTTTCATGAGCGGGCAAGAGCTGTCTGCGCCCGCCACGCCGACGATCTCCAACGTCACCGGCACTGGCGAGAACGGTCGTCGCGACAGCGTGAACCTGGTCGCCAGCTACACCATCAGCGATCCGCTCAGCGTGGGCGTGGAGTACCTGCGCGTGACGCAGAAGAACGCGCTCGTCGACTCGGGTGGCGGCAGCAAGAAGATGACGTATGACGGCCTTGCGGGCTATCTCTCCTACCTCGTCATGCCGAAGCTGAAGACGACGCTGCGCGCAGAGACATTCAACGACAAGGACGGCTACCACTTCGGTGTGGCGGATACGAAATACCGCGAGTTCACGCTCACGGTCGCCTACCTTGCCGCCAGCAGCTTCGAGCTGCGCGGAGAAGTGCGCACCGACCGTGCGACCAACGCGGTGTTCAACGACGGAGGCACCGGGAGCAAAACCCTAATGACGTATGCGATCCAGGGCCTCTACAAGTTCTGATGCGCCATGGCTAACCCAACCTGGGAAACCCACACATGAAACTGGTCACCGCAATCATCAAGCCGTTCAAGCTCGACGAGGTGCGCGAGGCGCTGTCGGCGATCGGCGTGCAGGGCATCACCGTCACCGAGGTGAAGGGGTTCGGCCGGCAGAAAGGCCACACCGAGCTCTACCGCGGCGCGGAGTACGTCGTCGACTTCCTGCCGAAGGTCAAGGTCGAGGCCGCGATCAAGACCGAGCTGCTCGAACGGGCGATCGAGGCGATCGAAAAATCGGCGAACACCGGCAAGATCGGCGACGGCAAGATCTTCGTGTTCGATCTTGAAAAAGTGATTCGCATCCGCACCGGCGAAACCGATGCGGCCGCGCTCTAGGGAGAACGTGATGAAAAAGCTCTGTGCATTTCTCGCAGTAGCGCTGTCGTTCGCCTTCGCCGGCGCGACGCTGGCGCAGGACAAGAAGGACGCGCCGAAGGAAGCGCCGAAGGCCGAGGCGAAGAAGGACGAAGCCAAGCCCGCGGCGGAGCCCGCCAAACCCGCGCCGACGCCCAACAAGGGCGACGTGGCGTGGATGCTGACCTCCACCGCGCTGGTGCTGATGATGAGCGTGCCGGCCCTGGCGCTCTTCTACGGCGGCATGGTGCGCTCGAAGAACACGCTGTCGATGCTGATGCAGGTGTTCGTGGTGTTCTCATTGGTGACGGTGCTGTGGTGCATCTACGGCTACAGCCTCGCCTTCACCGAGGGCAACGCGTACTTCGGCAGCCTGACCGAGCGGCTGTTCCTCAAGGGGACCTTCGACTCGGCCAAGGGTGAGTTCGCCATGGCGGCGACCTTCTCGAAGGGCGTGGTGATCCCGGAGCTGGTGTTCGTCGCCTTCCAGGCAACGTTCGCGGCCATCACGTGCTGCCTGATCCTCGGCGCGATCGCCGAGCGCGCCAAGTTCTCGGCGGTGCTGGCGTTCATCGTCCTCTGGTTCACGTTCAGCTACGCGCCGATCGCGCACATGGTGTGGTACTGGATGGGGCCCGACGCCTACACGACGGCCAAGGTGGTCGACGAGATGAACTCCAAGGCCGGGCTCATCTGGCAGTGGGGCGCGCTCGACTTCGCCGGCGGCACGGTGGTGCACATCAACTCCGGCATCGCCGGCCTGGTGGGCGCCTACCTGATCGGCCGCAGGATCGGCTACGGCAAGGAGGCGATGCCGCCGCACAACCTGACGCTGACCATGATCGGCGCGGCGCTGCTCTGGACCGGCTGGTTCGGGTTCAACGCCGGCTCGGCGCTGGAAGCGAATGGCAGCGCGGCGCTCGCGTTCATCAACACCTACCTTGCGACCGCCTGCGCGGTGCTGTCCTGGATCGCTGGCGAAGCCATCTTCAAGGGCAAGCCCTCGATGCTGGGCGCGGCCTCGGGCGCGGTAGCGGGACTGGTGGCGATCACGCCGGCGGCGGGTAACGTCGGGATTCCCGGCGCATTCGTCATCGGTTTGGCGGCGGGCCTGGTCTGCCTGTGGGGCGTAAGCGGGCTGAAGAAGCTCCTCGGCGCAGACGACTCGCTTGACGTCTTCGGCGTGCATTGCATCGGCGGCATTCTCGGCGCGCTGCTCACCGGCGTGTTCAACGACCCGTCGCTCGGCGGGCCGGGGCTGGTCGAGGACTGGGTCACCGGCAAAGTCGGCTACCCGGGCATCGGCGCGCAGCTCTGGATCCAGTTCAAGGCCGTGATCCTGACCTTCTTCTGGTCGGGCATCGTCGCCGCGGTGGCCTACAAGCTGGTCGACTGGACGATCGGCCTGCGGGTCAGCGAGGAAGACGAGCGCGAGGGCCTCGACACCACCGCGCACGGCGAAGCCGCGTACCGCATGTAATCGCAGGACCTCTCTGGAATCAAAAGGGCGCCTCGGCGCCCTTTTTTTTAGCCGGAGAGTTTCTCAAGCAGGGCGAGGAGCTGCGCCCTCTCGGCGGCACTGAGGTGCGCGGCGACGCGACGCTCGTGCAGCTCGATGCGGCGCTTCATCTTCGCGACGAAGGCGCGCCCGCTCGCCGTCAGCCACAGGCCGTTGGTGCGGCGATCGTCGCCGCGGCGGCGCTCTACCAGCCGGCGCGCTTCGAGCGTATCGATCACGCCGACCATGGTCGAGCGGTCCAGGCCGACCGCCTGCGCGAGCCTGCCCTGCGTCACGCCGGGATTGGCATCCACGAGCAGCAGCATGCCGGCGCGTCCCGGAGAGATCTCGGCGACGCTCGAGGCGAAATCCTGAAACACCGCCTGCTGCGCGCGACGCAGGCGGTAACCGAGCAAGGTAGGAAGCACGCCGGGCTTGAGTGACGCGCCGCGGGCCATTTGTTTGGTCTCCAAACTACCGCTATGATCGTAGCGGCCCCCGGCCGCGCATGCAACTTACTGCCGAAGTTCAGCCGGCTTCTCCGGCTCCGATCCTCGCGTGAACGCTGCCGAGCAGTTGCTCGGCGAATCGGCACTCGCCCGCCACGGCGAGCGCCCGGCGCTGATCTGCGGCGACGAGACGGTCAGCTACCAGGAGCTGGCGCAGCGCGTGCGGACTTCCGCCGCGGCGCTGCGAGCGCTCGGCGCGAAGCGCGGCGAGCGCATCGCCCTGCTGATGCGCGATACGCCGGAATGCGCGGCCGCCTGGCTCGGCGCAGTGCACGCCGGCATGGTCGCGCTGAGCGTCAATCCCAGGCTGACCGACGCAGAGTGCCGCCACGTCGTGCGCGACAGCGGCGCGCGCTTCGCCATCGTCGAGGACGGCATCGCAGCTTCGCAGGCCGCCCTGGTTTCAGAGCTTTCGCAAAGCGGCCGGCTAGTCACGACCAGCGCCTGGCGCGAGCAGCTGCAGCGCGCACAGCCGGGTCCCGCCGTCGATGGCAGCGAGGACGCGCCGGCGTTCTGCCTCTACTCTTCGGGCACCACGGGCAAGCCGAAGGGAATGGCGTTCAGCCATCGCGCGGTGCTGGCAGTCGGCGAAGCGTTTCGCGCGTTCGGCCTCGGTGAGGGCGATCGCGTCTTCACCACTTCCAAGTTCTACTTCGCATACGGCCTAGAGCATGCCCTGCTCGCGCCGCTTGCTGGTGGCCAGACGTCGCTTCTCTGCGCGGACTGGCCCGAGGCCACGCCGGTGCTGCGCATCGTCGAGCAGCATCGGCCCGATGCGATGTTCAGCGTACCGACGATATACCGGCGCCTGCTCACCAACGCGGTGCAGAAGCTCGACGCGTTCCGTGGCGTGCGGCGCTTCGTCGCCGCGGGCGAGCGGCTGTCGCCGCAGCTGGTCAGCCAGTGGCGGCGGGCGACCGGCGGCGAGCTTCTCAACCTGTACGGGATGTCCGAGACGTTTTGCGCCTGCATGGTCACGCCGCCCGGCACCTCGAACGGCGAGCGAACCGGACGGCCACTCACCAGCGCCAGCGTGCGCCTGCGCGACGCGAGCGATGCCGAGCCGGCTGCCGGCGATCCGGGCGTTCTGTGGGTGCGCCACCCCGCGATGACCAGCGGCTACCTCAACCTGCCCGAGCAGACTTGCGAGCAGTTCCAGAGTGGCTGGTTCTGCTCCCGGGATGTCTTCGTGCGCGACGGCGATGGGTTCTTTATCCATCAAGGCCGCTCCGACGAGTTGCTGAAGGTGGCGGGCCAGTGGGTCCGGCCGGGCGAGCTCGAGGAGGCGGCGGCGCTCGACCCGGCGGTCGGCGAGGCGGCCTGCGTTCCGGTGCTCGACGGCGATGGCCTGCAGCGCCTCGCCCTGTTCGTGACCGCACGCGGCGGCGCGAGCGCCGACCGTGCCGCGGCGGCGGCCTGCGAGCGCGCGCTGCCACCGCACAAGCGGCCGAAGTGGGTGCGCGTCGTGGCGGAGCTGCCTCGCACGGCGACCGGCAAGGTGCAGCGCTTCAAGCTGCGCGAAATCCTGGAGCGCGAGCTGTCCGGCAAGCCGTAAAATTGCGGCTTTTCGAGGACAGCATGGCGCACGCAATCCCCCTGTGGACCCCGCCGGCATTGCCGATCTCCGGCAGCGGCGACACCTTTCCCGTCCGGCGCATCTTCTGCGTCGGCCGCAACTACGCCGAGCACCAGAAGGAAATGGGCGGCGATGGTCGCGAAACGCCGTTCTTCTTCCTGAAGACCGAGTTCGCGCTCGTGCCCGTTTCTGCCAATAAGAGTGGCGAAGTGCACTATCCGGCGAAGAGCTCGAACTATCACTACGAGACCGAACTCGTGGTCGCGCTGCACAGGGGCGGCCGGCGAATCGACACCAAGCGCGCCAATGACCACATCTACGGGTACGCGGTGGGCTTCGACATGACCCGGCGCGACCTGCAGCAGTGGGGCAAGGACCACGGCCGGCCCTGGGACTTCGGCAAGAACTTCGACGAGTCGGCGCCCTGCGGCGAGCTGGTGCCGGCGAAGAAGATCGGCCATCCGGCGAAGGGCGCGATCTGGCTCAACGTCAACGGCAAGCAGCGCCAGAAAGCGGACCTCGCCGACATGATCTGGTCGGTGCCCGAGCAGATCGCCTTCCTCTCGGAGCACTACACGCTCGAGCCCGGCGACATCATCTACAGCGGCACGCCCGCGGGCGTCGGCCCGGTGAAGCCCGGCGACGAGCTGCACGCGGGCGTCGACGGCGTCGGCGAGCTGAAGGTGAAGATCGTCCCGGCGCTTTGAAGCTCTATACGTATTTCAGAAGCTCGGCCGCGTTCCGCGTCCGCATCGCGCTGAACCTGAAGGGACTGAAGTACGAGCCGGTGTTCGTGCATCTCGCCAAAGGCGAGCACCGCGGCGGCAGCTATCCGCAGGTCAATCCGCAGGCGCTGCTGCCGACCCTCGAGCTCGACGACGGCACGCGACTCAACCAGTCGCTCGCCATTATCGAGTACCTCGACGAGAAGCATCCCCAGCCGCCGCTCGTGCCAAAGGAACCCCTGGCGCGCGCCCGGGTGCGCTCGCTGTCGTACCTCGTCGCCTCGGAGATCCATCCGCTGAACAACCTGCGGGTGCTGCAGCACCTGAAGCGCCTCGGCCAGACGCAGGAGCAGATCGACACCTGGTATCGGCACTGGATCGCGGACGGCCTCGCCAAGCTCGAGGCGGAGCTGATGGGCAAAGCCGACAAGTTCTGCCACGGCGATGCACCGACTATGGCCGACTGCTGCCTCGTGCCGCAGATCTTCAACGCCAAGCGATACAACAGCGACCTCAAGCCCTATCCCACCACCATGCGGGTGTTCGAGCAGTGCATGAAGCTGGAAGCGTTCGACCGCGCGCAACCCTCGAAGCAGCCGGACGCGGAGTAGCCCTTGGCCAAGGCGAACGACTACGACGACATCCCGGGCACCACTGTGTTCGACGCGCAGCGCTCGCGCCAGGGCTACCACCTGAACATGTTCTGCATGTCGCTGATGAAGGCCGAGAACCGCGAAGCGTTCAAGGCGAACGAGCGTGCCTATCTCGACCGCTGGCCGATGACCGAGGAGCAGAAGCAGGCGGTGCTCGATCGCGACTGGAACGGCATGATCGATCGGGGCGGGAACATCTATTACCTCGCCAAACTGTTCTTCACCGACCAGAAGTCGTTCCAGTACGTGGCCGCGATCATGACCGGCAGCACGCAGGAGGAGTACGCCGCGATGATGCTGAAGGGCGGCCGGCCGCCGGAAGGCAACCGCTACAAGAAAGACTGGAAAAAGAAACGTGGCTAGGATCATCGGCGGTGCCACCATGTCGCACGTGCCGGCGATCGGCGCGGCGCTCGACAACGGCAAGAGCGGTGAGCCCTATTGGAAGAAGGTGTTCGACGGCTTCGAGCGCTCCAAGGAGTGGATCCGCAAGGTCAAGCCCGACGTCATCCTGCTGGTCTACAACGATCACGCCGTCGCGTTTTCGCTGGATATTATTCCGACGTTTGCGCTGGGTTGCGCGGCGGAGTTTCCGGTCGCCGACGAAGGCTGGGGGCCGCGGCCGGTGCCGAAGGTGATCGGCCATCCCGAGCTCGCCGCGCACATCGCGCAATCCGTGATCCTGGACGAGTTCGACCTCACGGTGGTCAACAAGATGGAGGTCGATCACGGCCTGACGGTGCCGCTGTCCTTGATGTACGGACAGCCCAAGGCGTGGCCGTGCCCGGTGATTCCGCTGCCGGTGAACGTTGTGGTCTACCCGCCGCCGACGGCGCACCGCTGCTACCAGCTCGGACGCGCGCTGCGCAAGGCGATCCGTTCCTACGACGAAGATCTGCGCGTCGTGGTGTTCGGCACCGGCGGCATGTCGCACCAGCTGCAGGGGCCGCGCGCGGGATTCATCAACAGCAAGTTCGACCGTCGCTTTCTCGATCTCATGACCAAGGATCCGAAAGCGCTCACGCGCATCACGCATCTCGAGCTGCTGCGCGAAGCGGGTTCAGAGGGCATCGAGCTGGTGATGTGGCTCATCATGCGCGGCGCGCTCGACGAGAAGGTCAGGGAAGTGCACCGCTTCTACCACGTGCCGGCCTCGAACACCGCGGTCGGGCACCTCATCCTGGAAAACCTCAAATGAAGATTGCCGTAGCCGGTCAGGGCGCCTTCGGGCAGAAGCACCTGGAAGCGATCCAGAACATCAAGGGCGTGGAAGTGGTCTCGCTTGCGGGCGGCAACCCGGCGGGTACGAAGGAAGTGGCGCAGAAGTTCAAGGTGCCGCACTGGACCGGCGACCTCGCCGAGAGCCTGAAGCAGCCCGGGGTCGAGGCCGTGATCCTCGCCACACCGACGCAGATGCATGCCAGGCAGGCGATTCAGTGCATGCGCGCCGGCAAGCACGTGCAGGTCGAGATCCCGATGGCGGACACGCTCGCCGACTCGCGCGAGATCGTCAGGGTGCAGAAGGAGACCGGCCTGGTGGCGATGGGCGGGCATACGCGGCGCTTCAATCCCAGCCACCAGTGGGTGCGCAAGAAGATCCTCGCCGGCGAGCTCAAGCTGCAGCACCTGGTGGTGCAGACCTTCTTCTTCCGCCGTACCAACATGAACGCCGCGGGCAAGCCGCGCAGCTGGACCGATCATCTGCTCTGGCATCACGCCTGCCACACGGTCGATCTCTTCTCCTACCAGGCGCGAGAGCCGATCGCCAAGGCGCGCGCGGTGCAAGGGCCGATGCACCCGAAGCTCGGCATCGCCATGGACATGAGCATCCAGATGACCACCCCTTCGGGCGTGGTCTGCTCGCTTGCGCTCTCGTTCAACAACGACGGGCCGCTCGGCACGTTCTTCCGCTACATCTGCGACAACGGCACTTACATCGCGCGCTACGACGATCTCTTCGACGGCAAGGAGAACAAGATCGACGTGTCGAAGGTCGACGTATCGATGAACGGCATCGAGCTGCAAGACCGCGAGTTCTTCGCCGCGATCCGCGAAAAGCGCGAGCCGAACGCGAGCGTCGCGCAGTGCCTGCCGGCGATGGATGCGCTCGACCGGCTGGAAAAGAGCCTGTCTGCGCCCTGAGCGCTAGCGCGCGCGGAACAGCGCTTTGAGCTCTTCGGGGATCGTTTCGCCCTTCAGCGGCTTTCCCGGGCCGGCGCGTCCCCAGACGCGCGTTTCGCTCCCCTTGGCAAGCGCGGTGCCGTCCTTGCGCACCACTTCGTGCGCGACGACGAACGACTTGCCGCCGAAGCGCGTGATGTGCGAGCGCACCTCACAGCGATCGCCGTGCAGCGCCGGCGACAGGAACTGGCAGTCGGCGGAAACGAGCGGCATCGAGAGATGCTCCTCGCGCATGCGCTTCGGCGTGTAGCCGACCGATTCGAAGAACGCCCACGTCGCCGCATCCATCCAGCGGAAATACGTCGGGTAGAAAATGATTCCGGCCGGGTCGCAATCGCCCCAATGCACCTGGCAAGGAAAGACGTTGATGGTCGAGGGGAAATCCATGGAAGGCGGGATTGTAAGCGTTGACACTCCATGGCCAAGTGGGCAGACTCCCATTTCTGGCGCCGATTTGATGCTCAGCTTGCGGGGCGCCGCACCCAAATACCGCTAAAGAGACGCGCATCGCGAGGGGCCCGTTTCTGCGCAAGCTGAGCGGGCCCTTTTGCATTCAGGAACATGCTCGAAAAGCTGCTCTCGGAACGAATCCTTCTACTCGACGGCGCCATGGGCACGATGATCCAGCGCGCCCGTCTGGCCGAAGAGGACTACCGCGGTGCGCGCTTTCGCGACTGGCAGCGCGAGCTGCGCGGCAACAACGACCTGCTCTGCCTCACGCAGCCGGCGCTGATCCAGGATATTCACGCGCAGTACCTCGAGGCCGGCGCCGACATCATCGAGACCAACACCTTCAACTCGACCTCGATCGCGCTCGCCGACTACGGCATGCAGGACCTGGCGCGCGAGCTGAACCGCGCGGCGGCGACGCTCGCCCGCGCGGCGACGCGCCGCGCCGAGTCGAAAACACCGCAGCAGCCGCGCTTCGTCGCCGGCGTGCTCGGCCCGACCAACAAGACCGCGTCGCTCTCTCCGGACGTGAACGATCCTGGCTTCCGCGCCGTGACCTTCGAAGAGCTGGTCGCTGCGTACGGCGAGGCGCTGCAGGGTCTGCTCGAAGGCGGCGTCGATCTGCTGCTGGTCGAAACCGTGTTCGACACGCTGAACGCCAAGGCGGCGCTGTTCGCCATCGAGGAAACCTTCGACAAGGTCGGCGTGCGGCTGCCGGTGATCATCTCTGGAACGATCACCGACGCTTCCGGGCGCACCCTCTCGGGCCAGACGACCGAAGCGTTCTACAACTCCATGCGCCACCCGCGGCCGCTCGCCATCGGCCTCAACTGCGCGCTTGGCGCGAAGGAGCTGCGGCCGTATGTGGAGGAGCTCTCGAAAATCGCCGAGACACGCACCTCCTGCCACCCGAACGCCGGCCTGCCGAACGCTTTCGGCGAATACGACGACACTCCCGAAGCGATGGCCGCGCACATCGGCGAATGGGCGCGGAACGGCTGGCTGAACATCGTCGGCGGCTGCTGCGGCACCACACCCGAGCACATCCGTGCCATGGGCGATGCCGTCGCCGGGGTTGCGCCGCGCGCCGTGGCGCCGCGGCCGCGCGCGCTGCGCCTTTCCGGCCTCGAGCCGCTCAATGTCGACGACCAGTCGCTGTTCGTCAACGTCGGCGAGCGCACCAACGTCACCGGCTCGAAGGCCTTCGCCCGGCTGATCCTCGCCGGGGACTTCGCGGGCGCGCTCACCGTCGCGCGCCAGCAGGTGGAGAACGGCGCGCAGGTAATCGACGTCAACATGGACGAAGCGATGCTCGACTCGGAGAAGGCGATGGCGACTTTCCTGCGCCTCGCCGCGGCCGAGCCCGACATCGCGCGCGTGCCGGTGATGATCGACAGCTCGAAATGGAGCGTGATCGAGGCCGGCCTGAAGTGCGTGCAGGGCAAGGCGATCGTCAATTCGATCTCGATGAAGGAGGGCGAGGCCGAGTTCCTGCGCCAGGCGCGCCTGTGCCGGCGTTACGGCGCGGCGGTGGTGGTGATGGCCTTCGATGAAAAAGGGCAGGCCGACACGCTCGAGCGGCGCACCCAGGTCTGCCAGCGCGCCTACCGCCTGCTCACCGAGCAGGCCGGCTTCCCGTCCGAGGACATCATCTTCGACCCCAACATCTTCGCCGTCGCGACCGGGCTCGAGGAGCACGCGCGCTACGGCATCGACTACATCGAGGCGGTGCGCTGGATCCGTGCCAACCTGCCGGACGTCAGGACCTCCGGCGGGCTCTCCAACCTGTCGTTCTCGTTCCGCGGCAACGACCCGGTGCGCGAAGCGATGCACACCGCGTTCCTCTACCACGCGATCCGCGGCGGCATGTCGATGGGGATCGTCAACGCCGGCCAGCTCGGCGTCTACGAGGAGATCCCGGCCGAGCTGCGCGAACGGGTCGAGGACGTGCTCTTCAACCGCCGCGCCGACGCCACCGAGCGCCTGGTCGAGCTCGCGAGCACGGTCAAGGCCGGCGCGAAGGAAGCGAAGCAGGATGAGGCCTGGCGTAACGCCCCGGTCGAGGAGCGCCTGGTGCACGCGCTGGTGAACGGCATCGGCGCGCACATCATCGCCGACACCGAAGAGGCGCGCCTCAAGTATCCGCAGCCGATCACGGTGATCGAAGGGCCGCTGATGGACGGCATGAACGTGGTCGGCGATCTGTTCGGCGCCGGCAAGATGTTCCTGCCGCAAGTGGTGAAGTCGGCGCGCGTCATGAAGCAGGCGGTGTCGCATCTCGTGCCGTTCATCGAAGCCGAGAAGGCGAAGAGCGGCCAGGCCGGGCGCTCGAAGGGCCGGATCGTCATCGCCACCGTCAAGGGCGACGTGCACGACATCGGCAAGAACATCGTCGCGGTCGTTCTCCAGTGCAACAACTACGAGGTGGTGAACCTGGGCGTGATGGTGCCGGCGCAGAACATCATCGAGACGGCGAAGAAGGAGAACGCCGACGTGATCGGGCTTTCCGGCCTTATCACGCCGTCGCTCGAGGAGATGTCGCATGTGGCGAAGGAGATGGAGCGCGAGGGACTCAAGCTGCCGCTTCTCATCGGCGGCGCGACCACATCGCGCACGCACACCGCGGTCCGCATCGCGCCCAACTACTCCGGGCCGGTGGTCTACGTGCCCGATGCTTCGCGCAGCGTGCCGGTGGTCACCGGCCTGCTCTCCGCCGACAGCCGGGGGAGCTTCATAGCCGAAGTGCGCGCTGACTACGAGCGGCTGCGCACCGCCCACAAGGAGAAGAAGGGTCCCGGGCCGCTGCTCACGATCGCCGACGCGCGCAGCCGCGGGCACAAGACGAACTGGGGTACGTACCGCCCAGCGCGCCCTTCCAAAACCGGCCTCGTCACGCTCCAGAACTATCCGCTCGCGGAACTCGTCGACTACATCGACTGGACGCCGTTCTTCCAGGCCTGGGAACTCTCCGGGGCGTACCCGAAGATCCTGCAGGATCCGGTCGTCGGCGAAGCCGCGCGCAAGCTCTTCGCCGAGGCGCAGGAAGCGCTGCAGAACATCGTGCGTGATCGCGCGATCACCATGAACGGAGTCTTCGGCCTCTTCCCGGCAGCGCAGGTCAACGGCGACGACATCGAAATCTATGCCAACGAGCGACGCGGCGATGCGCTCATGACCTGGCACAACCTGCGGCAGCAGAACGTCAAGCCGAGCGGGCGGGCGAACCTCTGCCTCGCCGACTTCGTCGCGCCGAAGGCGAGCGGCGTCGAAGACTGGATCGGGGCCTTCGCGGTCAGCGCCGGCGGCATCGACGCGCGTGTCGCCGAGCTCGAGAAATCGCACGACGACTACTCGGCGATCATGCTGAAGGTGCTCGCCGATCGCTTCGCCGAGGCGTTCGCCGAGCGGCTGCACGAGCGCGTGCGGCGCGAATTCTGGGGCTACGCGCCTGACGAGAAGCTCGGCCGCGAGCAGCTCATCGCCGAGGCCTATCGCGGCATCCGCCCGGCCCCGGGCTATCCCGCCTGTCCGGATCACACGGCGAAGGGACCGCTCTTCCGGCTGCTCGACGCCGAGCGGCGCGCGAAGATGCGCCTCACCGAGTCGTTCGCCATGCTGCCGGCGTCAGCGGTATCCGGCTTCTATCTCTCGCATCCCGAATCGAGCTACTTCGCGGTCGGCAAGGTCGGCCGCGACCAGGTAGAGGACTACGCGCGGCGTGCGGGCATGACCTTGAGCGAAGCCGAAAAGTGGCTCGCGCCTTACCTCGCGTACGAACTCGAGACCGTATAATCGCCGTCATGGGAAAAGGCGATAAGAGAACACGCAAGGGCAAGATCTACCGCGCGAGCTACGGCAAGAAGCGACCGCACAAGCCGAAGAAGAAGGGCAAGAAGCCCGCCTGAAGTCGTTCCTCGCAATCGGCGCGCTGCTCGGCGCCATGGCAGTAGTGCTCGGTGCCTTCGGCGCGCACGCGCTCAAGGAGCGCTTGAGCGGCGAAGCGCTCTCGGTCTGGCAAACGGCGGTTCAATACCAGTTCTGGCATGCGCTCGCGCTCCTCGCGACTGCCCAGCTCGCGGGCGCATGGGCCAGAGCAGCGGGCTGGCTTTTCATCGCCGGCGTCCTCGTCTTCTCCGGAAGTCTCTACGCGCTGGCGCTCGATGCGCCGCGCGCAATCGGCATGATCACGCCGGTCGGCGGTGTGGCGCTCATTCTCGGCTGGATCGCCCTCGCGATCGCCGCGATCCGGGCGTAGTCAGCTCTCTTCGCGCCGGCCAACGGGCAGGCCGAGCGCCTTGAGCTTGCGGTAGAGGTGGGTGCGCTCGAGCCCCGAGCGCTCGGCGACGCGCGACATGCTGCCGTGCTCGCGCGCCAGCAAATGCTCGAAATAGATACGCTCGAACGCCTCGCGCGCCTCGCGATAGGGTCGGTCGAACGCCACCTCCGGCAGCGCGCTCTGCGGCTGCCGCCCGGCGAGCACGCGCTCGACGTCCTCGAGCCCGATCTCCTCGTCGAGCGAGGTGAGCGCGAGGTCCTTGACCACATTCTCCAGCTCGGCGAGGTTGCCGTGCCAGGCGTGGTGACGAAGCGCGTTCAGCGCGGCGATCGCGAGGCGACGTGGCGGGCAGGCGCGCGCTTCGACCAGCAGCGCAAGCATCAGCGAGGCGAGATCGGGGACATCCTCGGCGAATTCGCGCAGCGCCGGCAGGCGCAGCGTCAGCTCGCCGAGGCGCGCCGCCAGCTCGGCGTCGAACTCGTGCTTTTCGCACAGCGCGCGCGCGTCGACAGGGGAAAAGGAAACCACGCGTGTCTTGTGCTTCTCGGCGCGGGTCAGCACAAACTCCAGGTTGCGTTGCGCGCCGCGGTCGAGCCGGCTCAGGTCCGGCACGAACAGGATGCCGCCCGCGGCGCGCGCGAGCAGGTCCGAGAGCGCCTCTGCGGCGTCTTCTCCTGCGCTGATGAACGGCGCTCCCGGAGCGGCCAGGAGCCGCGCGAAGAGCTCCGGGCGCATGCCGCGCTCGCCCCGCAGGAGAAGCGGCGCGCTCGACTGGGCGAGCTGGGCGAGCCGCTTCTTCGTGTCCGCGAGGGCGGCGGCGCGACCGAGCGCCGTCAGCGCCAGCGGCGGCGGCGCCGCAGCCTCCGGATTGCGCAGCGCGCGCTTCACCGTCGCGAGCAGCCGTTGCAGCGCAATCGGCTTCTCCAGGAAATCGAGCGCGCCGATGCGTGTCGCCTCCACCGCGGTCTCGATCGTGCCGTGGCCGGACATCATCACCACCGGCATGGTGAGCTGGCCGCTCGCCGCCCATTCCTTGAGGAGCGTGATGCCGTCGGTATCGGGCATCCAGATGTCGAGCAGCACCAGATCCGGCCGCTGCGCCTCGCGGAAGCGGCGTGCGCTGCCGGCGTTCTCCGCGAGCAGCACCTGGTGACCTTCGTCGGCCAGGATCTCGGAGAGCAGCTCCCGGATGCCGATCTCGTCGTCCACCACCAGAATCTGCGCCATCGCGTCAGGCCGCCTTCGAAAGGGGCAGCAACACGCTCACCGAAGCACCGCGACTCGGGCGGTTCTCGATGGCGATGCTGCCGTGGTGCTCGTCAACGATCTTCTTGACGATGGCGAGGCCCAGGCCGGTGCCCTTCGGCTTGGTGGTGACATAGGGCTCGAAAATGCGCGCCATCAACTCCTCGGGGAAGCCGGCGCCATTGTCCGATACGGCGAGCCGCACGCGATCGCCGGCCAGCTCGGTGCGGACTTCGATGGTGGGCATCGTTCCCGGTTGGCGCATGTTCTCGAGCGCGTCCTGCGCGTTCTGGATCAGATTGTGGATCACCTGGCGGATCTGCGCGCCATCGGCCCACACCGGCGGCAGGCCTTCACCCAGGCGCTTCGCGATCGGCACGCTCGAATTCTCGTAGAGGCCAAGCACATCCGCCACCAGGGCGTTCAGGTCGAGCCACGCGGGCTCCGGCGCGGGCAGCCGGGCGTATTCGGTAAAGTCGTTGACCATCGCCTTCAGCGCCGAGACCTGATTGACGATGGTTTGCGTCGCGCGCCGCAGCGTCTCGGCTTCCTCGTCCGCCAGCCGGCCGGCGAGCTTCATTTCCAGACGCTCGGCGGAGAGCTGGATCGGCGTCAGCGGATTCTTGATCTCGTGCGCGAGGCGCCGCGCCACCTCCGCCCAGGCGGTGGCGCGCTGCGCGTGGATGAGCTGGGTGATGTCGTCGAAGATCACCACGCAGCCGCCGCCGGTCGCCTTCGGCAAGCGCGCGCCGCGTGCGTGCAGGGTCTTGCCGGTGCCCTTCAGCTCGAACTGCAGCTGCCAGTCCTTGTCGCCCTGCGCCGCGAACTGACCGCGCATCGCTTCGCCGAATGCTTCGAGCTCCTCGCCGAGGATTTCGGCGGCGCCGCGGTTGGAGATCGAGAGCTTCAGCTCGTGGTCGAATACCAGCACGCCGGCCGAAAGGTTGGCGAGAATGCTCTCCAGGCGAGCCTTCGCCGCCTCCAGCGCGCCGCGGTTGGCGTCGAGCACGTGCCGCGCCTCGTCCAACTGCCGGGTCATGGAGTTGAAGCTCTCGGCGAGCACCCCGAGCTCGTCGCGCGTCGTGACGGCGAGTTGGCGCGACAGGTTGCCGCGCGCCACCGCCTGCATCGCCTGCGCGAGGCGCGCCAGCGGCTCGGCGAGCAGATTCGACTGCGTCGCCGCAACGGCGACGGCGACGAACAACGCCATCATCAGGGCGAAGCTCAGGGTCACGACGTAGATGCTCTTCAGCTCGTCCCGGGCGATCGCGAGCTGGCGATATTCGCGGTACGCGGTCTCGACCGCTTCCGAGCTGCGCGCGAACGCCGGCGACACGCCGGCGCGCAGCTGCAGGTAGCGAGGCTCGCCGCTGCCGGCCTCCACCGGCACGATGACGCGCAAGGAGAGTGGCTGACCAGCGGCGGAATCGGTCGAGGCGTAGACGCGGTGGTCGCGCGCCTGCATCAGCAGGTACGGCGGCGGGGCATCGGGCACAAGCTTGGCGATGTCCTCGCTGCTGCTCGCCAGGACGCGCCCGCTCGCGCTGACGAGCATCGCGTCCTGCACGCCGGTCTGGCCACGCAGGCGCTGGAACTGCGCCGTCATCTCGGTCGCGGGCAGCGCCGCGAGCTCCTGCGCCATGGTTTGCGCCTTGCTCTGCAGCTCGATCAGCATCTGATCCATCGCCTGCTGGCCGAGGTTGATGCCGCCCTCGAGCGCGGCGTCGACCTTCACGTCGAACCAGGATTCGATCGACCGCGTCAGGAACTGCACCGAAACTGCGTAGACGATCAGCCCCGGCAGGACGGCGAGCGCCACGAAGCGCAGCAGCAGCCGCAAGGTGAGGCGGGTGCCGAACACGCGCGCGCGATAGCGCCGCACCAGCGCGGTGAGCTGATAGGCGAGCACGATCGCCAGCAGGCTCGCCATCGCCGCGTTCAGTCCGAACAGCAGCGAATAGTGGCGCGCAAGGAGCGGCGTCTCGCCGCTCGCGGTGGCGAGCAAAAACAGGCCGACCGCCGCGACCGCGGCGCCGATGATGAGCAGCAGCCTCATTTCGCCGGCTCCTTCGCCGCTTCGCGGCTTTCCACCGGCGCGGGCCGCTGCTGCGGCGCGGCCAGAACGAAGCGCTTCCAGGGCGATTCGAGGTGCAGCTCGCGGCTGGTCAGCACCGAGAGCTGGAAAGGCTTGGGCAGCAGCGTGGTGTCGAGCCGCATGCGCACTGCTGCGTCATAGTCGGCCTTCGACAGGCCGGTGCTGCGGTCGACCACCAGCCAGTTGCGAACACGCTTCAGAATGTTGAGCGCGTCTTCCAGCGTCGCAAAATTCTGCTGCAGCGCGCCGCTGGACAGGCGGTACTGGCGGGAAAGCGCGTGGTAGGAGAGCCGCAGCTGGAGCGCACGCGAGGCGGCGCGCTCGTCAAACCAATACCAGCGGCCCCGCGTGAGCTCGAATTCGACGCGGAAGTAGAGCGGCACTCCGTTGGCCACCACCTCGGCGAGCCTCGGTGTGAGCTCGAAGGCGAAATCGGCGTCGAGGACGATTCCCTCGTCGGTCGCGCGCAGCGCCGCGTCGCGGACTTCGATGCTGTCGCCTCGCGCCGGACCCGTGGCGAGCAGCGCAAGGAACCCGGTGAGGAGAGCGATGCGCCGCATCGCGCTGGCTCAGGCTGCTTTTTCGATCAGGGCGTAGAAGAAGCCGTCATGCTCGGCGTCGGGAAGCCATTGCGCCGCCCCGCCGTCGGGCAATGACAGCCTGCGCGCCCCGGCATGGCGGGCGAGGAAAGCGTTGATCACGCCGTCATTCTCCTGCGGAAACACCGAGCAGGTGGCATACAGCAATTTACCATTCGCGCGCAGCGGCTGCCAAAGCGCGTCCAGGATCGCTCCCTGCCGCGCGGCGAAGGACGCGAGGTCGTGCGTGCGCCGCAGCCATTTCAGGTCCGGCCGCCGCCGCGCTATTCCCGAGGCCGAACAGGGCACGTCCGCGAGAATGCGGTCGAAAGGTTCGCCGCTCCACCAGTCGGCCGGCCGCGTGCAATCGCCCTGCAAGAGCTCCGCGCGCAACGCCAGCCGCTCGAGATTGCGCGCGAGGCGCGCCGTGCGCGCGGCGTCGGTGTCGAGCGCGGTCAGCTCGACATCGCAGGTCTCAAGGATGTGCGCGGTTTTGCCGCCGGGCGCGGCGCACGCGTCGAGGACGCGCTGGCCGGACTGCAGATCGAGGCAGGCGGTGGCGCGCTGCGCGCCGGCGTCCTGCACCGAGACTTCGCCCGCGTCGAAACCGGGCAGCTCGCCGACCGCGACGGGGTGCTCGAGGAGCACTGCGGCGGCGCCGAGCGGGCGCGCGCCTATGCAGGCGACGGCGAGCCGCGCGAGGTAGGACTCGACACTCGACCGGCGGCGGTTGACCCTTACGCACATCGGCGGGTGCGAGTTGCCCGCGGCGAGGATTGCTTGCCACGAATCCGGATAGGCGCGCCGTACGGTTTCGATCCACCAGGCAGGGTGCTGGTACCGCCCCTCCTCGTCGGCGGCGATGCGCGTTTCGAGCGAGCTGCCCTGGCGCAGCGCAGCGCGCAGCAGCGCATTGACGTATCCCTTGGCGTTCCACTTCTCCAGCAGGCTGCAGGCGCTCACTGCCTGATCGACCACCGTATAGGGCGCGTAGCGGCCGGACTCGAGCGCATATAGCGCGCACCAAAGGAGCGCCGCGACCTGTGCGTCTGTCGTCCCGCGATGCGAGAGTTCGCGCACCATCGCCTGCACCCGGCCATAGCGACGCAGCGTGCCGTGCGTGAGGTCGAGAAGCGCCGCGCGCGTCGTGGAGCGGTCCGGCGCGTCGAGCTCGTCGGCGAGGCTCCTGCCCGCGGCGACCCGGCTCACCACTCGCGCCGCGTCGGCGAGCGCCGGTGCAAGCGCAGCGAGGCTCATTCCAGCCGCGCGCCGCGCGCGAGCGCGTGCCCGCGCAGAAAGTCGGCCGCTGACAGCAGCTTGCCGCCAGCGCGCTGCAGCTCCGTAATGGCGAGCGCCTCCGACCCGCAGGCCACGACGAGCGCGTCATCCGCCGCGAGCACGCTGCCCGGGGCCCCACGGCCATCGACCACGCGCGCGCGCCATACCTTGATGCGTTCGCCCTGCAGCGTCGTCGCAGCGCCTGGAGAAGGGCGCAGCGCGCGGATCGCGCGCTCCAGCGCCGGCGCTGGCTGCGACCAATCGAGTACCGTGTCCTCGCGACTGATCTTGCGCGCGTAGGTCGCGCCTTCTGCCGGCTGAGGCACGGCCTGCACCTTGCCGGTCTCGAGGCTCGCGAGCGCCTGGACAATGGCATCGGCGCCCAGCGTGGCGAGCCTGTCGTGCAGGCTGCCCGCGTCGTCATCGTCAGCGATCGGCAACCGATGCTGGCTGAGCACCGGGCCGGTATCCAGACCTGCGTCCATGCGCATGATCGAGATTCCGGTCTCGCGGTCCCCGGCAAGGAGCGCGCGCTGAATCGGCGCCGCGCCGCGCCAGCGTGGCAGCAGAGAGGCGTGGATATTCAGCGCTCCGTGCGGCGCGAGGATGAGGAACGAAGGTGGGAGCAGCGCGCCGTACGCGGCGACGACGACAACGTCCGGGCGCGCCGCGCGCCACTCGTCCGCCTCGGCGGCGCCGAGGTGCTCGGGTTGCGCCACTGAGAGCCCGCGCGCGCGCGCGATGCTCTTCACCGCGCTGGCGACCGGGCGCAGACCCCGCCCCGCCGGGCGATCCGGCTGCGTTACGACGAGAGGGACTTCGTGGCCTGCCAGCAGCAGGCGCTCCAGCGCCTGCGCGGCGAATTGCGGGGTACCGGCGAAGACTAGACGCAGGAAGGCAAGGTCAAGCCGACTTACGCAGCTGCTTCGCCAGCTTGGCGCGGATGCGCTGCTGCTTGAGCTGCGACAGATGCTCGACGAACACCTTGCCCTGCAGGTGATCCATCTCGTGCTGGATGCACACGGCGAGCAGCCCCTGGGCTTCCAGCGTAAAAGCCTTTCCGTTCTGATCGAAGGCGCGCACCTTGACGCGCTCGGCGCGCGCCACGAGTTCGTAGATGCCCGGCACCGAGAGGCACCCCTCCTCGATGTCCGATTCGCCGGTCGCCTCGACGATTTCCGGATTGACGAGCACCAGCAGCGAGTCGCGCCGATCGGAGACGTCTAGCACGATCACCCGTTTGTGTACGTCGACCTGGGTTGCGGCGAGACCGATGCCTGGCGCCGCGTACATGGTTTCGGCCATGTCGGCGACGAGCTTTTTCAGCCCCTCGTCGAAGACGGTGACCGGGGCGGCGACCTTATGCAGGCGCGCGTCCGGGTAGCGGAGGATGTTCAGATTCGGCATCTCAGGTCAAATTCACTTGCAATTGAATTGATTACGTGCACAATCTCAGGTGACGAATAAGCACTTCCACGTTTGTGCTACATTGGGTTAGACAAACGAAACTACAAGCCGGTCCAAGAAGCCGCCAAAAGGGACGGGGTGCCATGGTCCAGCAATTGCGTAAGTCTATCACAACACTCGTTTTATTGGTGTCCGGGACCGTCTGGGCACAAGCGCCTACGGCCCCCCTCGCCATCAAGCCGGAAGCTCCGGATCGGTACATCGTCGTGCCCGGCGACACCCTTTGGGGAATCTCGCAGCGCTACACCGATTCGCCCTGGCGTTGGCCCGAGCTGTGGAACATGAACAAGGACCAGATCCGGAATCCGCACCTCATCTACCCGGGTTATGTGCTGATTCTCGATCGCGAGCGCGGACAGCTGACCATCGCGCAACCCGGCACTCGGGAGGGCGAACCACGCCCGGGGACTCGGGAGGGCGAATCAAGCCCTGCCACGCAGGAAGGCGCGCCGACCCCATCACCCACCACAAGCACAAGCGCAAGCACCACCGCCTCTTCGGCAGACACGGGCATCGTCAAGCTCACACCGCACCTGCGCGCCGAATCGCTGTCGCGGCAGGGCATTCCCAGCATTCCGGCCGCGCTCATCGAGCCGTTCCTCACCCGGCCGCTGGTCATCGAGCCCGAGGGGCTGGACAAGGCGCCGACCATCGTCGGCACCCAAACCGATCGCGTCATCCTCTCCGCCGGAAACTCCGCGTACGTGCGCGGTATAGGCTCGTCGAGGGAAGGGACCTGGTACGTCTATCGACGCGGCGGCGCGCTGATCGATCCCGACACCAACCAGACGCTCGGTTACGAGGCGATCTACCTCGGAACGGCGCAGGTGACGCGCACCGGAGACCCGGCAACGATCGTTCTCACCACGGCCGTGCAGGAAGTCGGCGCCGGCGACAAGCTCGTGGCGGCGAGCCGCCCGCAGGCCATCAACTATGCGCCGCACGCGCCCGGAACCAAGATCCGCGGTCGCGTCATGACGGTCTATGGCAGCGGTCGGGTCGGCGAGGCTGGCCCGCAATCGGTCGTCACCGTCAACCGCGGCCGCGCTGACGGCCTCGAGGTCGGCCACGTGCTCGCGCTGTACACGAAGGGCGGAACGGTCACCGACGTGAGCAAGGCGAGAGGCGCGCAAGACGCGAGGATCCAGCTGCCCGACGAACGCGCGGGCCTCGCGTTTGTGTTTCGCGTCTTCGACCGGATAAGCTATGCGCTGGTCATGCACATCACAAGGCCGATCAGCCCTCTGGATGTGGTTCAAACGCCGTAGCCGTCACCGGGTCGTCGAGACCCTCGCCACGCCGCCCGCATGAAGCCAGATCCCGGGTTGGCGAGCTGGCTGCAACTCACGCTCACTCCCGGGCTCGGCGGCACCGCCATCCGCGCCATGCTGCGGCAGTACGGTTTGCCGCATCTGGTGCTCGCCCGCAAGGCATCGGAGCTCGCAGCCCATGCCGCACCCTCCGTGCTCGAGGCGCTGCGCTCCGAAGGGGTGCGGCGTGCCGTCGAAGCGGCGCTCGCCTGGCTCGAGCAACCGCGCAACGCACTCGTCACGCTCGCCGATGCGAGCTATCCGCGGCTGCTGCTTGAAATCCCGGATCCACCGCCGGTCCTTTATGCACGCGGGCGGCTGGAGCTGCTGCAGCGGCCCGCGCTTGCCGTCGTCGGCAGCCGCAACGCTACCGCGCAAGGCACTGCAAACGCCGAAGCCTTCGCCAAGGCGCTCAGCGACTCCGGCCTGACCATCGTTTCCGGACTCGCGCTCGGCATCGACGCCGCGGCGCATCGCGGCGGTCTCGCGGGGACGGGCTCGACGATCGCCGTGCTCGGCACGGGCATTGACGTCGTCTACCCCCGCAGCAACGAGACGCTCGCCGGCCAGATCACCGACCGCGGCCTGCTCCTGTCCGAGTTCCCTCTCGGCACCGGAGCGCTTGCTTCGAACTTCCCGCGGCGCAACCGGTTGATCAGCGGCCTTGCCCAGGGCTGCCTGGTCGTGGAGGCCGCGCTCGCTTCCGGCTCGCTCATCACGGCCCGCCTGGCCGCCGAACAGGGGCGCGAGGTGTTCGCCGTACCGGGATCGATTCATTCGCCGGTGGCCAAAGGCTGCCATGCGCTCATCAAGTCGGGAGCGAAGCTGGTCGAATCGGCCGATGACGTGCTCGCCGAGCTCGGCGGCTTTCGCGCCAGCGGCTTCGCCTCGACCGTCCAGCCGGGCTCAGGCGCGAGCGAGGGCGGGGACAACACAGGTTTGTTGCAGCACATGGGCCACGATCCGGTCGACATCGACGCGCTGTGCGTGCGCGCCGGGCTCTCGGCCGAGCAGGTGTCTTCGGAGCTCCTGCGTCTTGAGCTCGCCGGCCGCGTCGCCGCGCTGCCGGGCGGACTTTTTCAACGCCTCGAGAAGCGCAGCCGATAGGTAAACCGCATGCGCGACGCCGCGTTATAACAAAAAGGAGGCTGCCAGATGTACGAGATCCTGGTCTATCTGTTCGAAAACTGCCAGCAGCGCGAAGTGGCGTACGAGCGGGAGCGGATCGCGAAGAAGCTTTCCGCCGCCGGTTTCGAGCACGCCGATATCAGCGAGGCGCTGCACTGGCTCGCGGGCATGGCGTCCGCGCCGCATGTCGAACCTGCCGCGTTGCCGGATCCGGGCCGCAGCTTCCGTGCTTACGCGCCGCGCGAGCTCACCAAGCTCGACGCGCAGTGCCGCGGCTTCCTGCTCACGCTAGAGCAGTCCGGGATCCTCACGCCGCAGAACCGTGAGCTGGTCATCGAGCGCTCGCTCGCCGCCTCGGGAGCGTCGCTGACCCTCGAGCAGCTGAAGCTCATCGTACTGATGGTGCTCTGGAATCAGCAGACGCCGACCAGCCAGCTGGTGGCCGAGGAACTCTTCGCCGGCCCGCAGGGCCGCCTGCCGAACTAGACGCGACTCCCTCGCGCGCACGCGCGCGTACGCGCGCGCGGAGTAACGTGGCGGTTGAAGCAGCGCCGCCTTTGCACTTATCATCTGCGGCCTTTCGCGCCGCATGACCAAGAAACTC
>Ga0075424_100001156_pt1 | contig 22648 bp, 18 predicted proteins | sample SoiMethybrSBSTD3_FD_75301 | JGI IMG/M metagenome (GOLD analysis project Ga0075424, IMG submission 75301) | Bulk soil microbial communities from a Populus tree surrounding site in Tennessee, USA - Soil MetaG P. TD hybrid SBSTD3 | ecosystem: Environmental > Terrestrial > Soil > Tree plantation... | reverse complement strand
TCGGAGAGGGTGCCATCGGCGAGGACGGTATCGATCCGTGTTCGGACGGGATCTTCACGCGATTTCTACGGCCTGGGACGACGAGCGGAGATCGCGAACGAGGAAGTTCCCTGCCCGGCCGAGCGTATCGCGCTCTCGCGATCGGGACCGGGTTGCGCCGTGTCGGCACCGTCCCCAACCGATATGGCACCGTCGCCGGCTCCAAGGCCATCGATCGTTGCTCCGGACCTGCCGGATCGTCTTGTAGCGTCGCGCGATGCATCACCGCCCCCCGGCCCATCCCGTCCTTCGGCGCGTCCGTGAGACGTTCGGAAGCCTCCGGATCGCCGGTCCCGTCCATACCCCGATCGAGAACCGGTCCGAAGCACTCAAGAAGTCGCTCGTCAACGACCGACAAGGAGGAGGGGACAGGGAGGCCCGGCGGTCTGGCTGGGTCGCGTATCGGAAGGGGGAAGACGGTGCGGAGATCCTCACTGGCCACGCTTCTCGCGGCGTTCGTGATCTTCGAGCTGATCCCGTCGGCCGGCGCCGCCGGTCAGACGTTCTTCACGGATTGCGTCCCGAGCCACCGAGCGCCGGACGATCCGATCGTGTATCCCGGGCAGCCGGGCGCCTCGCACGTTCACGACTTCTTCGGCAATACGACGACGGATGCATCGTCCACGTATACATCCATGCTCGCGGGTGGGACGACCTGCGAGGAGGCGGGAGACACAGCCGCATACTGGGCGCCTGCCCTTGTGGCGAAGGACGGTACGCCGATCAACCCGCGGAGGATCAAGATCTACTACCGCGACCGACCGAAGCCGGACGCACTCGTGACCGCCTTCCCACCGGACTTCAGGATGATCGCAGGCGGGATGCCGACCGCGGGCGTGTTGTCGGGGTGGAACTGCGACGGCACCGCGCTGTCCCCGACGGTTCGCATCGACTGCTCCGGTCAGACGTCGGGACACACCTACGTCCGGGGCGAGGTCATCTTCCCGATGTGTGGGCAGCGGAACGCAACGGGTGCGATCGTGACGGATTCCGCGGACCATCGTTCCCACGTCGCCTATGGGACGTCCCGTTCCGGATGCCCGGCGGATCATCCCGTTCAGCTGCCGGCGATCAAGGTGGACATCCGGTACAACGTGTCGAACTGCATCGTTGCGGGATGCTCCCTCGTTTCCGACATGATGGGCGACGTTCCCGGAAGCACGTTCCATGCCGACTTCTGGAACACGTGGGATCAGTCGGCGCTCGAGCAGATCGTGGCGACCCAGCTCAACTCCTGACCTCGGTTCCAACCTGCAGGAGAGATGCGGCAGGGGATCGTCACTCGGACACCCGACGCAAGGCTGCGTCGTTCGACATCGGCAGCTGAGACGAAGGAGGCCGGCACGTGCGAAGGTCGATGATCGTCATCCCGCTCATGGCAGCGATGTTCTTCGGGGCGTTCGCAACACCGGCTCATGCGAGCGACAAGTTCATCGTCGATTGCCTGTTCGCCCATCGCGCGAAGGACGATCCGATCGTGTATCCGCGCCGGCCGGGTGCCTCGCACATGCACGACTTCTTCGGGAACAGGAGCACGGATGCGTTCTCCACGTACAGATCGATGACCCGTGCTCGGACGAACTGTGAGATGAAGGGCGAGACCGCCGCATATTGGGCTCCGACGTTGGTCCGTGCTGGCGGGCGGATGGTGCCTCCTCGACGGATCAAGATCTACTACAGGACGGGACTGCACGCCGGCAAGCGCACGTACGCGTTCCCGAAGGGCTTCAAGATGATCGCGGGTGGCGTCGACACGATCGGGCGGTACTCGGGCTGGAACTGCGACGGAACGGCGCTCTCCAAGACCGCGCGGATCGACTGCTCGGGAGGGACCTCGGGCCACACGTACGTGCGGGGCGAGATCATCTTCCCGATGTGCGGCAGGATGAAGAATGGCAAGATCGTGAAGGATTCGCCGAACCATAGGAGCCACGTCGTCTACGGGAGGCAACGGACGGGGTGCCCCAGGACCCACCCGGTACAGCTGCCGAGGATCAAGGTGGACATCCGCTACGGCATCTCCAACTGCATCGCAGCGAGATGCCATCTGGTCTCGGACATGATGATGGGGGCGAAGGTGCCGGGCGGCTCGCTCCACGCGGACTTCTGGAACACGTGGCACCAGCGTCTCCTCGATAAGCTCGTGTCGACCAGGCTGAACTGAGCGCGGCCGGGCGCTGTGTCCTGTCGACGTGCGGCTCGAGCCATTCGGCTGATTGGTGTCGCTGCCTTCCATCGCTTAAGGTGAGGCCTTGCCCCCCGCAGAGGAGAGATGATGAAGCAGTTCCTCCGTGTCGCCGTACTTCTCTTGACCCTTACGTCGTTGATGGGTTCACAGCCAGCGTCGGCCGCATCCCACGGCGCGATCGTCCACGTGACCTTGACATCGAAGTGGAAGACGCCCAGCCCCGATCCGATGGGCATCACCTACGATCCGCGGACGCATCGCCTCCTCGTATCGGATACCGAGGTCGACGAGACCCCGCTCTGGAAGGGGCGCAACTTCTTCGTCGCCAAGCTGAAGGGTGGGCTCGTCTCGGCGCGATCTCTCACCACGTTCACGAAGGAGCCCGAGGATCTCGCGCTCGATGCCCGGCATCGCACGCTCTACGTGGTCGACGACAACCTTCGCAAGGTGTTCAAGGACAAGGCTGGGAAGGACGGGCTGTTCGGGACGAAGGATGATGTCGCTCAGGCGGTCCTGCGCACGCGGAGGTTCAACTCCATCGATCCCGAGGGTCTCGCATGGTTCGGGCCGAAGAAGATGCTGATCCTGTCCGACTCGGGGCAGATCGCGCACGGAACTCCGCGCATCTACAAGATCCGCAAGGGCAGGGACGGCCGCTTCGGTACGCGTGACGACCGGATCAGCAGTTTCGGCGTGCAGAAGTTCGGTTTCACGACCGCCGAAGACGTTGCCGTCACGAGGTTCACGCACCATCTGATGATCGTGGACAGCAGACGGCAGTTCATCCTCGAGACGACGTTGAAGGGAAAGCTCGTCCGGAAGATCGATCTCACCGGGCTCGGCATCCGGGCTCCGTCCGGCATCACGTTCGCCCCCGGCACCGATGGATCGAAGAGCCGTCTGTACGTCACGGACAGCGGCATCGACAACAACGTCGATCCGAGCGAGAACGACGGGAGGATCTTCGAACTGAAGATCGTCAAGGGTCCGTAGGCGAGCCCGCGTGCCGACCGTCCTCGTCACCGGGGGCGCGGGCTTCATCGGCTCGCATCTCTGCGACGCGTTGCTCGCCGAAGGTCACCGTGTCGTCGCCGTGGACGACCTCGCGACGGGTCGCGAGGAGAACCTCGAACAGGCGAGGGCGCATGGGCCGCAGGCGTTCTCCTTCGCTCGGATCGACGTCCGCGACGACGGCCTCCGAGATGTGTTCATGCAACACGGGCCTGAGGTCGTGATGCATCTCGCGGCCCAATCGGGGGTCCGACCATCGCTCGCCGACCCGGGGAACGACGCCAGCATCAACATCCTTGGCTCGGTCAACGTGCTCGGGTGCGCCGCCCGAGCCGGGGTCCGCAAGGTCGTCTACGCCGCCTCGGGAGGGACGATCTACGGCGAGCCCGAGGTGATCCCGGTGCTCGAGTCGGTGGCGGAGGGCTCCCATCCCCGGTCGCCGTACGGTGTCAGCAAGAAGACGGTCCTGTCGTACCTCGATCTGTTCTGGGAACTGTCCCGTCTCGATTCGACCGCGCTCGCGCTCGGGAACGTGTACGGCCCACGGCAGGATCCGCGTGGTGAGGCCGGCGTGGTCTCCATCTTCGCCTCGGACATGCTGACCGGTCAGCCCCCCGCGGTATTCGGAGACGGCAACCAGACGCGTGACTACGTGTACGTGAGCGACACGGTCCGGGCGTTCATCCTCGCGATGGACCGGGCCTCGCGACAGCTCGTGAACATCGGGACGAGGCGGGAAACATCCGTCAACGACATCTATCGGATGCTCGCCGACATCATCGGCTTCCGGGCCGAGCCGCGATACGAGCCTCAACCCCAGGGCGAGCTCAGGCGGATCGCGCTCGACAACGAGCGAGCTCGGTCGGTCCTCGATTGGGAGCCGACGACCGAACTCGACAGCGGTCTTCGGGACGTTGTCGCGGCGTTCGACAACTACGACCCGTCCTGACGCGACGACGGCAGATCTCCCCGCGTGGAACGCATGATGTTCCTGAGCTCTTCCGACGTTCGTCCGGAAGCTGACGCGAGGACCTCGACGTCGCCGATGCGGACAGCGATCGCGTCGCCGTCATCCGGTCTGCGGAGAGATACGACCTGGTGGACGAACCCCGACAGGAGGTCTCGCTCGGAGGGAGCGAGCCGCTCGAGATGCTCGAGGTCGATCCGCAGCGCCGTTTCGTCACCCGTCACCCGCAGGATCTCGGCCAACAGTCGGTCCGCGGGCACATCGAACATCCGGCACAGCTCGCAGAACCGGATCAATGAGATGCTCCGCTCTCCGCGCTCGTAACCCGCCACGGACGTCGGTTTGAATCGACCGGCTGACGCGGTCGCCAGATCCCTGAGGGTCATCCCGCGCGCGAGTCTCGCGCGCCGCAACGCACGCCCGATCTCGGCGGCCATGGACGCCATCGGTCCTCTCCTCGCTCTCCCGGTCCCACGGAAGAACTCCGGGCACTCTAGAACGGTGGGAGGCTACGTCGCTATCCGGTGCGCGAACGTTTCACGTCGTACGTTTCGCGGCGCGGCTGCGTGATGCACATCCGCACATCGCCGACGCCGTCCGCGGTCGTCCATCTGTCTCCTCGGCGCTGCGGCATCCGGAGTACGACCGCCCTGACCTGCGCGACCCGGCGGTGCCGGCTGCTCGAACCTCCCTCGGTCTGCCTCTCTTGCGTAGAACGCGGCGCGCGTTGTAGTGTCCGGAGCTACGCTCTTTGGATTAGCCTGAAGAGCGTGGATCTCCTGCATCGGGCGTCGCCCGAGCGGGTACCACCCCCGAGGGCGTATGTCTTTGGGTACCCGGACCGAGGAGAGGGACGTGCGGAGGGGCATATCTCGTTCTGATACGAGCCACGACGGACCTTCGGTCGTCGGCTCGTTCGATGCATCGCCGTTGGACGAGGCGTGGACCGCGGCTTCGTGGGCGGCGGGATGGATCCGCGACGTGCTGCGTACGGATGCCGATGTCCGGATCCACATGATCGATCTGCATGGGGAGCTCCGGATCGTGTGGAGGGATGATCGAGGGGTCGGGTCGACGACCTCGACCCACCTGAAGCGTCTCGAGGCTATCCGGTCGGGTCAGTCGCTGTACGAAGAGCACGCCGTCGATCCGAGGGTCGGTTCCGGCCTGTTCCCGCTCGAGTCGTCGGATGGGGCGGTCGGTCTGATGGAGGTCGTCGCGCCGGCGGACGTGCTGCCATCTTCTTCCGATCGGATCCAAGGGATCGCGGATCGCCTCGCCGGATGGATCTTCACGATGTCCGAGCGGGAGCAGATCCGCCGGCAGCTCGGATCGCTCGAACGGGAAGCTGCTCTCCAGAGGCAGCTCATGCGAGCGGCTTCTCCCGAAGTCGCAGCGCGGATCGCGGCTCGATCGTTGTCCGAAGAGTCGTCGGTTCCTGTGTGCATCTGGTGGGCTGAACGCGACGGCCCGCTCGCGCTGTCGGCCTCGTACGGACTCAGCGAGGAGCTGGAGCGAACCGTTCGCGAGCGGCTGGACCCCCTCCCGGGCTGGACGGATCTCATGGCGAAGGATCGTTCAGGGATCCGTCGCCGCTTCGCGTCGATCGTTGGTGCAGACCACGTCGCGGCCCATGCCGTTCGCGGTGCGCTGATGGTGGCCGCCAGCGGTGATGCCGACGTTCGCAGGCGGTTGCGGACCGTCGGATCGCTGCTCGACATCGTATTGCCGCTGCTCGCTGCCTCGGGCCGCGAGCAGCGTCGGGATACGCAGGTGGATCTGGGTATCGCTTGGACGGCTCACGAACTGCGCGGTCCGCTGCTCGGCGTGAAGGCGGCGCTCGAGACCTTGGTCCGCCGAGATGATTCCGGTGATCGTCTCCTCCGCCAAACCCTCTGCGAGGTGGCGCGGCTCGCCAACGATGCCGAGGGGATGCTGCGATGGGCTCTCGGGAGTCGGGACCTCGACAGGTCGCCCGCAGACATGCGGGAGCTCGTCGAGTCGACCGTGCAACCCTTCCGTACGTCCACCGGCCGTCGGATCGACATCACGGCCGACGGTTCGGTCAACGCCAATGTCGATGCGACCCAATTCCGAGCGGTCGTCGCCAATCTCGTGCGGAACGCGGTCGCCTATTCCGATCCAGATCGCGCGATCGCCGTTCGGATCGAGAACCACGGATCGTCGCTCGAGCTGAGCGTTCGAGACGAAGGCCCGGGGATCCCCCCCGTAGAGCGTGAGTCGATCTTCGCCGCGTTCGTTCGCGGCGAAGCCGGGTCCCGGCGCCCCTCCGGTAGCGGCCTCGGTCTGTTCATCACCCGACGCGTCGTGGAGGCTCATGGCGGCAGGGTCTGGGTCGACGCCGGCTCACCGGGCGCCGTCTTCCACGTCCTGTTGCCCATCGAGGAGAGGAGGCTCCAACGATCCGCGTCCTGATCGTTGACGACCACTTGCTGTTCGCCGAGGCGATCGCCGCGGCGATGGGCGACGATGGACTCGATGTGGCCGGGTCCGTCCGCGATGGCGCGGGGGCGATCGAGTTCTTGGAGAGAGAGAGTGTCGATGTCGTCTTGATGGACATCGGTCTCCCCGATCGCAGCGGACTCGCGGTCGCGCGAGACATCCTGGAGCGCTGGCCGGATACGAAGGTCCTGGCCGTCACAGCCCTCGACGATCCGCGCGCGGCCGACGATGCGATGCGGATGGGCTTCGCCGGGTACGTGACGAAAGACACCTCGGTCGAACGTTTCACTGCGTCCGTGCGCGCGGTCATGGAGGGACAGGTCGTACTGCCGCGGCGTCTGGTTTCCGGCGGTCGGCAGGTCGATATGTCGGACGGGTTCGCACTCCTCGTCGATCAGCTCACGCCGCGGGAGCACGAGGTCCTCGCATTACTCGTTCAAGGTGCCGACGGCGGGGAGATCGCGCGGCGGCTCGGGATCAGCCGGAACACGGTCCGGACGCACGTCCAGAGCATCTTGACGAAGCTTCAGGTCCACTCCAGGCTCGAGGCGGCGACCCTGGCGGTTCGGCATCGTCTGGTCCCGATCCCGTACCCCGGCTCGCCTGACGACGCGGCCGTCGGCTGACTCTTCGTGCGAAGCAGGCCCGTCGTCTGCGTGGGTCACATGGTCCGCGGGCGTGCCAACTCATCCATCTGACGTACAGGCTCTACGTTGTCCGATGCGTGTTCGTCCTGGGGCGGCTCGATAACGTGGGTCGGTCGTTGGGATTCGATGGAGATGCATCGGGAGAGGGGTGCTGTTTGACCGACGGTGAGGACCGGATCCGGGTTCTGCTCGCGGACAGACATGCCTTGTTCCGTGAGGCGATGAGGGCTGTCCTCGAGGGGCAGCCGGAGATCCATGTCGTCGCCGAGGCGCGCGACGGGGCTCAGGCCGTGTCCGAGGCGGAGCGAACCCTCCCTCACGTGGCCATCATCGACGCCGAGTTGCCCGTGACCGATGGGGTGAGGACGACGGCCGCGATCAAGGCACGGGTCCCGGATTGCCAGGTTCTGGTCTTGAGCGCTCGAGAGGATTACCGGAACCTGATCGAGGTGCTCGACGCCGGTGCGAATGGCTATCTCACCAGGGAGTCGCCACTCGCCGAGCTGATCCAGGCGACGAGGGCGATCCATCGGGGCGACACGCTCGTGCCCCCCGGGATGCTCGGTCCCCTCCTCACGGATCTCTTGCGAAGGAAGCGCGATCAGGACAGGGACTTCGAGAAGGTGGCCCGTCTGACCTCCCGCGAGCGGGAGGTGCTCGCGCTGCTGGCCGAGGGCTCCGACAACGACTCCATCGCGAGGTCGCTCGTGATCAGTCCTCAAACGGCGAGGACGCACATCCAGAACATCCTCGGCAAGCTCGAGGTGCACTCGCGGCTCGAGGCGGCGGCGTTCGTGCTGCAGAGCGGTCTGCTCACGAGTCTCGTGAAGCGCGACGACGGCCGGGTCCGAGCTGGCACCTGAGCGAGAGGCCGCGGAGGAGATCCCCGCGGTCGTCTGAACCGGTCGCTACGCGCCTCGTGCGCTCTTCGGAGACGAGCTGGAGGTCCGGCGCATCCATGCGACGGTTTCGGTCAGCCCAACCCGGAGCGAGATCTGGGGCTCCCAGTCGAGGAGATCGCGGGCCAACGCGGTGTCGGGCCGGCGGACCTCCGGGTCGTCGACCGGTCGCTCCTGGAATATGAGCTCTGACTCACTGTCGGCGATGGACCGGATCATCTCCGCGAGCTCGAGCACCGTCACTTCTTCCGTGCTGCCGAGGTTGACAGGTCCCGTCGTCTCGGCATGGATCATCCTCCAGATGCCCTCAACGAGATCGTCGACGTAGCAGAGCGAACGCGTCTGGGAACCCTGACCATGGATCGTGATCGGCTGGTTCGTCAACGCCTGATCGATGAAGTTCGGCACCGCTCGCCCGTCGTGTCGCCGCATCCGCGGCCCGAACGTGTTGAAGATCCTGATGATCCGAACAGGCACGTTGAACTTCCGGTGGTATGCCATCGTGGCGGCCTCGGCGAATCGTTTCGCTTCGTCGTAGACGGATCGCGGGCCGATCGGGTTCACGTTCCCCCAGTACGTTTCGGGCTGAGGGTGCAGCTTGGGGTCGCCATAGACCTCGGAGGTCGATGAGAGGAAGAAGCCTGCTCCTTTGTCCCTGGCGAGCCGCAACCCGTTGAGCGTTCCGAGCGCTCCGACCTCGAGGGTGCTGACCGGATGCTCGAGGTAGTCCTTCGGTGAGGCCGGCGAAGCCAGATGGAAGACCCAATCGATCGGTCCATCGACGTCGAACGGATGCGTCACGTCGGCGTGCTGGAACGTGAAGCGATCGACCGCGCTCGCGTGAGTGAGGTTCTCAAGATCGCCCGTCAGTAGTGAATCGATGCAGACCACGTCCCATCCCTCGGCCAGCAGCCGGTCACAGACGTGCGATCCGACGAACCCGGCACCGCCGGTCACGACCGCCCGCTCGGGCTTCACGCGATCGGGGCGGGCTGATCTTGCGATCGATGCGCGCCAGACCCGTTGGAGGTGTCCGTGTCGACGCGCCGAGCCTCGGGGACGACGGGCGGTCGCCCGGTCGGGTAGTACCAGAACCCGGAACCCACGAAATCAGCTCGGTTCAAGAGGTTCCTGCCGTCGATGACGAGGGGATAGGTCATCACCCGCTTGAGCATCGCCAGATCGATGTCACGGAATTCCGGCCAATCGGTGCCGATCACGAGGGCATGAGCCCCTGCGGCCGCCTCGGATGGGCTGTTCGCCAATCCGAGGTCCGGAAGTTCATCCTTCGCCCCGCGAGCGGCGCGTGGGTCGTACCCGACGACCTGTGCTCCGGCCGCCAGCAGGTTCCGGGCGAGGGCGAGTGCGGGAGAGAATCGGATGTCATCCGTATCGGGTTTGAAAGCGAGCCCGAGCAACGCGATGCGCTTTCCCTCGAGGTTCCACAGGCCGTCTCGGACCTTCGCCGCGACGGCGTCGACCGCCTCGTCGTTCACCCGCTGGACCTCCCGAAGCATCGGGAACCGATACCCGAGCTGCTCCGAGAGCGCCGCGAGGGCGGCGACGTCCTTCGGGAAGCAATACCCACCGTAGCCGAGACCGGCGTCGAGGAACGCCCGGCCGATGCGAGGGTCGGAGCCCATGATGTCCGCGACCGCCGTGACGTCCGCATCGGCGCGTTCGCAGACCCGCGCGAGGGCGTTGGCGAAGGAGATCTTCAGGGCGAGGAACGCGTTGCTCGCGTGCTTCGCGAGCTCGGCCGTCCTGATGTCGGTGACGATCAGCGGGACGCCCGAGTCAACGATCGGAGCGTACAGCCGTCGCAGGACGTCGAGTCCGTGCTCGGATTCGACACCGATCACGATCCGGTCGGGCTCCAAGGCGTCATGCATGGCGCTTCCCTCGCGGAGGAACTCCGGGTTCGATGCCAAGTGGAAGCGCGAGCGGCCACCCTCACGCTCGAGCGTCAACCGGAGGCGATCGGCCGTTCCGGCCGGCACCGTCGACTTCTCCACCACCACGACGTCGTCGGGTGCCCACCGCGCGATCGCGCTCGCCGTCCGCTCGATCGCGACGAGGTTGGCAACGCCGTCGGCGCGGGCCGGTGTCCCGACACAGATGAAGACGACGTCGGCCGACCGAAGGGCCGTCTCGGCGTCGCCGGTGAACGATAGCCGTCCTTCGGAGGTCTCCTGCCGAAGAGCCTCGTCCAATCCGGGTTCGAAGAAAGGGGCCTCGCCTCGTCTCAAGAGTTCGATCTTCTCGGCGTCGACGTCGGTGCCGACCACGTCGTGCCCGATGCATGAGAAGGTCACGCAGGTCACGAGACCGACATGTCCCGTACCGATCACCGTCACGTTCACTAGGCGCCGCCTCCCTGGAGGGCGTTACCGTAGACGCGCGGGTTCCCGGGGCCGACCGGCGCCGGCGGTACGTTCGGTACGCACATCACCGTAACCGACGCGGAGCCGTACCGGGTGGTCACGACACGGACCGAGAGCCGGCCGGCGAACCGAGCTCGTCCGTCTCCGGCTCTCGAAGGATGTACCGGTCGACGACGCCTCGCCACGTGCCTTCCGCTCCGCTGCCGTTGACGCTCCAGGAGCTCGGGACCCGGTTCAGGGCCCCCCCGAGGATGCGCCCGCCGACCTGCGTGATCTGACGTCTCGCCTGGGCGACGCTGGCCTGGTTGCTCGACTGGACGTCCGTCACGAACAAGACACCGTCCACCAGATCGGCGAGGACGAGGCTGTCGGCGACGGGGAAGATCGGCGGACTGTCGAGGACGACGAACTCCCAGTCGTTCGTCCCGTGGAGGATGTCGTTCATCAGTTGCGAACGGAAGATCTCCACCGGTTCGTCGACGCTGGACACCGGACCGCTCGGCAACAGGTGCAGATCGTCCAGAGGCGTCGGGACGATCGCCTTCTCGAGGGGCGTTCTCGCGAGGAGCACCTGTGCGAGCCCACGCCCGTTGGTATCCCCGAAGAACGAATGGATCCGGGGCGCTCGGAAATCCGCGGAGACCAGCAGCACGGACCTTCCGGCCTGCGCGAGCGCAACGGCGAGGTTCGCCGCGGTCGTGGTTTTCCCCTCGCCTTGCCGCGCGCTGGTGACGAGGATCGTCTTGGCGTTCGCGTCGCGGCAGACCGCGAGCAGGTTCGTCCGCAACGTGCGGTACGTCTCTGCCGGAAGCCCGTGGGGGTCGTCCATCGTGACGAGCGGGTGGGTGCCGGCCCGGAGCGTGCGTGCGTCCGGGATGAGCCCGAGGATGGGCGCCTGCAGATCGCGGCTGACATCGTGCGGAGACTGGATGCGATCCCGGAAGATCTCGAGCATGTACGCCACGACGAAGGCGACCGCGAGGCCGAGGAGAAGTCCCAGCGCGAGGTCGAGCTTGTGCTTGGGGCTGACGGGAGCGGGTTCGAGCCGCGCGGCCTGGATCACCTGTCCCGGGACCGTGCTCAACGTTCCGACGGTCGCCAGCTGCTGTTGCAGCGCGGATCGTTGGTTCTCCAGCGAACCCTTATCGAGCGAGCCGGGGATCTCTTGGGTGATGAAGTCGATCTGCGACTGGATCGCGTTGCTGTAATCGATCACCGTGTCCTGTGCCTGCTTCCCCCTGAAGGTGAGATAGGCCGTCGCGAACGTCTGGGCACCCTTCTGCGCCTCGGCAGGCGAGCCGGCGCTGTACGAGATATCGAGGATCTGCGTGTCGAGCGGGTTGGCGACGGAGACATGGTCGATGAGGTCCTGGATGTTCCCCCCGAGCGTGTTCTGGGCGATCTGCGCGACGTCGCTCGAGGTCACGAGCTCCTTCTCGGTGGCCATGCTGACCAGGTCCGACGGATTCGTGCTCACGTTCGACGGGTCGACCAGGACGGGCCGCACGAGTACTTCGGCCGTCGAGCTGTACACACGAGCCCGTAGGTACGAGTACGTCATGACGAGCGTCGTCACGACCACCACGATCACCACGATCAAGATCTTGTGCCGGCCGATCTTGGCGAAGAACTCTCGGAGATCGACGGTCCCAGGGGGGGTCAGGTTCGCTGACCGATCGGTCGTCATCGCTCCCACGTCTCGCTTTCAGGGGAAAGCGTAGGATGCGCCTTACCCGCGTCTACGTCGCTGCACTCGGAACCCACACGGTAGAGGGCGAGCGGCTCGTCACCATCGTGCGAACGTCGTAGGCGTGCTACGTCATCATGCCCATGCTGGAGGCGGCCATCGCTCGTAACCTCGATACCCCCCGACCGATAGGAGCGTTCATGTCACGCATGAGACCTCCACGTGTGCTCGTTGGCGCACGACGGTCGCGGGCGCTCACCGTGATCGGCCTTCGATCGGCACACGGTTCGCGATGACCGCCGGCAGAACGGCCGCCGCCTCGCGATCGCTGGAAGGAGCGAGGGTGCGTGCGACGGAGATGGTCGAGGCTCCGGACGTGCTCGAGCTCATCGCCGAGCTCTGCCGTGAACTAGACCGTGAGGGCGTCCGGTATTGCCATTGGAAGAGCAACGAGGCCCTCGCTCGATCGGCGAGCGGGGTGAACGACCTCGATCTCCTCATCGCGCGATCGGACGCTCGTAGGTTCGAGGGTGTCCTGCGGCGACTCGGGTTCAGGGATGCACGTCTCCCGGGCTGGAAGGAACTGCCGGGCGTCTATCACAGCTACGCGCTCGACCGCCGATCCGGACGCTTCGTGCACATCCATGCGCACTATCAGCTCGTGATCGGCGACGACATGACGAAGAACTACCACCTCCCGATCGAGCCCGCGTACCTCGGGTCGGCGACGAAGGTGACGCCCTTCAACGTTCCGAGCCCAGCGTTCGAGCTCGGGTTGTTCCTCGTGCGGATGGTGCTCAAGCACAGCACATGGGACGCGTTCCTCACCTTCCAGGCGTCGCTTTCGGCGAGCGAGCGCCGCGAGCTCGACTACCTGCTCGAACGGGTCGATCTGGATGAGGTCTGGGCGCTGATGGCGACCCAACTTCCGTTCATCGATCGCGATCTCTGGATGAGGTGCCTGCGAGCGAGCGGCGCGGATGTCTCGGTTCCATTCCGGATCCGAACCGCGGCACGACTCGAACAGGCGCTGTCCGGGCTCGGTCGTCGGAGCCACGCGACCGACGTCTATCTCAAGATGTGGCGTCGCTCGCGGACCTTCGCGCGGCGCAAACTCTTCCGGCGAGGACCGATCATGCATCGTCTCGCGGCCGGAGGAGTCGTCGTCGGGATCGTCGGCAGCGACGGAGCGGGCAAATCCACGGTCGTCGACGGTCTCGCCTCATGGCTCGCCAGCGAGAACCTCTACGCCACCACGGTCCACATGGGGAAGCCGCCCCGTTCCGTCTCGAGCAAGATCCTGAAAGGCGCGATGACGTTCGTCGCATCGCTGCATCGCCGGCCGACGTCGTCAGCATCGAGCTTGAAGTCGTCGCTCGCGCAGCACGATCGTTCGATGGGCGTACGGGACCGTGCGCGTCTGCGTTGGGAGGTCATGACGGCGCGGGATCGATATCGGACGTATCGACGCGTGCGGCGCCTCGCCTCCAACGGCGCGGTCGTCATCTGCGACCGCTTCCCTCTACCGGTCGTCGTCCGGATGGACGGATCCGTGACCGCTCGTGTCACCGATGTGGGTCGTTTCGGTCCGAGGGTTGCGAAGCTCGCAGCCCGCGAGCAGCGGTACTACGAACGGATCGGGTTCCCGGACATCCTCGTCGTCCTGCGCGTCGACCCCGACATCGCCGTGGAGCGCAAGGCGGGCGTCGAGCCCGAGTCGTTGGTGCGCCCGCGAGCCGAAGAGGTGTGGCAGACCGACTGGAGCCGGATCCCCGCCATCGTCGTGGACGCCGCCGCATCGCGGGAGGACGTCTTGTCCCGGATCAAGTCCGAGATCTGGTCGAGGCTCTGATGGCGCTGCAAGAACGGAACGACGGCCAGCGACCGACCGGGGATCCGGACGATCCGACGATCGCAGGGACGGTGCCTGAACGTCGCGCGGGCTTCCTTCGCCGAGCGACCTCGCGCATCATCTCCGACGGGAGTCTCACGAAGAAGGCGTCGCTGAACGCGGCGGCGTCCACGGCGGAGCAGGCCGCGCGCATCGTCGCCGGGCTGCTCATCAGCCCGTTCCTCCTCACGAAGCTGGGCGACTACTCGTACGGTGTCTGGCAGTTCCTGCAGCGGTTGATCGGCCACGCATCTCCCGCGAGCGGGCGGCCCGGCGAAGCTCTGAAGTGGACGATCGCGCACGAGCAGCATTCGAGCGACTACGAGTTCAAGCGCCGACAGGTCGGGAACGCGCTCGTGGTCTCGATCATCTTCCTGCCCATCCTCGCCGTGATCGGTGGCTTCCTCGCCTGGATGGCGCCCGTGTGGCTCGGCGTACCCGCAGACACGTACCGCGCCATCCGCGTGGCCGGCGGCGTCCTCGTCATCGACGCGATGCTCTTCAGCCTGTTCTACCTGCCGCAGTCGGTCCTCCAAGGGGAGAACCTCGGCTACAAGCGGCTCGGGTTGACGGTCCTGCTCGTCTTCATCAGCAAGGGGTTCCTCGCGTTCGCCGCGTACCTCGGTGCCGGCGTCCCGGGCCTCGCGATCGCGGACCTCTCGGGCACCGTGCTGTGGGGTGTCGCCTACGTGTACATCGCTTGGTCAAGGGTCAGCTGGTTCGGGATCGCACGTCCGAGCTTCGCGGAGGTCCGCAGCTTCATCGGGCTCAGCTGGTGGTTCCTGCTGTGGAACCTGGTCATGACGGTGATGCTCGCGAGCGACGTGGTCGTGCTCGGGATCGCAGGATCGCCGACGCTCGTGACCACCTACACCCTCGCCCGGTACGTCCCGCAGGCGATCATCGTCGCTGTCGCGACCCTGATCTTCGCGATCATGCCGGGCCTCGGCGGCGTCGTGGGCGCCGGCGATCTTCCTCGCGCGGTCAGGCTCCGGGAGGAGACGCTGAGCCTCGTTTGGCTCTTCACCGTCGCCTCCGGCGCAACGATCCTATTGTGGGAGCAGTCGTTCCTCCGGCTCTGGGTCGGGGAGCAGTACTACCCGGGATCGGCGACGATGCTGATGATCGTCCTCTTCGTCCTGCAGTTCGCCCTGATCCGGACGGACACGAACATCATCGATCTGACGCTCAACCTTCGTCGCAAGGTCGAGCTCGGCGCCTTCTCGGCCGCGGTGTCCGTGTTCCTCGGTTGGTTGTTCTTGGGACCGTTGCATCGCGGGATCATCGGGCTGGTGTTCGGGTTCGTCCTGGGGAGGTCGATCCAGAGCGTCGCGTATCCGCTCATGATCGGTCGGATGCTCGGCATCCCGCCCGGGCGACAGGCGCGCGGCGTCGTGCGGCCGGCGCTCGCAACGGCCGCGATCTTCGGGATCGCGACGGTCCTGGGCGGCCTCGTCCGTGCGAACAACTGGGTGACGCTGTTCCTCGCGGTCGGCGTGTCGTTCACCGTCATGGCCCTGATCGCGTACGCCTCCGGCCTGTCGATGTCGATGCGCCGCACGATATGGGCGCGACTGCGGAAGGCAGCGAGGCTCACATGATCCCCGAGACGATGACGGCCACCAAGCAGCGGATCGCGATCTTCACCGCCAACATGGACGGTGGCGGAGCCGAACGCGCGATGCTGAAGCTCGCGTCCGGGATCGCCGATCGTGGATACACCGTTGACCTCGTGCTGAGTCGGGCGGAAGGCCATTACCTCGGCGAGGTACCCCCGAGCGTCCGGATCGTCGATCTCGGCGCGCGGCGGGTCCTGACCAGCATCCCCGGACTCGTCCGGTACCTCCGTCGAGAACGGCCGACAGCCATGCTCACGTCGATGAATTACGTCAACATCGTAGGTATCTGGGCGAGAACGTTGGCTCGCGTGCGCACGAGGCTGATCCTGAATGAGCAGAACGCGTTGTCACTCGAGGCCTCGCACTCGACACGCCGCCGGCATCGGCTGATGCCCCGCTTGATACGGCGGTTCTATCCATGGGCGGACCGAGTGACGTCGGTCGCACGAGGCACCGCAGACGACCTTGTCCGGACCGCCAACGTTCCGCCGGCTCTCATCGAGGTCGTCCACAATCCGATCGTCACGCCTGAGCTGCGTGAGCTCGTGGCCGCGAGCATCGAAGACCCGTGGTTCCGCGCGGGGGAGCCTCCCGTCGTCCTGGGCGTCGGTCGCCTCGCGCCACAGAAGGACTTCCCAACGCTCCTTCGGGCTTTCGCCCGCGTGGCGAAGGACCGGCCCGTTCGACTCATGATCCTCGGTGATGGCCCCGATCGCCCCTCGCTGGAAGCGCTCGTTGTAGACCTCGGCCTGGCGGCGTCGGTCCGGCTTCCGGGCTGGGTGAGCAACCCCTACCCGTACATGGCGCAGGCGGGAACGTTCGTCCTATCGTCGCGATGGGAGGGCCTCCCATCCGTCCTGATCGAGGCGTTGTACTGCGGTGTTCCGGTGGTCGCGACGGATTGCCTGAGTGGCCCCCGGGAGATCCTCGACGGCGGCCGCTATGGCGTCCTCGTCCCTGTCGGAGACGAGGCGGCCCTGGCGGGCGCGATCGAGTCGGCGCTTGCCGGCGAGGTCGCACCACCTCCTGCTGAGAGTTGGCAGCCGTACGAACAGGATGTCGTGGTGACGCGGTACCTCGAGGTCTTGGTCGGACCGTAGCATGCGCAGGTTCGTCTACTGGCTGTCGTTGGTCCTGATCTTCACGATCCCGTGGGAAGGCGCGACGCGATTCGGCCTCGGCACGATCGCGACGCTCATGGGCCTCGTCGTGTCCGCGTTCTGGCTCGCGCTGATCCTCTTCACGGGAGAGGTCCGTCGCCCGAACCAATTCCTCGTCGTCCTCGCGATCTTCGTGTTCTGGGTCGCGCTATCGCCGCTGTGGAGCGCCGACCCTCGCAACAGCATGGGGGCGATGTTGCGGTGGGTCCAGACGCTGATCCTGGCCTACATCCTGTGGGATCTCTACCGGACCAGGGCAGAGATCTTGCAGGGGCTGCAGGCGTTCCTCATCGGGACCTATGCCTCGATCGCCGGTGCGTCGGCGAACTTCCTCGGCTCTCATGCCTACTACTCGCACTACCAGCGGTTCAGTCCCGGGAGCACGAACCCCGACGGGTACGGATTCACCGTGGCGTTGGGCGTGCCGATCGCCTGCTACCTGGCCGCGGCTCCCGAGTCGTCGCGGCGAACCCGCATCCTCGCATTCGCGTACATCCCCGTCGGCTTCGTGGGTCTTGCCCTCTCCGGAACGCGGACGGCGTCGGTGGCCGCGGTGATCGGCCTTCTGTACGGCCTCGCGCTGTTGACGCGGCTGCGACTCGCGGCCCGCATCGTCGTGGTGTGCCTGCTCGGCATCGCCGTGTTCTTCGTGCTCCCGATCGTTGCCCCACTCAAGTCGTTCGAGCGCTTCACCACGACCGGAACCGAGATCACGCAGGGCGACCTCAACGGCCGGACGAAGCAGTGGGAACAGGGTTTCCAGTCGTTCGAGCAACATCCGTTCACCGGAGTGGGTGCGGACCAGTACCGCACGATCAACACGCTCGACAAGGTCGCCCACAACTCCTACGTGTCGGTCCTGGTCGAGTTGGGTCTGATCGGATTCGTCCTGTTCGCCACGGTCCTGTGGATCGTGTTCAAACACGCCCTGATCCAACCGAAGTGGGACAAGTGGTTCTGGATCACGCAGCTCCTCGTATGGGCGATCGGCGCGTCCACGCTCACGTACGAGCACCGGAAGGCCACGTGGTTCTTCATGACGATGTGCGTCGCGGCAGGTGCGGCATACGCCGAAGCTCGGTCGACCGCTCCTGACCCTCTCGATGAGCCCCTGCTCGTTGGCGCGAGATGAGACCGGGTATGACGCTGCCCACGTTCCTCGGGATCGGTGTGCCACGCGCCGGAACGACGTGGTTACACACGCTGCTGTCGAGTCATCCCCAGGCGTACCTGCCCACGCGCCGGAAGGAGGTCCGCTTCTTCGACCGGCACTTCGGGGAGGGCCTCGAGTGGTACGGCGAGTTCTTCGGTCCGCCCGAGGCACTCGAGGGATGCCGTGCGATCGGTGAGATCTCTCCGCAGTACCTGTACGGGGCGGAGTGCCCAGACAGGATCGCCGAGGTACTACCTGGTGTGAAGCTGTTGGTGATGTTGCGGCACCCGGTCGATCGTGCATATTCGCAGTTCGGGTTCGTCGTCCAACGGCGGAACTACCGAGGCTCGTTCGAGGAGTTCCTCCGAACGCGTCCTCGAGCGCTCGAGATGGGCTTCTACAGCGCTCCCCTCAAGCACTACCTCCGCGTGTTCGATCGGAGCCAGATCCTCGCACTCGTGTTCGAGACGGCGGTCGGTACGGGCGGGACCGCTCGCGAGGACTTGGCGGGATTCCTCGGTCTGCCGGTGGACGGCTTCCCCACCGAGGTCGAGGCCGTGAACGCGAGCACGGTCCCGAGGTTCGGGTCGCTCTCGAACCTCGCAGTGAGCACCGGCCGTCGCCTCAGGAGGCGCCACCTCGAAACGCTCGTCGACCTCGGAGGACGCCTAGGGATCCGTCGGGTCCTGACGAGCGGCACGCGCGTGCCTCGCCTCGACCCCGCGCTGAGGCAGGAGCTCAGCGAACGCTATCTCGAAGAGTTCGACGCTCTGGAGGATCTCCTCGACCTCGATCTCAGCACGTGGCGCGATCGCTCGAGCGTGCGGGGTACGAGCTGATGTACCCCTCGAACGATCGGCGTGCGACTCCGCTCGATGCGCTGATCGTCTCGCAGCCCGCCGACTACGGCGTGGCGATCTACGTCCGGCAGTTGACCGAGGCTGCCATCGCAGCCGGACATCGGGTGACGGTCGTCTGCCCGGATGCCGACCGCGGCCCGCTCGCCGCATGGGTGGCGGAGGCGGGTGCGGATCATGTCGCATTGGACATGCGACGGGGCCCGAGCGTCCGTGATCCGTTCCATGTCGTGACGATCCGCCGGCTCGTTCGGGGACGGCACGTCGTCCACCTCCATTCGTCCAAGGCATCGGCGCTCGGTCGCCTGGCGGCGGCGTCGCTGCCGCGACGCCGCCGCCCCCCGGTCCTCGTTACGCCGCACTCGTGGTCGTGGGCCGTCGGAGGTCGATTCGGCCGCCTCTACCGCTGGATCGAGCGACGGCTCGCCAGGTACGCGGATGTCATCGTGAGCGTGTCGAAGGGCGAAGCCAGCGAGGGGCGCAAGCATCTCGGCGCTTCGACTCGTATCGATGTGGTGCCGAACGGAGTGGACCGTCGCCATTTCGCCCCGAACGGGCCGCGGTCGGATCGGGACGTTGACTGTCGATCGATCGTCTGCGTCGGCCGGTTGAGCGCGCAGAAGGGCCAGGATGTGGCGATCCGCGCACTGGCACTGTTAGAGGACAGGGCCGCTCGTCTGCGCTTCGTCGGCGAAGAGACCGATGTCGGGGAGAAGGATCGGTTGCAGCGGCTCGCGGCTTCCCTCGATGTCGCCGACCGCATCGACTGGCGCGGGGTCGTGGACGATACCGCGCCGGAGTATCGCGCCGCCGACGTGGTCATCGCGCCTTCTCGGTGGGAAGGCATGTCGCTCGCGATCCTCGAGGCGATGTCGTGCGGATCGGCGATCGTCGCGACGGACGTCGCCGGAAACGAGGTCCTGGGTGACGCCGGGCTGATCGTCCCGCCCGCGGAGCCAGCGGCGCTCGCCGAGGCGATCGACGCTCTGCTCGACGACCCCGAGCGACGGCTCTCGCTCGGACGAGCCGCGAGGCAGCAGAGCCGTCCCTACGACCTTGCCACATCGATGGAGACGAACCTCGAGCTGTGGCGGTCCCTGACCGAACCCGCCCGCCGTGCCTCCGAGGATCGCCTGCCGAGCGCCGGACGGATCTGGTGATGGAGACGACCGCGCTCACGCGGACCCAGGTCCCTTATGTCAGCATGCCGGGAAGCCCCTACACGGGGTCGACGCTGTTGGGCATGCTCCTCGCGAATCATCCCGCTTGCGCGTCGATCGGCGCCGCGACGGGCCTCCCTGCGAAGATCGACCTCGCCACCTACCGCTGCTCCTGCGGGGTGCTCTTCACGGAGTGCCCGTTCTGGGGACGCATCGCGGAGCGAACGATCAGCCTGCAGCAGCCGGTCACCGTGTTCAAGAAGGACTTCTGGAACACCCATGTCCGGGCTTCCCGGCGGCGCTGGATCAACGGCGTCCTCGTCAGCTCGCTCGGCAACGCCTCGCTGAACGCCGCGAGGGATGCGGTCGTGGGGTGGGCGCCGCCGCTGAAGCGACGGGTCGCCGAGGCCAGGGCCTCCACCTGGAGCCTCGCGAAGGCCGTCCTGGAAGAGACCGGCAAGACGGTGTTCGTGGACACAGCGCGGTACCATCAACGACCCCGACAACTGCAGGGGTCGTCGCGGCTCGACCTGAAGGTGATCCACCTCGTCCGGGATCCGCGGGGGAATGCCGCGAGCATCATGAAGCACACCGGGGTCGATGCTGCCGCCGCCGCCCGCCAATGGCGTCATTACAACGTCGAGGCGGATCGAGTTCGGCGGTTCTTCACCCGGGACTCGTGGCTGCGGCTCCATTACGAAGAGCTGTGTGCCCGGCCGCAAGAGACGCTCGACCGGGTGGCGCGGTTCATCGGTGTCGACCCGATCCCGCTTGCTCGGTACCTGGAAGCCTCGGAACGTCACGTGATCGGGAACTCGATGCGCCTCGAAACGGTCGAGGAGATCCGCGAGGATCGATCCTGGATGGGGCGACTGACCGAAGACGACATCCGCGTGATCGCCCGCGTCACCTCGTCGGCCAGTCATCGTCTCGGGTACGAGTGGCCATGAGCGACGCGCGCCGGGTCCTGGTATTCGTCCACATCAACAAGACCGCGGGAACGACCGTGCGGTTCGTGCTCCGCAGCACGTTCGGATCGCGTCACTGCGACGTCGAGCCGTGGCACGGCGCATGGACGGATCCGCCGTTCTCGACGGAAGACCTCCGGCGGGTTCGGCGGCTGTACCCGCGGCTCGCGAGCATCGCTGGGCATCGCGTGAGCGGGTACGTCGACCTGGACGAGCCCGGTACCGAGTTCCGGTACCTCACCTTCCTCCGGGAGCCAGTCGCCCTGTGCGCATCGCGGTTCCAGTACCGCCTCGACCACCGCAATCGGACAGACCTCTCGTTCGAGGAGTGGATCCGGAAGGATTGGGCCCGCGACGCGCAGACCCAGCGGATCGGCGGGACGGCGGCCGTCGACGATGCGATCTCCGTGATCGCGCGCAAGGAGATGTTCGTCGGCCTCACAGAGGCGTTCGACGAGTCGATGATCCTGCTCCGTGCCTTGCGAGCGCCGGACCTCGACATCCGCTACGCGCCCGTGAACGTGGCGAAGCGGTCGGATATCGCCAAGCGTCTCCTGTCCGACCCGGAGAAGCGGCAGATGATCGTCGAGGCGAACCAGGCCGATCTGGAGCTCTACCGTTACGTGAGGGACGAGCTCTATCCGACCTTCCGGCATGAGTACGGCCCGTCGCTCGAAGCCTCCGTCGCGTCGTTCCGCGAAGGTGCCGACGCTCGATTCAACCGACGCAAGCTGGCGATGTACGGTGCGAAGCAGCGTCTCGTGCTGAAGCCGACCATGCACCTGTACCGACGGAAGTCGACGCACGCCCTCGTGGACGCCCTCGTCCATTGAGCCCGCGTGTGCGTTTCAGACGTCCAGCCACGGGCTGAGATCTCGACCGATCAGATCGCTCGTCTTGGCGATGTCCGTACGGAAACGGTCGATCAGCTTCGCCCGCAGTTCCTCGGGTAGCTTCGGCGCCCGGCGGAGGTTCCGTGTTCGCACCTTGCGCGCCCAGTCCGCGGCTCGCCTCGGGATCACCGGATCCAGCGTCGCGCGGAGCTTGCCGCTCGTGAGGACCCTCTCGATGAACCGGTTCGAAGGGAGACCGCCGACGTTGTGGGGCGTGTCGAGGTCGGGCACGAAGGACGGATCCACGCCGAGGAACTCGTAGACGGCTCGCACGAGTCCCGTCTGGTCGGCCCTCAGATCGTCGAACAAGAAGATGTGGACCTGGCTCCGAGGGAACCGATCCAGGAAACGGCGGAGAGCATCGTGATAGAGACTGATCTGCATCCAATGCGAGTCGGGCTGTGCCCATGCTGCCGACGGGGTCAGCTCTCGCGCAGGGTCGAATGCACGTCCTCGAGACCTGAGGTACATCAGATAGTCGGAATACGCCCGGTCGACCGGCTCCCGCAGGCCACAGATGATCCGAGCGGCGGGGATGGCATCCGCGATCCGCGAGGCGGCCTGAGGGCACTCGAGGTAGATTGGCGAGGCCTCGCCGACGGCGAGGGCATCGCCGGCGTCCTCGAACGACGCCTCGTACTCCTCCCGCGATGTGACGGGGA
>Ga0075424_100001155_pt1 | contig 22651 bp, 16 predicted proteins | sample SoiMethybrSBSTD3_FD_75301 | JGI IMG/M metagenome (GOLD analysis project Ga0075424, IMG submission 75301) | Bulk soil microbial communities from a Populus tree surrounding site in Tennessee, USA - Soil MetaG P. TD hybrid SBSTD3 | ecosystem: Environmental > Terrestrial > Soil > Tree plantation... | reverse complement strand
AACGCCACCGGCACGAACACGACGACGATCGAGAGCGTGGTGGCGGTGACCGCGAGACCGATTTCGTCGGTGCCAGAAAACGCCGCGTCGAAGTGGTTCTTCCCCATCTCGACGTGCCGTACGATGTTCTCGCGCACCACAATCGCATCGTCGATGAGGATGCCGATGGCGAGCGACAGGCCGAGCAGCGACATCGTGTTGAGCGTGAAGCCGAACGCCCACACAGCCACGAACGACGCCAGCACCGAAACCGGCAGCGCCAGACCGGTGATGACAGTGGATCGCCACGAGTTCAAGAACAGGAACACCACCACAACGGTCAGGGCCGCGCCTTCGAGCAGGGCTTCTTCGACACTGCGGACGGAACTGGCGACGCGCACGCCCGCGTCTCGGACCACTCGCAACGTGACGCCGGCCGGCATCGTGGCTTGAATCTCGTCGACCCGGTGACGAATCTCGTCGGCGACCGCGGTCGTGCTGAAGCCGCTCGACTTCAGGATGTCGATGCCGACCGCCTTCTCGTCGTCGTAGAGCGCAGACGATCGCGGCTCCTCGGTGGCGTCGCGCACGTCGGCGACGTCGCCCAGCCGGACGATGCGCCCCTGCGACTGCGAGACCGTCAGCTGCTTGAAATCCTCCGGCGCGTCGAGCCGGCCCTTGAGCCGAATCGTGCGCTCGTCGAGTTGTCCTTCGAGGCGTCCGACCGGCGAGGCCAGATTCTGTGATTGCAGCGCCTGCACGAGCTGACCGACGCTGATGCCCGACGCCTGCATCGCCCGCGGGCGAATCTCCACCACCAGTTCGCGCTGGACCGCGCCCTTGAGATCCACCGATGCCACGCCCGGAATCGCCCGCAGTCGCCGCGTGATGCCCGGGTCGACCATCCGCGTCAGCTCGGCACTCGAGAGGCCTGGGGACGACAGCGTCAACGACATGATCGGCCGATCGGCAGGATCGAACTGCGTGAGGATCGGCTCCTTCATTTCAGGCGGCAGATCGTTGCGGATGCCCGAGATCTTGTCGCGGATCTCCTGCGTCGCCACGCGCGGATCTTTCGCGAACACGAACTCGACGATGATCGTGGCGTAGCCGTCGAACGAGTTCGACTGCATGCGATCGATCCCGCTGATGCCTGAGATCTCTTCCTCGATCGGATCGATCACTTCACGCTCGACGTTGTCGGGCGCGGCGCCGGGGTACGGGATCGCGACGACCACCACGGGGGCGTCGATCTCGGGGTACTCGTCGGTGTCGAGCTGGAAGAGCGCCACCAGACCGAACACGACGAGGATCATCATCGCGACGACCGTCAACGTGGGTTTCTTGATCGCGTTATCTGAAATAAACATACAAAGACCTGTAATGCAGATGCATTCTGAATTACTTCGTGCTGTTCACCTGAACCTTCGTCCCCGGCGTGATGCCCTGCGCCGCGCCGCGGAGCAGCGTGTCGCCGTCGTCGAGACCGGCCACGATCTGCACGCGTTCCGATCGCGGGTCGGCGAGCCCCAGTTTGACAGTCGCCTTCTCCGTCTTGCCGTCTTTCACGCGCAGCACCCATGGCTCGGCGCTGTTCGCGGTGTTGACCGCGTTGACAGGCACCACGATGCCATCGGCGGACTGACTGACGACGCGACCCTCCGCGAAGAGACCGGCGAGGAGACGACCACCTTCATTGGGGATGGTCACGTAAATCGGTACCTGGCGCGTGGTCGCGTCAGCCTGCGGCGCGATGCGCTCGATGCGACCCAGGAACGGCTTGTCGTATCCGCGCACCGTGAACGCCACGGCGGCGCCAACGCGCAGGGTCTTGAGATCGTCTGACGGCACCGTTCCCTCGAGACGCATCGAGGACGGATCGATGATGGTGAAGAGCTCCGTCCCGGAACTCACGACATCGCCGACATTCACGGCACGTTTCGATACGATGCCGGTGAACGGCGCCCGAATGATCGTGTCGCCGAGCGATCGTTCGGCGGCTGCCAGACGCGACTTGGCATCGGCGAGCTGCGCTTCGGCCGCGGACACTCCGTTGTGCGCGGCGTCGACGTCGCGAGTCGCGAGCGCGCCCGCACTCGCGAGTTTCTCGGTGCGCTCGGCTTCGCGCCGCGCCACCGACAGTTGGTTCTCCGCCGACCGCACCGACGATGCGGCGGATAGCCGCGCGTCATCGAGCGTCCGTGTTTCGATGCGGCCCAGCACCGCGCCCATCTTCACCGCTTGAGCCTCGAGCACCGAGACCTCGAGCATCGACCCGCCCACTTCGGCCCGTAGTGTGGCTTCACGCTCGGGCTTCAGTTCGCCCGACACGATCGGTCCGACGACGACGGTACCTTTTTGTGCGGCGACTACGTTCTCTGATCCGACCTGCACGGCGGGGACCGACGACACCGCAGGCTTCTCTGCTTCAGCCTTGCAGCCGACGCAGACAGTCAGAGCCAACATTCCTAACGCAACCGTGTGCCTCATTGAACCCCTGCCTGCGCTCCCTGTGATCCAAACGACGCCGATCTGAACTGACTGCCGGTCTGCGGCTGCTGTGGTGCCGGCGTCTGCTGCGACTGGCCCAGCACCCTGTTTGTGGCCGCAGCCGCCGCCAGCCCTCCGGTGCCTGATGTGACGGGGAGATCCGGGAGTAATGCGACATGTGCCCGCGCAACCTGCAGATCGCGCGCCGCCTGCACGCGATTGGCTTCGGCCTGTTGTAAGAGGAGACGCGAATCCGAAAGCTCCAGTTGCGTGGACACACCGGCACCGAACCGAACGTTGGCGATTTGGTAGGCACGCTGGGCCTGTTCAATGGTGCCGGCGCTCGCCTCCCATGTCGCGCGCGCCGCGATCAGCTCGGCCCACGCCGCTCGTGTATCGAGCGCCGCAAGCTCGGCGACCTGCCGGCGTTCCAGTTGCGCCTGGGACAGGTCCGCCTGCGCCACCGCCTCGTCACCGCGCTGACGGCCGCCGGTCATGATCGGCACGCTCACGCCAACTCCCACCGTCCAGTTCGTTCGATCGAACGCTGGCACCACGCCGTTGGGATAGGCATTGCGGGCGTAGGTCGAGTTGAACGAGACACTGGGCATCCGCTGAGCGGTGGTCAGTTTCAACGATGCCTCGCGCAGCCGCACCGTGGTGTCGGCCTGCGTGACCGCAGTACGATCGGGAAGCGTGGCATTGACCTGCAGCGACACCGGCGTCTGCCCGTCAGAGCGCAGCGCGCGCTCGATCGCGCCAACACGTTCGGCGAACACGGTCGGCGGTGGCAGCGTGTCGCTGCCAAGCGTATCGGCGAGCTCCAGCGGGTAGTCGGCCGGCAACTCCAACAACTGCTTCAGGCGCAGCATCGCGATATCGCGGTTCGTCTGCTGACGAATCAGGACCGGCGACTGGTTGTCGCGGTTGACCCGCGCCCGCAGCACCTCGAACTCGGGTTGGGTGCCGGCGGCGAAACCGGCCTGCGTCTGCTTCAACGTGGCACCGGCCTGCTCGACGGTGGCGACGGCGATCGCGACCAGACGCTCGCTCAACACCGCGTCGTAGTACGCCTGCGTGACGTCATACAGCATCTGCGCGCGGGCGGTCGTCAGCGTCAGCGTCGCCGCGTCGCGACCGATCGTGGCCACCGCTTTCTGTGCGCCGTTCCGTCCCCCCGAGTACAGGTTCTGAGAGAACGTCAACGATGCGCGCCAGGTGTTCTTGCGGCCGAAGGGCAAATTCGAGAGGCCTCCGCTCGACGAGGACCCACCGCCGAAGAACCCGCCGCCGACAGCGCCGCAATCGATCGCACGCTCGATCTCGGCGATGCGTGCGTCGATCGGCGCCGATGGATTGAGCGAGAACGGCGGACACGACGGACCCTGCACGTCGAAGACGCCCTCGAATTCCGAGGCCAGCGCCCGGTCGTAGCTCGCCGACGCCGACAGCTGCGGCAGCAGGCCGCTGCGCGCGCGCACTTGTTCGCCTTCGGCGCGGCTGATGCCGGCCTGCGCGATCGCCACGGCTTCACTGCGAGGCTCGGCGAGCGCGAGCACTTGCTCGAGCGAGAGCGGGCCCGCGGGTACGGGCGGAGGGGTCTGTGCGCGCGAGGGCACAGGCATGAGGGCAACCAGCCACGCGGCTGCCGCAAGGAGCACCGATCGTCGATCACGCATGCGTTGTTCAATCCTTCTGAAGTGAAGCGGCACCGATTGGCGACCGCGCCCGCGACGGACGACGGCGGTGGTGGCGGCGTGCGGGAGCGCGGCGAGTCAGCGGCGGCTGCTTCTGCAGCCACACCACGTGCTCGGCGCCCAGCGTCACCGCGCGAGCGAGGTAGTCGACGACCACGGCGAGTTGGCGATCGCCGTACTCCTCGTTGAGCCGCGCGACCGCCGCGGCAAGTGGGCGATAGAGCATCTCGATGCGGCGCAGGTTTTCGCTGCGCGCCTCAACGAGCACGCAGCGCCGGTCGCCGGCATCGCGCACGCGCCGCGCAAAGCCGGCACGCTCGAGGCGGTCGATCACCGCGGTCATCGCGCCGGTGGTCAGGCCCGTCGCGGTGGCGAGCCGCCCGGCGGTAGTGGCGCCGGCGAGACCGAGCAGGTCGAGGCACTCGAGGTCGGTGGAATTGAGCCCGACCAGCTTTGCGACAGCGTCGCTGAGCAGCACCGACTGCGCGCCGACCGCGCGCAGCGTCTCGTCGAGCGTCTTCAACAGCTGGTCGCGGGATGGCGGCGATTTCGACACAGGACTCCTCACACGACAAGTATCTTGTACATCAAGATACTTGCTGCAAGAGGGGTTTATGGTGTAAGGCGTGCCGCCATATCAGTGAGGATCTGCTCGGCCGGTCCCAGCAGGGCGATATCGACGATGGACGAGGCCGCAGTGGGATCGAGGTTGATCTCGACGGTGAACGCACCGCGCCGCCGGGCCTCGTCGACCAGACCGGCAGCGGGATGGACGATCGCCGATGTGCCGACGGTGAGAAAGACGTCGCAGTCGCACGCCGCGAATGCGGCATCGAGATCGGCGGGATTGAGCGCCTCGCCGAACCACACGACCGCAGGCCGGGCCAGGCCGTCACATCGAGGGCATCGCGGCGGACACGACGCCAGCGGCACTGACTCGTCGCGCCACCGTGCTCCGCATCCATCCCAGCACGCCAGCTCCCAGATCGAGCCGTGCAGACGGACCAGGCCGGCCGTGTCCGCACGAACGTGAAGATCGTCGACGTTCTGCGTCAGCACGCGACAGCGCTCGAAACGCCGCGACCAACGCGCGATCACGTCGTGAGCCGGGTTCGGCCGACACGAAGCGATCAGGTCGCGCCGCCACGCATACCACTCCCAGACGAGCGCGGGATCGCGAGCGAACGCACCGGGCGTCGCCAGGTCCTCAGCGCGATACTGCCGCCACAATCCGCCGGATCCGCGAAACGTCGGCACGCCGCTGGCGGCCGACACACCCGCGCCCGTGAGCACCGTCACCCGCCTGGCATCGCGCAGCCGCCCAACGATCTGGTCGATATCCATAATCTCCGCTCGTCACCACGAATTCCCGCTAGAATCCCCTCGCCACGGGGAGGATATCCATGCGTGCAACGCTCGCGGCGATCGCTGTTGCGGCCGCTGTCATCATCGGTTCGTTCACCGCTCGCGTGAGCGGCTCCACCGGTCCCATTCCGCTCGACTGCAATCGCGCCTGCCTCGAGAACGTCATCGATCAGTATCTCAAGGCGGTGGTAGCGCACGACTCGTCCAAGCTGCCGCTGTCGGAGGACGTGAAGTACAGCGAGAACTACCAGATGCTCAAAGTCGGCGACGGCTTCTGGAAGACGGCCGAGGGCGTCGGCACCTATCGACACATCTTCGCGGATCCGGAATTCGGTCAAGTGGCAATGATGGGCACGATGCGCGAGGCGGGCACGCTCATCCTGATGAGCCTGCGTCTGCGCGTCGAGCTCGGACGCATCACCGAGATCGAGTCGGTGTACTTCAAGCCGGGCGGCGGCGGACCCAACAACATCGACGCCATGGACAAGTACAAGCCCGAAGACATGTGGTTCAAGTCGATCCCGCCGGCGCAGCGTCCGACGCGTCAGCAGATCATCTCGGTTGCCGACGGCTATTTCACCGGTCTGCAGAAAAACGACGGCAAGGGCATCGGGAACACGGGGACATATCCGTTCACCAACGACTGCCATCGCATCGAGAACGGATCGCCAACGACCAACGTGCCGCGTCCGCCGAATGAACCGCCGGGCACGCTCAACCTGTTTGCGATGGACTGCCTGTCGCAGTTCAAGATGGGCCTCTACTACGTCGTCCAGAGCATTCACGGCCGACGCTATCCGCTGGTCGATCAGGAGCGCGGCGTCGTGTGGTCGCACGTCGTGTTCGATCAGGGCACAGTGAATTCAGGCGTGCTCTCCGATGGCACCAAGCATAGCTATCGCGGTTTCAATCGCCCGAGCAGCATCCTGGTGACCGAAGCGTTTCTGATCGAGAGCGGCAAGATTCGACGCGTGGAAATGGTCGGACCGTCGGCGACCTATCACATGCAATCGCCGTGGCCCGGAGGACTTAGCGGAAACTAGCAATGCGGAATGCAGAATTCAGAATGCAGACAGCGAGCAGTGTAGGGTGGGTCTTGCTCTTTAGACCCGCCGTCTTCGTTGTCGTCCTCGTCGTCGCGAGCTGGCTTACACTCTCGGGGCAGGCCAAGCAGCTCCCCGTCTTCGAGCCGGATCCGCTGTTCTTCGAAGCGCTGCCCAACAAGTGGGTGACGGGACAGGTCGGCGGCGTCGCCGTCGACTCACACGACCATGTGTGGATCTTCCATCGCCCCGACACGATTCCTGACGGTGAGAAAGCGGCGTCGCTGAATCCGCCGCAGGCTGAATGCTGCACTCCTGCGCCTGCGGTGCTCGAGTTCGATGCGAACGGAAAGTTTCTGCAGGCGTGGGGCGCGCCCGGTGCGGGCTACGAGTGGTTCAAGTCGCAGCACGGCATCGTGGTCGACGACAAGGACAACGTCTGGTTGAGCGGCAACGCGCAGGAGGACAACCAGATTCTCAAGTTCACGAACAAAGGGAAGTTCCTGCTGCAGATCGGACACGCGGGAAAGAACAAGGGCAGCAACGACACCGAGAATTTCGGCGGACCCGCGGGCCTGTTCATCCACAAGAAAGTCAATGAGCTCTACGTCGCGGACGGTTATTTCAACCATCGCGTCATCGTCTTCGATGCCGACTCCGGCAAGTACAAGCGTCACTGGGGCGCGTATGGGAAGAAGCCGGACGACGCGATCAAGTTCCCGGCTCGGGCGCAGCTGATTCAAGGTCCGCCGCCGGAAGGCTTCAACAATCCGGTGCACGCGGTGATCGTCACCAACGACGATCTCGTGTACGTCGGCGATCGCACCAACAATCGCCTGCAGGTGTTCAGGACTGACGGCACGTTCGTGAAAGAGGCGTTCATCGCCAGGAACACGCTGCAAGCCGAGGGCACCGTGCACGCCTTTGCGACCTCGACCGACAAGGAGCAGCGGTTCCTCTATGTGGTCGACGGTTCCAATAAGGCGATACGCGTGCTGAACCGGCAGACACTCGAAATCGTTGGATCCATCGGCGGCCACGCGGGGCACAACGCCCGCGAATTCTTCCACATACACGGGATCGCGGCCGACTCCAAGGGCAACCTCTTCCTCGGCGAAGTGAACAACGGCCAGCGTTACTATAAGTACGCGTTCAAAGGGGTACGGTGAGACGAGGATTCCTTCTCGCGCTCGGCCTGAGCGGGTGGATCGTCGCGGCGCTTTCCGCGCAGTCGCCCACGCAAGCGAAGCCTGCTCCCGCCTCGTCGATCGCCTCGCCGATCACACCCATCGTCGACACCTACTGCATCACCTGCCATAACCAGAAGTCGCGCACCGCCGGACTCTCGCTCGAAGGCGTCGATGCCGCGCATCCGTCTGCGAATCCAGAACTGTGGGAACGCGTGGTCGCGAAGCTGCGTGCCGGCGCCATGCCGCCGCCGGGCATGCCGCGGCCCGATGCGCAGGCGTACGACACCGCCGCCAGCTGGCTCGAGGGCGAGATCGATCGTGCGTGGGTGGCCCGTCCCAATCCGGGACGCAGCAGTGCGGTGCAGCGTCTCAATCGCACCGAGTACAACAACGCCATTCGCGATCTGCTGGCAGTCGACGTCGATGTGCGTTCGCTGCTGCCGGGCGACGACACCGCGGATGGCAGCTTCGACAACATCGCCGACGTGCTCAACATCTCGACCGCGCATCTCGAGCGCTATCTGTCGGTGGCGCGTCAGGTCACGCGGCTCGCGGTGGGACTGCCGCCATCGAATCCACCGGTCGAGAGCTTCGACATTCCACTCCACATCGTGCAGGACGATCGGCAGAGCGAAGATCTGCCGTTTGGATCGCGCGGCGGCATCGCCGTCCATCACACGTTCCCGGCCAACGGCGAGTACCTGATCAAGGTGCGACTGCGTCGCCAGTATCAGGACTACATCATGGGCATGGGATGGCCGCAGCAGCTCGACGTGCGTCTCGATGGCAAGCTGCTGAAACGATTCATCGTCGGTGGCGCCGCGAGAGGCCGGCCCGCGGCTGCGAGCTACGCCGGCGACGGCGAGCCAGGCTTTGCCGGTGATCCCGAGTGGGAAACGTACATGCAGATTACCGGCGACGCCGGCCTCGAGGTGCGTCTGCCGATCGCTGCCGGACCGCACATCGTCGGCGCGTCGTTCGTGCGGGAGCTGTTCGAGCCGGAAGGCTTGCCACAGCCGCTGCAGCGCGGTCGCGTGATCACGAACGATCAGATCTACATGGACTATGCGAGTGTGGGCTCGGTGCAGATCGGCGGTCCGTATCAGCTCGAGCGTGCCGCGGTCGACACGCCAAGCCGTCGAGCGCTGTTGGTCTGTCAGCCGCGCGCTCCGGCCGACGAGCATGCGTGCGCGACGAAGATCCTCTCTCGCACCGCACGGCTCGCGTATCGTCGACCGGTCACGAAGGCCGATGTCCAAACATTGATCGACTTCTTCGATCGCGGACGCGCCGACGGCAAGAGCTTCGACACCGGCATTCAGTTCGCGCTCGAACGGATGCTCGTCGATCCCGATTTCCTGTTACGCGTGCATCGTGATCCCGCCGGTCCGCCTAAAGGCGGACACTACGTACAGCCAGACGTAGCGTCCGGCTTTAGCCGGACCTCGTACAAGTTGAGCGACCTCGAAGTCGCCTCGCGACTGTCGTTCTTCCTCTGGAACAGCATCCCCGACGAGCGGTTGCTCGATGTCGCCGAGCGCGGCGAGCTGACCAAGCCGCAGGTGCTCGAGCAGCAGACGCGGCGGATGCTTGCCGATCCGAAAGCGATCGATGCCTTCGTCGACGGCTTCGCGGCCCAGTGGCTGAATCTGCGCCGCGTGGACGAGGTCGTCGTCCATCCCGATTTCTACCCGAACTACGACGAGAGCCTGCTCGAAGCGTTCAAGACCGAGACACGGATGTTCGTCGCCAGCACGCTGCGCGACGATCGCAGCGTGCTTGATCTGTTGCGCGCCGACTACACGTTCGTGAACGAGCGGCTGGCGCGCCACTATGGAATCGCGGGCATTTCAGGAAGCCGCTTCAGGCGTGTCACGCTGACCGATCCGGAACAGCGGGGCGGACTGCTTGCACACGGCGCGCTGCTGGCCACGACGTCGTATCCCGAACGCACGTCGCCGGTGCTTCGGGGAAAGTGGCTGCTCAACAATATCTTCGGTGTCGCGGTGCCGAATCCTCCGCCCGGTGTGAACACCAACCTCGCCGAAACCAAGCCCGGTGCGGCGCCGGCCTCGATCCGCGAGCGGCTGACGCAGCATCGAACGAGTCCGACGTGTGCCAGCTGCCATTCGGTGATCGATCCCGTGGGATTTGCGCTCGAGCACTTCGATGCGATCGGCGGCTGGAGAACCGTGGACGAAGCCGGCAAACCGATCGATTCGCTGGGGACCACTCCGAACGGTGCGAAGGTCGATGGGTTGGTCAGCCTGCGCGCGCTGTTGCTCAAGCAGCCCGACCAGTTCCCACGAACGCTCACGGAAAAGCTGATGGTGTACGCGCTCGGACGCCGGCTCGATTACTTCGATCGACCAGCCGTGCGAACCATCGTGCGCAACGCGTCGCCCAGTGATTACCGTTGGTCGTCCATCGTCGTCGGCATCGTCCGGAGTCCAGCGTTCTTGATGCGGTCGGGTACGTAGTACGTAGAGGCGGGTCTTGAGACCCGCCTGAGAGGATGCTATGAACTTCGTCTTCGATCGATCGCTGCCCAGGCGCACCGTGCTGCGCGGTCTCGGTGCCACGCTCGCGCTGCCGCTCCTCGACGCGATGGTTCCGGCATTTGCCGTACGGGCCAAGGCCGCCGTCAAGGCCGCTCATCGCTTCCAGGCCTTTTACGTGCCGAACGGCATGGCGATGGAGTACTGGACGCCGAAGGGCGAAGAGGGCACCACGCTCGGCACGTCGCCGATTCTCGAGCCGCTGATGCCGTTCCGCAACCAAATGCTGATGCTCTCTGGCATCAAGGCAAACTGGAACTACATCCATGCCGGCGCGTCGGGATCGTTTCTCACCGGCACGCCGCGCGGCGGCCGGAACGAAGTGGAAGTCATCGCCGACGTCTCGATCGATCAGCTGCTGGGACGCCACTTCGCGAACGAGACGCAAGTGGCGTCGCTCGAGCTGTCGATGGATGGTCCGGCCAACGCCGGCGCCTGCACCGGCAATCTGAGCTGCGCCTACACGCACACGATCTCGTGGCGCAGCGCCACCCAGCCGCTGCCGATGGAGCATAACCCGCGTGCGGTGTTCGAGCGGCTGTTCGGCGACAGCGGCAGCACCGAGCGGGCGGCGCGCGAATCGCGCATGCGGCAGCACAAGAGCATCCTCGATTCGGTCACCGACAAGCTGTCCGCACTCAAGCAGCAGCTCGGACCGCAGGATCAAGTGCGCGTCACCGAATACTCGGATGCCGTCCGCGACGTCGAACGCCGCATCCAGCGCGCGGAGGAGCAGCGCGACATCGAGCTGCCGACGATCGTCGAGCCTCAAGGCATTCCGCCGGTCTTCGAAGATCATCTATCGCTGATGCTGGAGTTGCAGCGGCTCGCGCTGCAGTCGGATCTCACGCGCGTGATCACGTTCATGATCAGCAAGGAGCAGAGCGCCCGCCCGTATCCGCAGATCGGCGTGCCCGAAGCCCATCACCCGCTGTCCCATCACAACGACATGCCCGACATCATCGAGCGGATGTCGAAGATCAACCGCTATCACACGACGCTCTTCGCCGGGTACCTGGCGAAGCTGCGCGAGACGCCCGACGGCGACGGCTCGCTGCTCGACCACATGACAATCATGTACGGCTCTGGCATCTCGAACAGCAACAAGCACTCGGGCGACAACCTGCCGCTGCTGCTCGTCGGCGGCGGCGCTGGGACGTGGAAGGGCGGACGGCATCTCACGTACGCGGAGAAAGAGAAGGACAAGCAGCCGACGATCGCCGACCTGCTGGTCACGCTGATGGACAAGCTGGATGTGCCGGTAGAGAAAGTCGGCGGTAGCAAACGCAAGCTGCCGATCGACACGCTGTCCGGAGTCTGATGTGAAGACGTTATCGCTGTTGCTCGCCCTCGTCTGCATCGGAGCGGCGGATACACCCTCGCTCATTGGCGCCGTGAAGAACGGTGACGCGGCCGCCGTGCGTGCACTGCTGCAACAGAAAGTCGACGTCAACGCGGCTGAAGCCGACGGTGCGACGGCACTGCACTGGGCGAGCTACCGCGACGATGTCGCCGCCGCCGATGCGCTGCTTCGCGCCGGCGCACATGTGAATGCGACCAACGATCTCGGCGCGACCGCGCTGTGGATGGCCAGCATGAACGGCAGCGCGGCGATGGTGCGCCGGCTGCTCGATGCCGGCGCCAATCCGAATGCGGCGTTGCCCTCGGGCGAAACGCCGGTGATGGTGGCGTCGCGCTCCGGCCATGCCAACGTGGTGCAGCTGCTCGTCGACAAGAAGGCCGACGTCAACCTGCGCGCCTCGCGCCGTCAGACGGCGCTGATGTGGGCGGTCGCGCAGAAGCACCCCGACGTCGTCGCGATTTTGCTGGCCCACGGTGCGGACGTGAAGGCGCGCTCCGAGACGTGGACCAACGTCGAAGCAGTGCCGCCGCATGGTCAGCTCGAATACAACCGCGCTATCCCTCACGGCGGCGATTCCGCGCTCATGTTTGCGGCCCGCGCCGGCGATCTGGCGTCAGCCAAATTGCTCGTCGCTGCCGGCGCCAGCGTCAACGACAAGGACGCGTGGGGCGTGAGCCCGCTGGTGCTGGCCGCGCACTCGGGATTCGAGTCGCTCGTTGATTTCCTCATCGAGGCTGGCGCCGATGTGAATGCCGCGGACGCGGGATTCGCTGCGCTCCACGAAGCGATCTTGCGCCGCAACGAGCACATGGTCGCCGCGCTGCTCGCGCACGGCGCCGATCCGAACGCACCGCTGCGCACCTGGACGCCGACGCGCCGCTCGTCGAAAGATTGGAATTTCTATCCCGAACTGGTCGGCGCGACACCGTTCTGGCTTGCCGCGCGCTTCAACGAGACGTCGGTGATGCGGCAGCTGGTCGCGCGCGGCGCCAACCCGAAGGTCGTGCATCGCGTCGAGTACATCCCGGACGGCCCATCGCTCAAACGCAAGACCGAAGTCACGACGACGCTGATGGCGGCAACCGGCATGGGCGGCGGTGGCACCGCCTGGGTACCGCCGCCACGCAGCGAGCGTGAAGCGTTGATGCTCGAATCGGTGAAGCTGCTGGTGGACTACGGTGTCGATGTGAACGCGGAGAACCCGGACGGTCGCACGGCGCTCGACGCAGCCACGACGCTGAAGTTCGAGAGCGTGGTGAAGTTCCTCACCGAGAAAGGCGCCAAGCGCGGGAAGCCGCAGAAAAAAGAAGAAGAGCCGACGCCCAAATAGGCCCCAGGGCCCAGGCCTCAGGCCTCAGGGCTGGGCCAGGCTTCAGGCCTGCCGACTGGACCAGCCCTGGGCCCTGAGGCCTGAGCCCTGAGGCCTAAGGCAGTCGCACAGCGACTGCCTTCCCGTAGTAGATCGCATTGAACAGGAATTTGAACGTCCCGTGCGGCTGTGCGCGAAACGTGATCTCGGGGCCGAACAGCAGCACGCGCCCACGTCCGAGCGGGGCGTCGATCACCGCGACGCCGTTTTCCAGATAGCGCTGTCCCCACGCCCATCCGCTGCGCAGCGGTGACGCGCTCGCGAACCAGGCCACACGGCGGACGTCTCTCGCCGCCGCGTCCGCATCGAGCTTGAACACCGGGCTGCGATCGAAGAACACATCCACGTCCGGCTCGAAGCCGTAGCCAAGCGGCGTCGTGCTGTCGACGCGGACCCTCAGCACCGATCCAGGGATGTAGAACTGCTCTCGCGACAGCGGTTGCGATCCTTTGTCGGTGCGGGTCTCGAGGGCGCTCGACACCGGCAGGCCGAGCGCGATGGCCAGCTCCGTGGAACCGCCGACTGCGATCAACACGCCGCCCTCTTCGACGAACTGGCGGAGCGCGGGCACCGTCTTGGCGACCGAGAGCGTGCCCGTGGTCGGACGGAATTCGGGTGGAACACGATCCGCGGCCGGCGCCTCGCCGACGCTTCTGGTCGTCGCTTCATCGGTCAGGATGATCACGTCATAGCGGCTGGCAAGATTGCCGGCATCGAGCCGCTGCACGTACGTCAGCTCGAACGGAAACTCGTAGCGCTCGAGGATCCAGCGCGTCCACCCGCTGGGGCTCGACCCGCCGTAGCGATCCCACAAACCGATGCGGACCGGGCGCAGCTTCAACGCCTCGGTCGCCGGTGGCGTCGCAACGCCGACGAAACTCAAACCGAGATCGGATGCAGCTCTCTGCAGAATCGATCGCGTCGTCGCCTTCGCCGCGATATACATCGCGCCGATGCCGCTGCCGCCTGCACCACCAGCGCCGGCGCGGCGATCGCGGGGCCAGTACACATCCTCACCGGCCTTCAACAGGCGGTTGACGACGATGAACGCATCGTTCTGGTGCGTGACGAAATACCCGGCAGGATCGGCAACGCCGGTGATGCGGCCCGGCGGCGGCGACGCCACTGCGATCGGCTCGAACGGACCATCGAATCCGTCGAGAATCCGATCGAACTTGATGCCCATCTGGTAGGCGAGCGTCCAGCCGGCGTTGTCGTACGGCGGTGTCGGCGGTCCGCCCGGATAGGGAATGTCGTCGGGATGGTCCTGCGGCTCGAACATGTCGAGCACGTGCGCGCGAAACGCCTGCGCCGTCTTCACCACGAACGATCCAGCCGGGTAGGTCTTGCCGCCGACGGCAAACGCTGACGTCGCGCGCTGCACGGCGACGCCAGCTTTCAGCAGTGCGTTGACGAATTTCGTGGCCGTCAGGAAGTCGGGCTGATCGGCCGACAGGATGTAGCCGCGCGGATCGCGAAGCTGCGGCGAGCGGAGCTGCAGCTCGGCGATCGGCGATTTGGCGTTTTTTCCGACCGTTGCGAGGCGCCGCGGCGTGATCGTCCACGTGTCACGGCTCCCCTTTTCGATCCCGTTCTTGCCCATGCGATAGACGTTGAACAACAGCATCTCGCGGAAGCGCGAGGCGAAATCGAAGACCGCCCAGTTGGCGGAGAGGCTGTAGTCGATCGACTGACGAAAGTGCCACGGCTGCGGCGCAATCGGAAACGGCAAATCCACGGTTGCAAGCTGGCGTTCGGGAACGAAAGGAATCTGCGTCGGAGTGGGGCTACCGATCGTCTCCGTGAGCAGACCGATCTGGTTGTGGAAATATGCCGTCGTTCGAAGCCCGCCGTTCCACCACGCCGAGTACGTCGAGCCACTTCGCATCGTGACGCCCGCCTTCCCCTCCACGGCGAAACGGGCGTGCATGGCGCCGCCGACGAGATCGATGGTCACGGGGATCAGCGGATCCAGCACGTAGTTGAAGGGGCCGCGGAACGGTGGCGCAAACATCACTGTTCCCGCGGGCCCGGTCTGGTGGTGGTCATAGACGATCTGCGGAAACCAGTCCTTGTAGAGGATCCGGTTCATGTTGATCGTCTCGGCCTGGCTGGCGAGATAGAAATCGCGGTTGTTGTCGTGGCCGGCGTACTTCTGGTAGGCGCGCGGCACGCCGTCCAACGTGCGCTGCATCGGATCGCGTTCGCGCATGTACCAGTTGGCCACGAGCTCGTGTCCATCGGGATTGGCATGCGCCGCCAGCACGATCACATCGCGGAGGATGCGGCGCGTCTCCGCGTCCGATCGGCTCACCAGCTGATACACCGTCTCGATCAGCTGCTGCGATCCAAGCACTTCGTTGGCATGGAGGCCACCATCGATCCAGACGACGGCCTTCCCGTCGGCAGCCAGGGCACGCGCCTGGTCGTCGGTCAGCCCTTCGGCAAGCGCGAGCCGCCGCGAGATATCGCGATAGCGATCGAGCTGCTTCAGATTCTCAGGCGCTGTGATGATCGCCATCCACTGCGATCGACCCTCTTCAGTGCGACCGATGTCGACCAGCTGCATGCGATCGGACTGCTGATCCAGCTTCTTCCAATAGGCCTCGAGCTGCGAGTAGGTGGCGAGGAAGTAGTCATCGCCGATCGCGGCGCCGAACTGCTCTCGTGGCGAGGTGATGGCGGCCGCAGTCGACTGCGTACTCGCGTTTGGCGCGGGTACGAGAAGCAGCAAGGCGAAGATCAGAGCGCAGGATCGATGCAGCATCACTGACGCACTAGTATCGCGCGCGTATACAGCACCTGAAACCCAAACCGCTCGAACGTGCGCTGCGAGACGCTACCGGGCTCGGTGGTGGCGATGGCCAGATCCGCGCGGCCGATCGCGCCGCGCAGCGCCCGCGACACCACCGCCGCCTGCGCGCCTCGTCGACGATAGGCCGGCACCGTGGAGGTGCCGAAGATACCGAGCACTCCGCCGGTAATCGTGCTGCTCGCCGCAGCCGCCGGCGCGCCATCCACCCACGCCAGGTAGCGAACGATATCGGGGTGGACGAACGATCGCATGATGCCGGAAACCGTCTTCATGGTGTCCGCCGTCGGCACAATCGGCGCACCGGAGCCATCGGGCGAGGCGAACCCTTCGGTGGTCACACGGAGCCACGTCTCCGTATCGGCATCGTTCGACGCGATCTCGACGCGAACGTCGCTGTCGACCGGAACGCTGGCCGGCAGTGTACAGGCAAGCTCGTTTTCGAATCCCTTCAGTGCATAGCCGCGCTCGCTCAGTCGCGAGGGCAGATCGGACGATGCCAGCGGACACAGCTCGATCTGGATCGGCGTCCCGTGCTCATCGTAGAAGTCTTCAATCGCATCGAGGTCATCATCCGAGACCGCGCAGCCCACACCGAGGCCGAGCACTTTGTTCATCGGCGCCCCGGGCGCGCTCCATACCGCGCGTCCGCCGCCGACGTCGATCGCGGCGCCGCCGCCCGGCTCGCCCACTCGCGCCAGCACGGCGCAGAAGTCGATCTCCATACGCTCGACGCGTTGTGCGAGCGCAACAGTGGCCTGAAGCACGGGTGATATCTTAGCGGTCAACTCCCGACTCCCAATTCCCAACTCCCAATTCGTGCGATTTCGGCGGTTGGGTCTGGGAATTGGGCGTTGGGCGTTGGGAGTTTGCCAGCGTGAAGATTGCCACCTGGAACGTGAACGGCATACGAAAGCGTCAAGCCGAGGTGCAGCAGTTCATCGATCGCGAGCAGCCCGACGTGCTCTGCCTGCAGGAAATCAAAGCCTCCCCCGACCAGCTGCCCATCTGGATTCACGACCTCGAGGGCTACTGGTGCCGCTGGCACGGCGAGACCGGCTATTCCGGCGTGGCGCTGCACGTGCGTCACAGCGCGTGTCCCGAGCGGCCGGCGTTCTTTCATCCGGCCTTCGACTACGAGCAGCGCATCGTCATCGTGCGTCTTCCGCAGGCGACGTTCGCATCGATCTACGTGCCCAACGGCGGCAAGGACTTCCCGGCGAAGATGCGTTTCCTCGAGGCGCTCGACGCCTACGCGGCGGAATTTCAGTCGGCGTCGCTGCCGCTCGTGCTGTGCGGCGACATGAACGTTGCGCGCACCGACCGCGATATCCATCCCAAGGAACGGCGACCCGGTGTCATCGGTCAGCGTGACGACGAGCGGGCGCTGATCGAGCGCATCCTGAGCCGCGATCTCGTCGACGTGCACCGCCAGATCGATCCCGACAACAACGACCTGTTCACATGGTGGGCACCGTGGCGCAACATGCGACAGCGCAACATCGGCTGGCGCCTCGATCATGTCTTCGCGAGCCAGTCACTAGCGTCGCGCGCGACGTCGTGCACCGTGCAGCGCGAGTTCGGTACGAGCGACCACGGGCCGGTCACCGCGGTATTTGAATTGTGAAAGCCTGGGGCCAGGCCTGGCCCAGCCCTGATGCCTGAGGCCTGGGCCCTGAGGCCTGCTTTATTTCTCGACCACGCTCCAGGCTTTGGCGAGCTCTTCGGCGACGGCCAGATGATTCAGCAGGAAGTCCGTTTGACGAATGGCCTCGAGCAGCAAGGCGGCGTCGAGCATCCGCTGCGCATTGCGGCATTGGCGTGAGGCTTCCACGCGTACGAGGGCAAGCGCAGCCTCTATGCCGCGGACGATCGTTCGGATGCCGCGGCCCTGATACGCGGTCCACGACGCAAACGCCTTCGCACTCAGATAGCGATTGATCGGAGCGTGGAATGCAGCCCACGCCGGCTGCACGTACTCGCGCATCGGCGTCTCGAGTCCATCTTCGTCGGCCGACGGTTTGAGATCGTACGGCACTGCGGCTATTACTTCTGCGAAGCGGCGTAAGGTTCCGCTCAATCCGCCGTCCTCCTGCAAATCGACGTACTCGCGCGGCAGCCGCGCCACCGCCGCGGCTATCGAGGTCGAGCCGGGCTTCCATTCCGTCAGCAGCTCCGCATCGCGCCGCACCGTGGCGACCACCGACACGGGAGGACGATGCACATCCGCGAACCGCGCCACCATGTGCCGCTCCCAGGCGGCGTAGCCGTCGAAATCCATCAGCATGCGCGGCGTCAGCATCGGCGGCAGATCGTCGGCCGTGACGACGAGGCCGTCGTAGTCGACGGAGGGAAACGCCGGCGGTTTGGCGACGATCTCCACCGGCACATCACGAAACAGCATCGACGCCGCAGTCGGACAGAAATGCGAGAGCGACACAAACGTGCCGCGTGCATCCTGCACAGAGATGCGCGGGAAGTGACGACAGGTCGCCGGCAGCGCGGCTTCCCCGAGATCGCGATGCACGATGCAGCGCTTCGATGCGTTCGCGTAGAACACGCATCGGCCATCGTCGTCGCGCTCGAGAATCGCGGCAGCCGCGTCGGGCAGATCCGATTCGACGATGAAGGGATAGATGCCCGCCGAGGTGTCGGCGGGATTCAGCACGCCGCTCGATACGGCCTCGCTCAGCGATTTGTAGACCGGCAGTTCCACCGGCACATCCCAATGTGCCGTGCAGCAGGCGCCCGAGTTGTGGCAACGGTAGTCAGCATGAAACGCCAATGCATAGACCGACACTCCTCCGCGCCCACCCCCTGCACTCACTGCACCCCCTGAACCCATTGAACCTCTGAGCGTTAGCGCCACGTACACAACTATTACAGTGCGATCGCCGAACCCTTGCTATGGTTTTCCGGTTTCACGACGAGATCCCTAACAGACGATCCCAGCGCTCGCCCACCTGAGCGCCACACCGTTCGGAGGACTGCAAACGCGATGGCCACACCGATGCTCATGTACGGGCGGAAACACCAGCGAGGGCTGAACTGGATCACCGCCATCGCGATGACAGGATTCCACATCGGCGCCGTCGCCGCATTGTTCTACATCGATTACGGCGCCATGCTCGCGGCTCTGATTTTGTACTACGCCGGGGGCATGCTCGGCATCGGCATGGCGTATCACCGCCTCCTCACGCATCGCAGCTACAAGACCACTAAAGCCATCGAGTATTTCCTCACCATCTGCGGCACGCTGGCGCTCGAAGGCGGACCCATCTTCTGGGTCGCGACACACCGAATCCATCATCAGAAATCCGATCAGGACGGCGATCCACATTCGCCTCGCGAAGGCACCTTCTGGGCGCACATGGGTTGGATCCTCATGGGTGAAGGACTCCATCACGATGCATCAGTGCTGGCGCGCTACGTGCCAGATCTCAGCCGCGATCGCTTTCACGTGATGCTGTCCAACTGGCACTGGGTCACCAACGTCGTCGTCGGTCTCGGATTGCTGATATTTGGCGGCCTTCCCTATCTGCTCTGGGGCATCTTCTTCCGCACCACCGTCGGCCTGCATGCCACGTGGCTCGTGAATTCGGCCACGCACCTCTGGGGCTCGCGGCGCTTCACGACGCGGGATGATTCGACGAACAACTGGTGGGTCGCTCTACTGACGTTCGGCGAGGGCTGGCACAACAACCATCACGCGCACCCGACGAGCGCACGCCACGGTCTGGCGTGGTATGAGCTCGATCAGAACTGGATCGGCATCCGCACCCTCGAGCTCCTCGGCCTGGCGTGGGACATCAAGGTCGCCAAGCTCAAGGAACCCCTGATCGAGGAACCCGTCACGGTTCCGGGCGGCGCACCGGCCGACGAAGCGGTGGCTTGACCGCTGCGCGGTGTAATTCAGGATTCAGAATGCAGAATGCAGACACTTCGGTGTCTGCGCGAACGGGGTGAAAAGCGTGGGCCTTTCGCCCCGTTGTTGCGTACGGCGAAACGTCTGCATTCTGAATTCTGCATTCTGCATTGCTAGAATCACTTCGTGACTCGCCGACAGAAGGCCATCGCCTTCTTCGTCGCCCTGTGCGTCCTGCTGGTGGCAGCGGCAATCTCGCTGAACATCGGCTGGATCATCGCCAACGCCGGACGGATCACGCCGATCGTCTTCGGCATGATCCTGTTCGGGCTGATCATCGCCGGCCTCATCATCTACACCGTCTTCCTGGTGCTCGAGATCAAGCGCAATGAAGAGCACGACAGCTTCATCAACGCCGTTACTCACGAGCTGAAGACACCGATCGCGTCGATACGGCTGTATCTCGAGACGCTGCAATCGCGCGAGGTAAGCGAGGCGCGCCGCCAGGAGTTCTACGAGATCATGCTCGCCGATGCCGCGCGCCTGCACCACACCGTCGATCAGGTGCTCAAGGCCGGCCAGGTCCGCGAGAAGAACAAGGCGGGGGCGCGCGGGCCTGTCGACATGCGCGCGCTCGCCACCGAATGCGTCGACCTCGCGGTGGTGCGTCATCACCTGCAGCCCGGCTCGATCGCGCTCGAAGCGCCGGACGGCCGCGCGCCGATGGTGAGCGGAGATGCCGAGGAGTTGCGCACAGTCGTCGGCAACCTGCTCGACAACGCGGTGAAGTATTCGGGGCAAGCGGTTCAGGTGACGGTCGCCGTCGCGGCGCCGGCGCCCGATACTGTGTGGGTGCGCGTGCAGGATCGCGGCGTGGGCATTCCGAGGAAGCAGTTGAAACGCATCTTCAACCGCTTCTACCGCGTGCAGGCACGCGGCTTGAGACACATCAAGGGCACCGGCCTCGGTCTGTACATCGTCCGCTCGATCGCGCGCGCGCACGGTGGGCGCGTGTTCGCCCAGAGCGAAGGCGAGGGACGAGGCGCCACATTCACCCTCGAATTACCCCGTCTTACCAGCTAAAAGTCGCGCTTCCCAAGTACTTCCAAAGTCTCAATCGGCCACCTCTTAATCTCCTTCGAAAGCTCAGCAGTTCTAAGCTAAGATTCGCCCTCTTGACAGAAGGGCATCGTCCGGCAACTCGAGTGGCCGTGTCTCTCGTGTGCCTTGTAGGCGTCTTAGCCGCAACGTGCATCGACGCTGACGCGCAAACGTCTCCAATCTTCACAACAGGCACTCCACGCGAGCTCGCTCTTGCGAGTGCGATGGGATTGGCGCACGCCCAATCGACTGCGAAGACGCGCGGGATCGAGCCAGACGATCTGTCCGTGGCCGACGTTCACGTCGATCAGTTGTCAATGGCCCACGTTCGCGTGCGACAGTCGTTTCACGGCATCCCAATCTTCGGCGGAGAGACCATCGTCCACCTCAGGGCGGATGGATCGCTGTTCGGTGAGACCGACGTTCTCGTGGCCGGACTGCAAGTGCAAACCAAGCCGACTCTTACAAAAGACGCCGCCATCGCGCGGGCCATCGACGCATATGGTTGTGCAAGTTGTCTGACCGCACCTCCTACTGCAGAACTCTGGGTACTCAGACACGAGCAATCGGATCACCTCGCGTACCGGGTGCGGTTTTTCCGCATCGACGGTACCGCCGATACATCAATCCCAATCTTCTTTGTCGATGCGCACAGCGGTGAGCTGGTCTGGCGCTATGACGATTTGAAAACGTCGACCTCCATATGAAACGCCTTCTTGCCGTCTCCCTCGGCTTGGCGGCGCTGATGATGATGCCCCCGCTTCGAGCTCAGCGAGGCAATGTCTTCACCGTCGGCACTCCGGCAGAAATCGCATTGGCACGATCAAACGGCCTCGAGCGCGTGCGCATGCTCGGGCAGTCGCGCGGCATCACTCGAGACGGCGACCTAACGGTCTCGTCCGCGCACGTCGACCGCCTCTCGATGGCGCACACCAGGATTCAGCAGCGCTATCAAGGGATTCCTGTGTACGGCGGCGAGGCAATCGCCCACTTCAGAGCCGACGGTGAACCGTTCGGGGAGACTGACAACCTGCTGCCGTTCGTGAGTGTCGACACGAATCCAGCTTTGTCGGCGGACCAAGCCATCTCGATCGCCGTAGACGAGTACGGTTGTCGAGACTGCCTTACGTCTCCGCCGACCGCGGACCTGTGGGTGCTGCGCCACGAAGACGTCGATCATCTGGTATATCGCGTGCAGCTGCGGCGAATCGACGGTAGTCCGCAAACGGCCATGCCGGTGTTCTTCGTCGACGCACGAGGCGCATACGTCGTGACACGCTACGACACGTTTGAGACGGGGACGGGCTCCTCGCTATACAGCGGCACTGTGACGATCGCCACGCAGGCGTATCCGGGTCCCGTCTATGCGATGGAGAACATCGCCCAGCGGCTGGGCACATTCAACGCATCAGGTCCATATTCTCTGCCCGCTCCGTACAACATCCTCGGCTTTACGTGGGACGACCTACTCGATGCAGATGACTCGTGGACAGCGCCCCAGCAACGCGCCGCAGTCGACGCTCACTACGGCGCGACGAGATATCTCTCGTACCTCTCAAGTGTCCATGGTCGTAACGGCATCGACGGGCTTGGCGGGCCAGGTGCGATCACGCCTCTGGGTGGAGGCGCCGCGCTGCTGTCGCAATTCGTCCATTACGGGCAGAACCTGAACAACGCAGGATGGCTGGGGATCACCAGCGGCGGAAACCCCGTGGGCGGAGTCATGGTGTACGGCGATGGCGACGGGAGCGCGTACTCTCCATTGGTCTCGCTGGATATCGTTGGCCACGAGTTGACACATGGGGTGACGCAATTCACC
>Ga0075424_100001153_pt1 | contig 22669 bp, 24 predicted proteins | sample SoiMethybrSBSTD3_FD_75301 | JGI IMG/M metagenome (GOLD analysis project Ga0075424, IMG submission 75301) | Bulk soil microbial communities from a Populus tree surrounding site in Tennessee, USA - Soil MetaG P. TD hybrid SBSTD3 | ecosystem: Environmental > Terrestrial > Soil > Tree plantation... | reverse complement strand
GAGCTGCCCCTGCGGGCGCGGCTCCGGCTCAAGGCAAGGCAGGTTTCAACGCTACGGTTTCAACGCTACGGGCGGCGCATCGCGTCCGAGCCGTCAGCATGGTCCCAGGCGATCTCTGCCGTCGCAAACCGGGCGCCCCCTCCGAGGCGTTGGAAGCTCGCCAACTGGCATAGCCCGTGGCGCGGCTGCCGGCGCGTGCCGAGCAACAAGGGCATCGAAGGGCTCGAGGAGGCTTCAACGTGTTTCGTTTTGCTATCACGCTCGGTTACCTTGCCTGCCTGGCCATGCTGGCCACGCCCGCCACCGCGCAGCTCTTGTTGCCGGGGACGGCGGAAGTGGCGCAGGCCACCGCGCCGCGACGCGCTCAACCCGTTCCCAACAAGCCGGTCAGTGAAGAAGAGGCGGCGAAGGCCGCCCGTATCAACAACTGGACCGTCGGTGTCGCCGGCGGCCTGTTGGAGGGCACCTTCATTCGCTACGCGGCCGATCTGGGCAAAGCCCTCGATGATGCGGACAACCTGCGGGTCCTGCCGATCGTCAGCTACGGGGCGGTCGGCAACGTCAGCGACCTCATCTATCTCAAGGGCGTCGATATCGCCATTACCTACTCCGATGTGCTCGATCACTTTCGCAACGTGGAACGCATCCCCGGCATCGAGCGGCGCGTCAACTACATCATCCCGATGTTTCAGGGCGAGGTGCACGTCTACGTGCGCGAGGAGATCAAGAGCTTCCAGGATCTGGTCGGCAAGAAGGTGAACTTCAACACCGTCGGCAGCGCCGCCAACTACACCGGCGGCATCGTCTTCGATCGCCTGGGCATCAAGGTCGAGCGCCTGTTCCAGAACAACTCGATCGCCCTCGAGCAAATGCGCAAAGGGGAGATCGCCGGCATCGTGCACGTGGTCGGCAAACCCAACGACCTGTTCGCCAAGTTCAAGCCGGAGCCCGGCTTTCATTTTCTGCCTGTCGAATTCGGTGCCAAATTCGAAGATTACTACGTGCCCGCCGAGCTGACCGCCGCCGACTATCCCAACCTGATCGCGCAGGGTGAGACCGTGCAGACCATCTCGGTGCCGGCCGTGCTCGCGGTCTATAACTGGAACAAGGATACCGATCGCTACCGGCGCTGCGTGCGCTTTGTCGAGTATTTGTTCGACCGCTTCGAGAAGCTGCGCGACAAGCCCTACCAGCCCGGCTGGAAGGACATGAACCTGGCCGGGACGATCCCGGGCTGGACCCGCTTCCCGCCGGCCGAGGCCTTGGTCGCCAAGGCGGCGGCGCAGGCGAGCGCCGAGGCCAACCTGAGCCGCGCCCAGTCCACACGTGCCACCGCCGACAACAAGGCGGAACAGGAGCGCCTGTTCAAGCAATTCCTTGAGTGGAGCAAGCAGCAGAAGCGACGCTGAGGCGGGCGCCCCAGCGCCGCTCCCGAAGCGGAGCGGGCAGGGCAAAGCCATGCGGACAAGACCGGCCCAGCGCGGTCAGCAAGGTGTGGCGGGGTGTGGTGACGACGATCCCGCCGAGGGGAAACGACGAAGGAGGCGCCAGCGCACACGCCACTTGGGGTCAGGCTCCCCTGGGGAATGGGGAGCCGGCCAGTGCGGGCCGCGCGTGCACAGGCGATTTTTTTTGGTGCGTGTTCGATCAAGACTTGCCGGCTTCGCCCTTCTTGGCGCTGCCTTGCTGATGGCGGCGCCCAGTGGGCGGCCTTGGCCACATCCTGCCACCGCCCAGCAGGGCCAGCCCGTCAGCCTGGACGTGGCAGCGGTGACGAACGCCGCGCCGGCCTCGCGTGTGCGCCTGCCGATCGAGGTCCGCCCGCGCGACCCCCTCGCCAAGAACTCGTTCATTCGCATTCGCGGTTTGCCGGCAACGGCAGCCCTGTCGGAAGGCTATGCGATCGCGCCCGGCTCCTGGGCCGTCCCGCTCAACGGCCTGGCAAGCCTGATGGTCATTCTCCCCGTCGGGCTCGAAGGCCGGTCGGAGGTCGTCGTCGCTCTCGTCAACGTCGAGGGCTCGATCCTGGCCGAGGCGACGACGACGCTTGTCGTCGCCCGCGCCGCCACGCCGCCCCCGGCGCCGGTTGCCGCACCGCCCAACAGCACGACGCGGGCGCTGTCGGCACCCCAGCTCGCGCCCGCCGATCGGGAACGCGCGCTGAAGCTGCACGCCCGTGGCCAGGAGCAGTTGGGTCGGGGCAACATCTATGCCGCGCGGCAGTTCTTCGAGCGCGCCGCCGAGGCTGGCCTGGCGGAGAGCGCCTTGGCGCTCGCGGCCACCTATGATCCCACCGAGCTTGCCCGGCTCAGCGTCCTGGGGCTGAAAGCCGAGCCGGCCGAGGCCCGCAAGTGGTATGAGAAGGCCCGCGAACTGGGTGCGAGCGAGGCCGAAGCGCGCCTGCGCCGTCTCCCCGCGCGCTAAGGGCCATGGGCGGCGTCCAAGCCACAGGCGCCGCGGCGAACCCCATTGACTAATGGGGAATTTCCCACGAGAGTGCGGACATGCACACCCTGGCCCGCGCGCTGCTTGCCGAGATCGACGCCTTTTTGGCGCAAAGCGGCCTGACGCCGACCAAGTTCGGCCTGGCCGCGGTCAATGATGGTCATCTCGTCGCGAATTTGCGCAAGGGCAACAGCGTCACGCTCAAGACCGCCGACCGCGTGCGTGCCTTTATGCGTGAGCGCGCGCGCGGCGGCGCACCGGCGAACACCCCAGCGCCGCCTCCCCTGCTGCAGGCCGCGGCACGGAGCCTGACGCCGAGGCCTGCGGCTCAGCCTTTTGCCGGGTCAGATGGGCGGCGGCGGATCGCGCTCATCATCGGCGGCGGCATCGCTGCCTACAAGTGCCTGGAGCTGATCCGCCGCCTGCGCGATCAGCACGTCGAGGTGCGAGCCATCATGACCAGAGCCGCGCAGGCCTTCATCACCCCGCTGTCCGTCGGCGCCTTGACGGGCGAGCGCGTCTTCACCGAACTCTTCGACCTCAACGAGGAACAGGAAATCGGCCATATCCGCCTGGCGCGCGACGCGGATCTGATCGTGGTGGCGCCCGCGACCGCCGACCTCATCGCTAAAATGGCGGGCGGGCATGCCGACGATCTGGCCTCGTGCGTCTTATTGGCAACCGACAGACCCATAGTGCTGGCACCGGCCATGAACCCGCGCATGTGGCTCAACCCCGCAACGCGGCGCAACGTGGCCTTGCTCGAGGCCGACGGTATCGACTTCGTCGGACCAACGGTCGGCGAGATGGCCGAAGCCGGGGAGGCGGGGCCCGGTCGCCTGGCCGAGGTACCCGATCTGCTGGCGGCGATCATCGCCAGGTTGGGGAACGCCGCGGCGCCAGGCGAGGCGCAGCCTAATGATCGCCTCGGCGGCGGCAGCTCCCAGCCGAGCTTCTCGGCGACCCGCGGGGCAGCCGGTCCGCTCGCCGGGCGACACGTCATCGTCACCAGCGGTCCCACGCACGAGCCGATCGATCCCGTGCGCTACATCGCCAACCGTTCGTCCGGCAAGCAGGGCACGGCCATTGCAGCGCAAGCGCGCCTGCTCGGCGCCCGGGTAACGCTCATCTCCGGTCCAAGCCAGCTTCCCGCCCCCGCCGGTGTCGACCTGGTGCGCGTTGAAACGGCGCAAGAGATGCTGGCGGCGGTGCACCAAGCCTTGCCATGCGACATCGCCATCTTCGCCGCCGCCGTCGCGGACTGGCGCGTGGCCGAGAGGTTCGGCGAAAAGCTGAAAAAGGGCGCCGCCGCGACGGCGCCGCGGCTCGAGCTCGTCGAGAACCCCGATATTCTGCGGACCATCGCGGCGACAGCGCCGGGGCGACGACCACCGCTGGTGATCGGCTTTGCCGCGGAGACCACACAAGTCGTCGACTACGCCAAAAAGAAACGCAAGGCCAAGGGCGCCGACTGGATCCTCGCCAACGACGTCTCGCCAAAAACCGGCATCATGGGCGGCGACCGCAACACGGTGCATCTCGTGACGGCGACCGACGTGGAGGATTGGCCCGACCTGCCCAAGGCGGAGGTCGCGCGGCGGCTCATCGCGCGCGCGGCACAGTGGCTCGCCGAACATACCGCGCTGACATGACCCCCAAGTCTACCCGGCGGCGCTCGCTGGTCGGCGTGGTGCGGCTGGCACACGCGCGCGGCTTGGATTTGCCGCGCTATCAAAGCGACGGCGCAGCCGGCATGGATCTAATGGCCGCCATCGCCGAGCGCCGCCCGCTCCGGCTCGACCCGGGCGCGCGTGCCCTCATCCCTACCGGCCTCGTGCTGGAACTGCCGGCGGGCTTCGAGGCGCAGGTGCGGCCGCGCTCCGGACTGGCGCTCAGGCACGGGCTCACCGTGCTCAACAGTCCGGGCACGATCGATAGCGACTACCGCGGCGAGGTTAAGGTGTTGCTTGCCAACCTTGGCGCCGCCGCCTGCGCCATCAAACGCGGTGAGCGCATCGCCCAGTTGGTGTTCCAGCGCGTCGAACGCGTCGGGCTACGGGAGATCGGCGAGGCATCGCCGACACCGCGCGGCGCCGGTGGTTTTGGTTCGACCGGCCGCGAGGATCGAGGCGCCAAGGCCAAACCGCGCGCCCAGCGGCGCAAGCGCGCGAAAACTTGAGCGGCGTACATTACAGCGCGTTAATCATCATGCGGAGCGTTATAACAAGATCCGGCCGCAGAGCGACCGCGCTTTCGCCGCGCGGCGATCCCGGCGCAGTCAAAAAAAGCTGCTAGTGAGCGATGTCTGACATTCCCAGAGAAAGGGTTGAGACATGCGCTTCTGGTCAGTTGCTCCTGTTGCGGCGGCGACCTTCGCCGCGATCGGCGCCGCGGGTGGCCCGTTGCTCGCCGAGCAGGCTCCTCGTCTATCAGGCCCCCACGCCTACGAAAATTTGGCCATCTACTTCGTGCACGGCACAAGCGCGGCTGGCACCGTCCCCCTCACGCTCGAGGAGGGCGTCGCCAAGGGTCGGGTGCAGGTGATCGAGACGGGTCGGGTCAACGAGCTCATGATCGAAAATACCGGTACCGAGCCGGTGTTCGTGCAGGCCGGCGACATTGTCAAAGGCGGTAAACAAGATCGGGTGCTGACGGTGAGCCTTCTGCTGCCGGCCAATTCCGGCCGCCTACCGATTCAATCCTTCTGCGTCGAACAGGGGCGTTGGACGGCGCGTGGCAAGGAAGACGCAAACAAGTTCTCGAGCGCGACGGAGGCCATGCCGTCGCGAGCCGCGCTGCTGGCCATGGCAGCCCCCGCCCCGGCCAAGGAGAGCGGCTACCGCGCGGCCGGCGAGCGCCCAGACGGAGGCGATGTCGCCGGCAAGCAAAAGAAGGTTTGGGACTCGGTGGCGGCCACGCAGAGCAAGCTGGCGGACGGGGTCGGCGCCAGCGTGAATTCGCCCGCGTCGGGAACGAGCCTGCAGCTCAGCCTGGAAAACGAAAAGCTGAAAGGGGCCCGCGCCGGCTACCTCGCCGCGCTCAAAGGCAAGGGCGAAGCCGAGGCTGACATCGTGGGCTATGTGGTGGCGATCAACGGGCAGGTGAGCAGCGCCAACCTCTACCCATCGAACGCGATGTTCCGCAAGATGTGGAACAAGCAGTTGGCCGCCGTCGTCACGGAGGCGATCGGCGAAAAGAAAGCCGCCGGTGAGGCGAGCCCGCCACCCGCCCCGGCGCAGGCTGCCGAGTTCCTGGCCGAGGCCGAGCGTGGCAAGCCCTCGGCCCGGGCGGACGCGGTCGGCACGCGCCAGGAGACGCGCGATGGCGACAAGACGCTCTTTAACGAGGCAAAAAGCAACGACGGGGCATGGCTGCACCGCAGCTATCTTGCCAAGTAGCGCGTCGGCAGCCCCGGTAAAAGCGCACCTGGTCGGAACAGGCGATTGGGATCTGGCCGCGCGCGGCCAGATCCTAATGCGCGAGCGCTTGAAAGGCCGGGACCTCGGGCCAGAACAGGCGCGCGGTACGATTGACCTCGTCCGCATCCCCCGTCGTCAGCAGCAGGGGCGTGGGCGCCCCGGCGACCGGCACGCGGTAGGTGGGGTGCCGGTTCAGATAGTCTTCCAAGCTGTCGGCGACCACGCGTGGCTGCGACAGGATGCGGGTGAACGGGGGCAAGTGGCGGCGAAACAGGTGTTCGATCAGCGGATAGTGCGTACAGCCGAGGATGGCACGGTGCGGCGGCGCTCCCGCGGTTTGCCCCAACAGACCGGCGACGGCATCGGCGACGAGCCCCTCCAGGGCCGCCTCTGCCGCGCCAGCCTCGATGGCGCCGGCAAGGCCGGCACAGGCCTGCTGGATGACCGTCACCCGCGGGCAGCGCTTGTGGATTTCTTCCGGGTAGGCATGCGAGGCGATGGTGCGCGTTGTCCCGAACACGGCCACGACGTCGGTGTTATACTTTTGCGGATACTGCGGGGTCGCCACCGCCCAGGGAGTCTGGGTCGCCGCCTCCACGGTCGGAGCAACGATGCCCAGGACGTTGTGACCCTGCCAGCCGCTGACGGGCAGCCAGCCGCGCTGCAGTGCGCGCGCCGCCACGCAGGTGGCGGTGTTGCAGCCAAGCAGAACGAGCCGGCAGCCCCGCGCGAACAGGCGCTCGACGCCCTGCCGCGTCAAAGCAACGATGTCGTCGGATGCGCGCTCCCCATAGGGCACGTGGGCGTGGTCGCCCAAATACACGTAGGCGAGTTCGGGAAAGCGCCGGGCCAGCTCACGCACGATGGTGAGCCCGCCATGCCCTGAATCGAAGACCCCGATCATGCGTCGTGCTCAGACGCCGGGCCGGCCCGGCGAGGGAAAAATGAGGGGCGGCTACTCGGCCGCCTCGGACGGCGAACGGCCCGCCTGCGCCGTCTCCTGTTCCTGCTCCTTCAGGAACTCGAGGTTCGGCATGGCCACGGTGTTGTAGCCGCAATCGACAAAATGCACTTCGCCCGTCACCGCCCCGGACAAATCCGATAGCAGGTAAAGCGCCGAGCCGCCAACCTCGTCGAGGGTAGGCGTGCGCCGCAAGGGCGCGTGATCGCGCTGGTAGTTGAAGATCACGCGGGCATCGGCAACTCCGGCCCCGGCGAGCGTGCGCATGGGCCCGGCCGAGAGCGCATTGACGCGGATCGCCTGCGCCCCAAAGTCGGCCGCCAAATACCGCACCGAGGCCTCCAGGGCGGCCTTGGCCACGCCCATCACGTTGTAGGAAGGCACCCAGCGCGTCGCACCGGAAAAGGTCAGTGTCAATAGCGACCCGCCCGCCGGCATCAAGGCGGCCGCGCGCTTTGCCACCTCGGTGAAGCTGAAGCAGGAGATCACCATGGTGTTGATGAAATTCTCCCGCGTCGTATCGGCGTAGCGGCCGGACAGTTCGCGCCGGTCCGAGAAGGCGAGCGCGTGCACCACGAAGTCGAGACTGCCCCACTTGGCCTTGACTTCCGCAAGCGCGTTGTCGACGCTGTTGAGGTCGAGGACATCGCAGCTGACGATGATCTCCGAGCCAACCGACTTTGCCAGCGGCACGGCGCGGCGTCCGAAGGCGTCGCCCTGATAGGTGAAGGCCAGCTGCGCGCCGTGCCCGGCCAGCATGCGCGCGATCCCCCAGGCGATCGAGCGCTCATTGGCCACGCCCATGACGAGGCCCCGCTTGCCTGCCATCAGCGACCCAGCCTGAGCCATATCCCTGTTCGTCATGACCTCATTCCTCTTGCGGTCTCAGCGGGCAACTGCCCGATTGACAAGCCTCCGACCTGCCCCTCTGAAAACGCCGGCGATCCCAGCCATCGCGGCAAATTTTCTCATGCGTTGTAACGCCTGAGAATGAGCGTGGCATTCGTCCCGCCGAATCCGAAACTGTTCGACATCACACAGTTAAGATTTACGTCGTCCTGCCGCTTGCGCGAGATCGGCACATCGGCGAAAGCGGGGTCGAGCTCATCGATGTTGGCACTCTCGCAGATGAAGCGGTTGTTCATCATGAGCAGCGCGTAGATGGCCTCCTGCACCCCCGCGGCGCCCAGCGAGTGGCCGGTCAGCGACTTGGTTGAGGAGATCGGCGGCAGGGTCTTGCCGAACACCTGGCGGATGGCATCGATCTCCCGTTCATCACCGACCGGCGTGGCCGTGCCGTGCGGATTGATATAGTCGACCTTGCCCACGCCCTTGCCGTCGACGCCAGCCATGGCCATGCGCATGCAGCGCACGGCACCTTCGCCCGAAGGCGCCACCATGTCGAAACCGTCGGAGGTGGCGCCATAGCCGACGAGCTCGGCGTAGATCTTGGCACCCCTCGCCTTGGCGCGCTCGAGCTCCTCCAGCACGACCACTCCGGCACCCCCCGCGATCACGAAGCCGTCGCGATCTTTGTCGTAGGCGCGGCTGGCCCGCGCGGGGGCGGCGTTGAACTTGGTGGACATCGCACCCATAGCGTCAAACAGCGCCGACAGCGTCCAGTCGAGCTCCTCGCAGCCGCCCGCGAACATCACGTCCTGCTTGCCCCATTGGATGAGCTCGGCCGCATTGCCGATGCAGTGCGCCGAGGTCGCGCAGGCCGACGAGATCGAATAGTTGGTGCCCTTGATTTGCATGGCGGTGGCCAGCGCGGCCGACGGGCCGGAGCACATCCCCTTGGGCACTTCGAACGGGCCGATCTTTTTCGGGTCCTTCTCGCGCGTCACATCCGCCGCGCGCACGATGGCGCGCGTCGAAGGCCCACCCGAGCCCATGATAATGCCGGTCCGCTCGTTGACGACGTCCTTGCTTTCCAAGCCGGCATCACGGATCGCCTGCTCCATCGAGACGAAGCACCAGCCGATACCGGCTTCCATGAAGCGGCGCGCCTTGCGCGGTACCATCGCCTCCCACTCGAGGTTGGGCGCCCCGTGCACCTGGCAACGGAAGCCGAGCTCGGCATATTTTTCCGCGTAGACGATGCCGGATTTGGCTTCGCGCAACGAGGCCAGCACTTCCTGGGTATTGTTGCCGATCGAGGACACGATACCCATGCCGGTGACGACCACGCGTCTCATTGCCAGACCTTTCTTGGCATCGTCGTGCCGCTCGTCGCTATGCCAAACCCGCACACGGAGGAGGACGCACCCTTCAGGAGATTGCTGGCTGCTCGCCGGCTGCAAAGAGCCCGACGCGAAGATCGGTCGCAGCGTAGATCACCTGGCCGTCCGCCTTCATCACTCCGTCGGCTATGGCAAGCTTCAAGCGGCGCAAGATCACCCTCTTCAGGTCGACGACGTACTGCACGGTCTTGGTGGTGGGCATGACCATGCCGGTGAATTTCACCTCGCCCACGCCCAGCGCCCGACCCTTGCCGGGCGCGCCGAGCCAGCCCAAAAAAAAGCCGGTGAGCTGCCAGAGCGCGTCAAGCCCGAGGCAGCCCGGCATCACCGGATCACCCTTGAAATGGCAGGCGAAGAACCAGTCGAGCGCAGGATTGCCCGACACCTTGAGCTCGGCCACCACCTGGCCCTTGCCGTGCGCCCCACCGGCCTCCGAGATGCTGGAAATCCGGTCGAACATCAGCATCGGCGGCAGGGGCAGCTGGGCATTGCCCGGGCCGAAGAGCTCGCCACGGCCACAGGTGAGCAGATCTGCGTATTCGTAGGTTGCAACGCGCTCGGGCATCGCCCTCCCTCTACGAAATGTCGGTGCGCGAACGGCACTTGCGCTCTATTTTACCCACGCCTGGCATGTCCTATCACACTCGCCCCCCGCTCAAAAGCCCGTGTTCCGTGCCCAAAAGGCCACGAAAGCACCGCCACGCGGACGTTGCCCCGCCCGGAACGGCGACATATACTTGCAAAGAACGGCAAATTCAAAGTTGCGGGACGGGTTTGCCGCGATAAGCGAGCGCGCTTGGCGGAGGTCCCCACCGGCAGAGCCTGTGCTATGGGCAATTCTATTTCTCAACTCCTGCGCCGGGCCGGCCTGAGGCCGACGCGCCAGCGGATCGCGCTGGCAACGCTTTTGTTCGGCAACGGCGATCGGCACGTGACGGCGGAACTCCTGCACGAGGAGGCCGTGCGCGTGGGCGAACGCGTGTCGCTCGCAACCGTCTACAATACGCTGCATCAATTCAAAGGCGCGGGCCTCTTGCGCGAAATCGCCATCGGCGGCCAGCGCGCCTACTTCGATACCAACACCTCCAACCACAATCATTTTTTTGTCGAGGAGCAGGGCCGCCTGGTCGACATCCCCGGCGACTCGATCCGCGTCGATGGGTTACCCGAGCCGCCGCCCGAACTGAAAATTTCGCACATCGACGTGGTGGTGCGCCTGGTGCCGCGGCGCTGAGGCCTGGCGCGCACCCGCGGCTGGCGCCGCCTGGGCCCGAGCCTTATCGGATCACCTCGCCCTGGTAGGCGCCCCAGAGTTTGACCTGCTCGATATAGCCGCGAAAGCCGCCAACCGAGATCCGGCACCAGCGCCCGTCGCAGCTGATGATGCTGGCCAGCACGCCGGCCTCAACATAAGCGAGTGGGCGCGCGGTCGCGCTGTCGTCATCGCGCAAGGCCGCCGAGGCCGGCTGTTGCTGGCCCGCTTTCTGCTCCCAGGGTAGCACGACCGCGGTCCGCCGACCGCTGAGCATCGAGCCCAGCACCCAGCCGGTGGTGCCTTCCGCATCGCGCACCTGGCGCCAGCTCTCGAACTCCTTGACGATCTCGACCGGCAGGCCGGCCCGGCGGAACACCCAGGCCGTGGGGTAGTCGGTGCCGGGGCCCTGGCGCAAATTGACCCGATCCGATTTCAGGCTGGCAAAGCGCGGCAGGGCCAAACCGGTGGCGCCGACGCCCTGCGGCTCGGATGCCGGTTGGGCGGCAACGCCCGTGCCGGCGCACAGCACCAGCACGAGTAGGCCCATGCCTGCCAGACCCTCGATTCTACCCATGCGCGGATGCCTGAGCCGCCCCTTCTTCCACCTGCCGCGGGAAAGCACGATTTTGCGTCGCCGATCAAGCCCCTCCCGATCGCGGCAGGGGCTTGGCGTCGGGCCACCTTGTCCCCACCACGGTATCTGCTAGTACAGGGCAAGGCGTTTGCCGCCAGGGTAGAGCACCAATTGAGAGCCGCGTGAGCCCCGCATGCCCAATCCAAGCAAAAAGCCGCTGGTGATCGTGACCCGCAAATTGCCCGAGGTGGTGGAAACGCGCATGCGCGAGCTGTTCGACGCCCGTCTCAACCTCGACGACAAGCCCATGACGCAGTTGGAGCTCACCGAAGCGGTGAAGACGGCGCACGTTCTGGTCCCCACGGTAACCGACCGGATCGACCGGTCCTTGATCTCCCAGGCCGGCCCACAGCTTAAACTGATCGCCAACTTCGGCACCGGCGTCGACAACGTCGACCTCGATACGGCGCGCGTGCGTGGCATTATCGTCACCAATACGCCCGGCGTGCTCACCGAAGATACGGCCGATATGACGATGGCACTGATGCTCGCCGTGCCGCGCCGGCTCGCGGAAGGCACGACCTTGCTCAAGGATTCGGCCAAAGCCTGGGTCGGCTGGTCGCCCACCTGGATGCTGGGCCACCGCATCTGGGGCAAGCGGCTCGGCATCATCGGCATGGGCCGCATCGGTCAAGCGGTGGCCCGCCGTGCCAAGGCCTTCGGCCTGCAGATCCATTACCACAACCGTCGCCGCGTGGCCGAGGAGGTGGAACAGGAGCTCGAGGCCACCTATTGGGATAGCCTCGACCAGATGCTGGCCCGCATGGATATCATTTCCGTCAATTGTCCCCATACGCCGGCGACCTATCATCTGTTGTCCGCACGCCGTCTCAAACTCCTCAAACCCACCGCCTATATCGTCAACACGGCGCGCGGCGAGGTGATCGACGAAAATGAGCTGGCGCGCTTGATCGAAACCGGCCAAATCGCCGGCGCGGGCCTTGACGTGTTCGAGCATGAACCGGCGGTCAACCCCAAGCTGCTGGCGAGCCCCAATGTCGTTGCCTTGCCGCATATGGGTTCCGCAACGATCGAGGGTCGCATCGACATGGGCGAGAAGGTTGTCATCAACATCAAGACCTTTCTCGACGGCCACAATCCGCCCGATCGCGTGCATGCCGCCATGTTCTAGTGGGCATCCTCGCATCCGGCCGCAACGGCGCGCCTAGCCACGCCGGGGCAAGTGCCTGAACCGCTCGAAGGCTTGCCTGATGGATGAGATCGACGCCCGCGCCACGGCGGCTGCCACCGAGCTCTATCACACCTATTTCACCGGCCTAATTTTGACGCTCGTCAGCCGTCGCGGCCGCGACGACGCGGCCGAGTGGGTGTTTCGGCTGTTCCGGCACCAGCACCACGAAAAATTCCTCTCGAGCCTGGACAAGCTCGGACTGGGGGGCATGCCCGATGCGGTTGCTGCCGCCGCCTTCCACTATCTCTCCAACCGCATCGGCGGGGTGGAGGTCGAATTCATGCGCGAGAGCGACCGCAAGGCCTGGGTCAATTTTGTGCCGCCGCGCTGGATTTATCCCGGTGCCAGCATCTGCGCCGTGCCAAGCGAGGTGTCGCGCGCCTTCCTGCGCGGTTGGTATGCGCACAACGGCGTCTCCCTCGGCAACCCGCGTCTCGGCTTCGTCTGCACCGCTCAGACTACGGACGGACAGCATGGGCTTTGCGGCTACTTTCTCGAGTACGACCGGGAGCTGGCGCCCGAGGAACGGCTGTCCTTCCGTCCCGGCGAATTGGCGCCGCCCTTCGAAGCCAGCGCCGCGCCGGCCCTGCCGGCGGCCGCGTGGCCGGCCGAGCGGCTGGCCAAGGCGCAGCGCAATTACGCCATGGAGTACATCCGCTCGGGCCTGCCGCGGCTCGTGGAGATCTTTGGACCCGGCGAGGCCGCGCACCTCGGACGCCTAAGCGGGCGCCTGATCGGCGCCCAGCAGTATCGTGCGACGGCGGCCCTGTTGGGCATCGAGGCAGGCGGCGCGCAGGGCTTTGCGCGCTTCATGCTGCGGCTCGCTGCCGGTGAGGGCGATCAAGCGGCTCTTGCCCTGCAGGAGGATGGCGCCACGCTGGTACGGCGCACGAGCTGGCGCCTGATGCGCGGCCTCGAACCCCTATCGCCCGCTATTTTCGAGGCTTGGAACGGCCTGCTGGAAGGGGCGCTCGCCGTGCACGATCGCCGTCTGGTCCTGGAGGTGTTGGCCCGGCTCGACTGGGGCGATGACGCCTTCGTCTGGCGCATCCGTCGCCGCCCCTAAACGCCTGGCAGCCGCACGCCGGCCCGTGCGCGGCCCGCGCGCGTGCCGCAGCTGGCCTCATCTGCGCTCGCTGCCGCACCACAATCGCGGCCGTCAGCCGTGCCTGGGCATGGCGCGGTCGGCGGCGGCCGCAGCGAACTCGGGCAGGGCGAGGAGCTCATTGACGTCTTGCAGAATGCGGTCGGCGTAAGGCACCAGATCCCGGCGCGTGCTGGTGCCGCTCAACACGCCGAGCGTCAGCCCCACGCCCGCCGCGCGCCCCATGCAAAGATCATGCGGTGCGTCCCCGATCACGGCCACGGCGCTCGGCGCCACGCCGAGGCTGGCGCAAAACGCCAAGGCCATGCGCGGGTCGGGTTTGGCGCCGAAGCCGGAATCGCACCCGGCGGTGAAGTCGAACAGATCGATGATGCCATGCCGGGCCAGCGAGGCCTCGAGGCCCCCCATCGAATCGTTGGTGGCCAGCCCGAGACGGAACCCCCGCCGGCGCAATTCGACCACCGTGTCGCGGGCCCCCGGCACAAGGCGGCCGTGCTCGGCGCCGCCGCGGCGAAAGATCGCCTCGATGCCCGGCGCCAGCCGGGCGGGGCTCGTGGTCCCCAGCTCGGCGGCAAAGACGCGGGCAATGTCGTCGACGCTGCCGGCCGCCAGGACCGATCCCGGTTCGACCCGGTCACTCGCCGGATCCTGGCCCCCCGCCAGCAGCAGCCTGCGGGCAAGCGCCTCATCGCCGCCGGCGGCGAACAGGGCGACCTGACGGTTGATCGGCAGCCAGGTCAGCCAATAATCGATCAGGGTACCATCCTTATCGAACAGGATGCCGCGGATCGCCATGTTGCCTCCGGCGCACGTCGTCAGGCCGCGCAAGCCGGATCGTTGGCGGCCCGCGCGTGCGCGGAGAGATCGCGGATGCTGGGTTCTTTGCCGGATAGCGGGTTGGCCGGGTCCCATGTCACCTTGATCTCGGTAAAGCGCGTGGCACGCGCATCGTAGATCAACAGGCGTCCCGCCAGGCTTTGGCCGACGCCGACGATCTCCTTCAGCACTTCGGTGGCCTGCAGGGCGCCGATCACGCCGACGATCGAGCCAAGCACCCCCACCTCCGCACAATTGGCCACCGTACCTGGGGGCGGCGCCTCCGGAAACATGCAGCGGTAGCTCGGGAAGGGTTCGCCGTCGGGCCCCCGCTCGTGCGGTTTCAAAGTGCTGAGATAACCGTCGAAGGGGCCGACGGCGGCAAAGACCAGCGTCTTCTTGGCGAGATAACAGGCATCGCTGACGAGATAGCGCGTGGCAAAGTTATCGGAGCCATCCGCAACAATGTCATAGCGCGAGATGATGTTGAGCGCGTTGTTGACCGTCAGGCGCTCCGCATGGGCCTCGACAACGACGTGCGGATTGAGCCGGCCAAGCGCGGCTTTGGCGCTCGCCACCTTGGAGCTGCCGACGTGCGGGGTGTCGTGCAGGATCTGGCGCTGCAAGTTGTCGAGGGAGACGTCATCGTCGTCGATGACCGCAAGCGTACCGACGCCGGCCGCGGCCAGATACATGAGGGCGGGAGAGCCAAGCCCGCCGGCCCCCACGATGAGCACTTTGGCGGCTTTGATGCGCTGCTGGCCCTGGCCGCCGACCTCGTGCAACACCAAATGTCGCTTGTAGCGCTCGATCTCTTCCGGGCCGAGTGTCATGCGCGCCATCCCTAAAGCTTGGGTTTGCCGTCGGCGAACAGCGACAGCGCACCAATGTCGCTGTCGAGCCGCAGGCCTGCCCGGCGCATGGCCTCGAGGCGGTCGCCGCGCGCCACGAACGTGACCTCGTGATCAGCAGCGGCAAGGCGCGCCCCGATGTAGCCGCCGACGCCACCCGCCCCCATCACGACTATTTTCATCGAGCTCCTCCGCTCCGGTGCGCTCAAGGGGTAATGACGACGCGGCCCACCACCCGACCTGCCCGCAGGTCATCGAGCGCCGCGCTCGTCGCGTCGAGCTGACGCAGTTCGACGGGAATCGGCGCCACTTTGCCCGCTTGCACCAAAGCCAGCATTTCGCGCGCCTCGGCAAGCGAACCGACGTAGCTTCCCATAATGGTGAGGGCCCGCAGCGGGAACATCGGCACCGGCAGGGAGAAGCTGCCGCCAATCAGGCCGACGATGACGACGGCGCCGCCCTTGGCCACGGCGCCCTGGGCAAAGTTGAGCGACTTGTCCGAACCCGCAAAATCGACGGCAGCGCCGGCGCCACCCCCGGACGCCTTGATGATGGCCCTGCGCGCACCGGCGTCGGCCGGGTCGAAGGCCTCGCTCGCGCCCAGCTCAACGGCGGCCGCGCGCTTGCTGGGATCGATATCGGCCACCAGAATGGGCCCATCGGTGATGGCCCGGGCGAACTGCAGGCCCATCATGCCGACGCCGCCAAGCCCAACGATCAAGAGCGGGCCGGCCCTGAGGTAGGGGCTCGCCTTCTTGATGGCGCTGTAGCCGGTGAGGCCGGAGCACATGAGCGCACCAGCGAGCTCAGGGGCTATCCCCGTCACGTCCAGCAAGTAGCGCGGATCGGGTACGATCACGTGCGTGGCATAACCACCGTCAACCGTAACGCCGAGCACGCGCGGGGCATTGCACAGATGCTCATCGCCGCGCGCGCAAAGTGCGCACTTGCCGCAACCGATCCACGGATAGGCGGCATAGCGCTGGCCCGGCGCGACCCCGGCGTCGGCGCCCGCAGCCTCGACGCTGCCCGCGATCTCGTGGCCCAGCGTGAACGGCAGCGGCCGATTGCCGCGCACGTCGAGCTTCTGGCCGCCGCCAAGATCGAAATAGCCATCCTGCAGATGCAGATCGGAGTGACAGACGCCGCAATGGCTCACGCGCAGCAGCACCTCGCGACCTGACACCGTGGGGGTCGGCGCCTCGGTGGTGGTGAGCGGCTTGGCATATTCGACGAGGGATTGACGCAGCATTAAGGACCGTCCTTGTTGGGATCGCTCAAGTCTAGCAGAAGGGAGCGGGCGCCGACGAGCCCTCGAACCGAGCGCCGGCGGCCGGCGAGAGGCTGGGGGACCTCGGGCCAGAGGCCGGGCCCGGCGCCGCCTGGGTCAGCACATTGGCAAGGAGGCGGCCCTTGGGGCTCGACCAGGAGGTCTTGTGGGCGTTCACGCTCTTGTGGCTCGCGATCCTGCCCACGCCTGGCGCCAATTCGCTGCTCATCATCCAGCTTGCCTTGAGCCGTGGCTGGCGAAGCGTGGCCATCGCCCTCAGCGGCAATCTCTTCGGTATTGCCTGCTATGCCTTGGCGACGCTGCTCGGGCTGGCATGGCTACTGGCGGCCGCGCCTTCGGTGCGCCTTGCCATCTACGGGCTGGGCGGTCTCTATCTGGCGTGGACGGGGATCCGGCTGGCAGCGCGTGGCCTCAAATGCGGACAAAAGCCAGACGGCGCGCCTTCCCAGGCGGTCGCTGCCTCGGGCGCCGGCACGTTTGCGCGAGGCCTGCTGACGGCGCTGGCGAACGTGCAGGCCCTGTTCTTCCTCGCCAGCATCTTTGCCAGCGTCGGGGTTCTCAGCGCCAGTCTTGCTACCCGCCTTGCCGCAATCGCCGTCATCATCATCGGCAACGGCGCCTATCTGACGCTGCTCGCCTGGCTCATGCAGAAGCCGGCGGCGCGCACGTTCTACCACCGCTACCAGCCGCGCATGGAAGTGGCGTTCGGCGCGCTCTTCATCCTGTTCGGCGCCCGGCTGCTCGCGCGCGAGTGGGCAGGGTGGCTCTAGGCCATCCTGCCAGCGCAGCTGAGGCTCAGGACTGCGCGTCCACGCAGACGGTGGCCTCACCCTTGAAGTTCGGCTGCGAGCGATACTTCATTTCGATCTGCTTGATGGCCCTGCGCTCGCCCCGCAAATCAAGGGGGCGCGTTTGTCCGCCGGCGCGAATTTCGGAGCGCACGGGAATATCATCGGGCTCGCCATTGGCATAAATCACCTTCAGGTCGTCCATATAGACCTTGTTGCCGGCGACCTGCAGGCGGATGGACTTGAAGCGGCCTTCGCCGCGCCCGACCCTGATGACGTCCTTGTCGGTGATGAAGCCGACCTTTTGACAGCCCAGCCGTTCCCAGCGGGCTTCAGCTGCCGTCGGCGCTATGGCGAGACAGATGAGGGCTCCGGTGGCGATCGCTCTTGTTGCTAGCCGCATGCATGTTCTCCATCGCTCAATTCATGCTCCGGTCATGCTTCGGCGCGGCCGCCGCCGCGGGCGACGGCTGGGCAAAAGCGGATGCTTAACGGGTGATGGGCCAAGCCTCCGTCGCACCACGTACAGCCGATTGCGTCCGCAGGCAGCGGCAGAGCCGAGCCCGCCTCTTCGCCCAAATCCCGGCACACTCGAGGGCGTGTCCGCTGCCGGCGCCGAGCGCAATGGCCTCAAGCGTTGCTCGCGCCAAGCTGGAGGGCGCAGCCGTCGGCGCATGGTGGCTAGAGGCAGTCGCCGCGCCGTCAGCACGGCAGCGCCAGGAGCTTCGAAGCGGCAAGGCGCACCGAGATCCAAGTCTTTGCTGCTCGGCGGGCTGGCCGTCGTCGTTCGCGGCTGTCACGCTGGGGAGCGCCAGACGACTACGCCCGAAATCAAACTGCCTCGATCGCGCTCGAGCAGCGTTAGGCGGCCGGCGTGGGGGCCGCCGCGGCGGCGGCCCTCGGAGCTGTCGGAGCAATAAGCCTAGCCGCGTTCGCGGCGACGCTCGCCGCGATCACGATCACTGCGCTCGCGCCGCGGTGGGCGCCCACCGCCATCGAAGCGTTCCTCGGCCTCGCCTTCCGCGCGCGGGATTTCCTTGCCCGTCGCCTGGTCGACGACCTTCATCGAAAGGCGCACCTTGCCGCGGTCATCGAAGCCTAGCAGTTTGACGTAAACCTCCTGCCCTTCCTTGACGACTTCGCCCACGGTTTCAGGTCGACCGTGCGTGAGCTGGGAGATGTGGACGAGGCCGTCCTTGGCACCGAAGAAGTTCACAAAGGCGCCGAATTCCATGATCTTGACGACCTTGCCCTTGTAGACCTGGCCCACCTCCGGTTCGGAGGTGATGCCGCGGATGCGCGCCAAGGCCGCCTCGATGGCTTCGCGCTTGGCCGCGGCGATCTTGATGGTGCCGTCGTCCTCGATATCGATCTTGGCGCCACTCTCGGCCACGATCTCGCGGATCACGGATCCGCCTGAACCGATGACTTCGCGAATCTTGTCGACGGGAATCTTGATGGTCTCAATGCGCGGCGCGTGCTCGCCGAGCTCGGTGCGCGCCGAGTCCAAAGCCTTCGACATCTCGCCCAAGATATGCATGCGGCCCTGGTGTGCCTGCTCCAGCGCCACGCGCATGATTTCCTCGGTGATGCCGGCGATCTTGATGTCCATCTGCAGCGAGGTGACGCCCTTCTCGGTGCCTGCCACCTTGAAATCCATGTCGCCCAGGTGATCCTCATCGCCCAAGATGTCCGACAGCACGGCGTAGTCGTTGCCCTCCTTGATGAGGCCCATGGCGATGCCCGCCACCGGGCGCTTCAGCGGCACACCGGCGTCCATCAGCGCCAACGACGAGCCGCAGACCGTGGCCATCGAGGAAGACCCGTTCGATTCGGTAATTTCCGAAACGACGCGCACGACGTAGGGAAATTCCTCGGCACTCGGCATCAGCGGATGCACCGCACGCCAGGCGAGCTTGCCGTGGCCGATTTCGCGCCGGCCCGGCGAACCCATCCGGCCCGTCTCGCCCACCGAATAGGGCGGAAAGTTATAGTGCAACAAGAAGCGCTCCTTGCGCGTGCCTTCCAGGGCATCGACGTACTGTTCGTCCTCCCCGGTGCCGAGCGTGGCCACGACGAGGGCCTGCGTTTCGCCCCGCGTGAACAGGGCCGAACCGTGCGTGCGCGGCAGAACGTGCACTTCTGAGCGGATCGGTCTGACGGTCGTCAAGTCGCGCCCGTCGATGCGGCGCTGGGTGCGGATGATATCGCCGCGCACGACCTCCTGCTCGAGCTCCTTGAAAACCGAGCCGAGCAGCACCTCTTCGCCGCCGTCCGCTTCGGGCCCCAGCAACTCGGCCTTCAATTTGGCGTTTGCAGCCTCGACCAGTTCATGGCGCTTCTGCTTTTCGGGCGTGGCGAAGGCCTTGCGCAGATCCGCCTCGATCAGCGCCTTGGCCTTGGACTTGTATTTGGATTTGTCGGCGGCCTTGAAATCCCACGGCTCCTTGGCCGCCTTTTCCGCCAGGCGGATGATGGCCTGGATGATGGGCTGAAAACCGCTGTGACCGTGCATGACGGCCTCCAGCATCAACTGCTCGGGCAGCTCTTTGGCCTCCGATTCCACCATCATGACGGCATCGCCCGTACCTGCCACCACGAGGTCGAGATCGCTCTTGGCCATCTCGTCGATCATGGGGTTCAGCACGAGCTTGCCATCGATCACGCCGACGCGCGCGGCGCCAATTGGACCGAGGAAGGGCACCCCAGAGAGCGTCAGCGCCGCCGACGCCGCTACCATCGCCACAATATCTGGATCATTCTCCATATCGTGCGACAGCACGGTCGCAACCACCTGCGTCTCGTGCTTGAAGCCTTCCACGAACAGGGGCCGAATGGGCCGATCGATCAGGCGCGAGGTCAGCGTTTCCTTCTCGGTGGGCCGGCCCTCGCGCTTGAAATAGCCGCCGGGAATCTTGCCGGCGGCGAACGTCTTTTCCTGGTAGTTGACGGTCAAAGGGAAAAAATCAATGCCGGCTCGCTCCGTCTTCTCGGCCACGACAGTGGCCAACACGCTGGTCTCGCCGTACTGCGCCAGCACGGTGGCATCGGCCTGGCGTGCTATCCGCCCCGTCTCGAGCACCAATTTGCGCCCGGCCCACTCAATTTCTACACGTTGTGTGTCAAACATCTCGTATCTCGTTTCTCATTGTGCAAAGCGCCGAGCGCCGGCACCTGCCGCGGCTCAAAGCGGGCCCACGTTGCGCATGCGCTGCGCCGTGAGCCGCGTGTCTGTCCAATCCCTGGTCCGCTACCGGCGGATGCCCAAACGCTCGATGATCTTCTGATAACGCCCCTCGTCGCGTGACTTGACGTGGTCGAGGAGCCTGCGGCGCAAGCTCACCATCTTGAGCAAACCGCGCCGCGAATGATTGTCGTTCTTGTGAAGCTTGAAGTGCTCGGTCAGCCCGTTGATGCGCTCGGTAAGCAGCGCGATCTGGACCTCGGGCGAACCGGTATCATTCTTCTTGGTGGCGTATTCCTTAACGAGTTGCAGCTTGCGCTGTGAGCTCAGCGACATCGGCTTGACCTTTCTTGTGTGCTGAAGCGATCGAGGCGGCCTCGGCCGGGATGTCGTCCAGCCTGGTCGCGTTGCCGCGGCCCGGGCCGCGGATGAGGCGCGTTATACACGAACTGGCGCCGAATGCGAGGAAAAACGCCGAACACAAGCCATTGATCTGATTAGATTATCCCGCGTCCCCCAGATGAAAGACGCGGATCGGATGCAGTTCGCCCCGCGCAACCTCGCCAAGGGCGACGAGATGGCCCCGGCACAGGGCATAGGTCGGGCCCGGCTGGTAGGGAGCATCGCGTCCGCGCACCAGGATCGGTTGGCCGTTGAGCAGGCGCGCGGCCTCGGCCTGGCCGACGTTGAGCACGGCAAAGTCGTTGAGGGCGGCCTCGATCGGCAGCAACAGGCGCCGCAGCGCCGCCTCGCCGTCCTCCAGCGCCAACTCGACGCTACTCAGGCTGATCGCCCCGGCCTCCTCGAAACCGGCAACCCGCGTGCGACGCAGCGCGATCAGATGGCCCAAGCAGCCGAGCACCCGCCCCATGTCGCGGGCGAGCGCGCGCACATAGGTCCCCTTGCCACAGCGCGCCTCGAACACGGCGCTATCGGCGTCGGGGGTAGCGATGAGGCGCAAGCTGTGGATCAGCACCGGTCGCGGCTCCAGGCTCACGGCTTCGCCCCCGCGCGCCAGATCGTAGGCGCGCCGGCCGGCCACCTTGATGGCCGAGTAGGCTGGCGGCGTCTGCAGGATCTCGCCCGTGAATTGGGCCAACAGCCGCGAAATCGCCGCCGCGTCGCTGCGCTGGGCGCTGGTGGCGAGCACGCGTCCTTCGGCGTCGTCGGTCTCCGTCTGTGCGCCCCAGCGCACCGTAAAGCGGTAGCACTTCTCCCCGTCGACCGCGTAGGGCACGGTTTTGGTGGCTTCGCCGAAGGCGATCGGCAGCACGCCTGTCGCCGCCGGATCGAGGGTGCCTGCGTGTCCGGCCTTGCGCGCGCCAAAGGCTCGGCGCATGGCGCCGACCGCATAGGTGGAGGTCACGCCGGCCGGCTTGTCCAGCACCAGCCAACCGTTGACCGCCTTGCCCTTTTTGCCCGACGCGCGCCTCATTGCTTGTCGAGATCCTGGCGCACCTTATCGCTCGCCAACAGACGGTCGATGCGCAACGCCTCATCGAATGTGGTGTCGGCCCGAAAGCGCACCTCGGGCGCGAACTTCAGGTTGACGGCGCGCGCAACCTCACCGCGGATGTAGCGCCTGTGACTATCCAAGGCGGCCAACACCGCCTCGATGTCCCCGCCGCCGAGCGGCATCACGAAAATGGTGGCCAGGCGCAGATCCGGCGACATGCGCACTTCCGGAATGGTCAGCGCGTGGGCGGCCAGCACCTCATCGTGGATCTCGCCGCGTTGCAAGAGCTCGGCCAGCGCATGGCGCACCAGTTCGCCGACGCGCAGCTGCCGCTGCGAGGGACCCGTGCTTTTGCCGGAATGACGCCTTCCCATGGCCTCAAGACTCGATCGCGAAAAAGGGTCGGCTCAGCCGCGAGCCGACCCCCTCAATTGAGCAAACCGCTTAGAGCGTACGGGCGATGGTCTCAACGTTGAAACATTCAATCACATCGCCGGCGCGGATATCCTGGTAGCTGGCAAACGCCATGCCGCACTCCTGGCCCGCCGGGACCTCGCGCACCTCGTCCTTGAAGCGCTTGAGGGTGGAAAGCGTGCCTTCGTGGATCACGACGTTGTCTCGAATGAGCCTCACCTTTGCGCCGCGCTCCACCCTGCCTTCGGTCACCCGGCAACCCGCAACCTTGCCGACCTTGGAGATGTTGAACACCTCCAAAATTTGCGCGTTGCCAAGAAAGATCTCGCGCAGCGTCGGGGGCAGCAGTCCGGACATTGCCGCCCGCACGTCGTCGACCAGATCGTAGATGATGTTGTAGTAGCGTATTTCCACGCCCGACTGGTCGGCGAGCATCTTCGCCTGCGTGTTGGCGCGCACGTTGAAGCCGATCACCACCGCTTTGGAGGCGGTGGCAAGCGCGATGTCGGATTCGGTGACGCCGCCGACGCCGGAGTGAATGATGCGCGCCTCGACCTCGTCGTTGCCGATTTTACGCAGCGCCCCGGCGATGGCCTCCACCGAACCTTGCACGTC
>Ga0075424_100001152_pt1 | contig 22669 bp, 18 predicted proteins | sample SoiMethybrSBSTD3_FD_75301 | JGI IMG/M metagenome (GOLD analysis project Ga0075424, IMG submission 75301) | Bulk soil microbial communities from a Populus tree surrounding site in Tennessee, USA - Soil MetaG P. TD hybrid SBSTD3 | ecosystem: Environmental > Terrestrial > Soil > Tree plantation... | reverse complement strand
CATCGGTGTGGGGCGTCCGATGAGGCAAGCCAATGCAAGCGCGCAAGCTGCTGGATGCAGCGCCCTTTGAGCCCGAGACCGTCGAAGTGCTGAAACAGGCGTTTGATGCCGCGTGGGCGAGCATCGCGCCGAGCCTTGGACCAGACAGGATCGACGACACAAGGTTGAGCTTGGCGCACGCCATCGTCGCGCACGCGGGGGTCGCGGACTGGGACGCCGAGAGCCTGAAGCAGGCGGCCTTGGCGGCAGTGCGAAAGCACCCGCCGCGGCCACCGTCCGTGCCGTGAAGCTTGCGTGATTGACGCGGCCCGCCGGAACCGTGCCAAGGCCCAAAAATTGCCGCTCTCAACCTTATGGGCGGCGCGCCCTGCCGGCCAGCGGGGCCTCCGGCGCCAAGCTGCGCGGAGGCGATCTGTTCCGCAGAAGACCCGCTTGGGGCGGCGGAGTACCGGGGTGGCGCTTTCAAGCTCGTTCGTGAAAGCGCCGTCTCAACGCTCCGCCACCCTCTACCCGCGCCCGCAGCCTAACCTTGGCTCGTCTCGCGCGCGCCAAGATTTTCTTGGGTTTCCCCATAATCCCCAGAGGCGGAGCCAGCCGCCAATCCCCGCAGCCCTGGGCGCTGCCAGCCGCAGCGATCAAGTCCATGGGCTGGGCGCTCGCAGAAGGCCAGCGGTCGCGGCGATCGCGTGCGGCACGCAGGGTGGCAACTGCCCCAGCGCCGGCGCTTCGCCTGGCGGCGCGTGATGCGCGTCGGCCGCGCGGGCCGGGAACCTTGGCCGTGCTAAACTCGGCGCCGTCGCCCGGGGCTGCCGGGCGCGATGAGGATCAAACCCTTGGGACGACCGTGATGGACTTTAACATTCCCCGGGAGATTGCCGAGTATCTCAATGAGCTCGACCGCTTCATCGAGCGCGAGATCAAGCCGCTCGAGAACAAGGACGACAACGTACGCTTTTTCGACCATCGCCGGGAAGCCGCGCGCACGGACTGGGATCGCGGCGGGTTGCCAAACGAAAGCTGGGAAGCCTTGCTGCACGAGGCGCGGCGCGCTGCCGACAGGGCGGGGCATTACCGCTATCCGCTGCCGCGGCAGTACGGCGGCAAAGACGGCAGTAATCTCGGCATGGCCATTATCCGCGAGCATCTCGCGCTCAAGGGCCTTGGCTTGCACAACGACCTGCAGACCGAGCACTCGATCGTGGGCAACAACGTCGGCGTGCTGTTGATGCTCGCGTACGGCAGCGAGGAACAGCAGGAGCAGTGGGTGGAGGGACTGCTGCAGGGCACTTTAAGCTTTGCCTATGGCATCACCGAGCCTGAGCACGGCTCGGACGCCACCCACATGGAGACGCAGGCTGTGCGCGATGGCACGGGCTGGCGCCTCAATGGCTCAAAGACGTGGAACACCGGAATTCACAAGGCGAAGCATGACCTGATCTTTGCGCGCAGCAGCGGCAAGGCGGGCGATGCTCACGGCATCACCGCATTCCTGGTACCGACCAACGCCGACGGCTTCAGAGTAGAAGAGATGTTGTGGACCTTCAATATGCCGACCGACCACGGGCGCATCTCACTAAAAAACGTCTGGGTACCCGACGCGGCGATCTTCGGCCAAGAAGGCCGCGGCCTGCAGGTCGTGCAGCACTTCTTCAACGAGAACCGCATTCGCCAGGCGGCTTCGAGCCTCGGCGCCGCGCAATACTGCATCAACGAATCCGTCAAGTACGCCAACCTGCGAAAGCCCTTCGGCAAGCCGCTGTCGAGCAACCAGGGCATCCAATTTCCCTTGGTCGAACTGCAGACCCAGTGCGAGATGTTACGTGCGCTCGTGCACAAGACCGCGTGGGGGATGGACCGGGAAGGTACCTTCTCGGTCTCCGACAAGGTCTCAATGTGCAACTATTGGGCGAACCGGCTCTGTTGCGAAGCCGCCGACCGCGCCATGCAGGTGCATGGGGGATTGGGATATTCGCGGCACAAGCCGTTCGAGCACATCTATCGTCACCACCGGCGCTACCGCATCACCGAAGGCACCGAAGAGATCCAGATGCGTCGCATTGCCGGCTACATGTTTGGTTTCATGAAGCAGCGCGCGCCAAAGGGCGTGGAGAGCGATTGATTTGACAGGTATCGACAGCCAACTCGCCTCCGTCTTGGCGCGACGCATCGACGGCTGCCAGGGGCTTTTGAGCTGCGAGCGCCTATCTGCCGGCGCGAGTCAGGAAACCTACCGGATCCGCGTAACGACCCACACCGGCGAAAAGACGCTGGCGATGCGGCGCGCACCCGCCGGGACGGAGGCACCCGACAGCGGCTATCCCGGCCTCGCCACCGAAGCCAAGCTGATGCGGGTCGCGCGCGCTGCCGGGGTGCCCGAGCCGGACGTTCTTTGGGTGCTGTTGCCCGAGGATGGGCTCGGCGACGGCTTTATCATGGAATGGCTCGAGGGCGAAACGCTGGGCGCGCGCATCGTGCGCGATCCTGCGCTCGCGGTCATTCGACCGAAGCTTGCTGAACAATGCGGGGAGATTTTAGCGCGTATCCATGCCATCGACCTGGAGAGTACGGGGCTTGCCGCGCGGCTCAGCCGCATTAGTCCCGAGCAATACGTGCAGGCGACCTGGCAGCGCTACCAGGCGCTCTCTACGCCGCAGCCGATGATTGATTTTTCGGCGCGCTGGCTGCTCGAGCACCTACCACCGATGCTCGAGCCGACCTTGGTCCACAACGATTTTCGCAACGGCAACATTATGGTGTCGGACGCAGGTGTCGTTGCCGTCCTCGACTGGGAGATCGCCCATATCGGCGACCCCATGCGCGACCTCGGCTGGATCTGTACGAACTCTTGGCGATTTGGACGCAGCGAACTGCCGGTGGGTGGGTTTGGCAGCTACGCCGACCTGTTCCGGGGTTATGAGCGCCAATCGGGCAAGCGGGTGGATCCGGACCACGTCAAATTCTGGGAGATCTTCGGCTCCTTCTGGTGGGCATGTTCCAGTCTCAGCATGGCCCAGCACTACCGCACCGGGCCGGACAAGACGGTGGAGCGGCCCGCGATCGGCCGGCGGTCCTCGGAGTGCCAGGTCGACTGCGTCAACCTCCTCATTCCCGGACCGGTCACGCTGATTGCGCCCGAGGCATTCCCCTCGAACCTCGAGATGCCAAGGCTTGATGAGCTGGTTGCGAGCGTGCGCGACTATCTCAGCGACGACGTCATGCCGGCGACGAACGGGCGCACGCGTTTTCTGGCGCGGGTTGCCGGAAACACGCTCGACATCGTTTTGCGTGATCTGGCCCTGGGGAGCCGTCATCGCCAGCGCCAGCTCGAACGCCTGCGCGCACTACTAGGTGAAATGGGCGACCTCGAGGCGTTACGCTGGTCGCTGGTGCAGCGCTTGCGCGACAACGCGATCGCTCTCGACCATCCCGGTCTCGCCGAGACTTTGCGCGAAGCGGTCGTCAATCAGGTGGCGATCGATCAGCCAAACTACAGCGGGCTCAAAAGAGCGCTTGCCAACGCCGCGCCAGGACCGTAGTGGACATGCCTCGTCGGCCGCTAGGTCCGCCACGCTGGGGCAAGATGCGCGCCGGCGTCGCACCGGCCGGGGCGATTGCCAAGCTTTGCGCCCGCTCCTTATGATCACCCTCATGCGACGACCCCATCCACGCAAGGGCCGGCTGAGGCCCGCACGCGCTGCGAAGCTGATGGCGCTCGCCCTGCTCGCGCACCTGGCGGCCCCCCAGGCAGGGCGCGTCGGCGAGGCGGCGGCCGGCGACCCATCGGCGCAAATGCTCGAGCGCGGGCGGCGCATCTATGAGACGGGTCAGCTTGGATCGGGCGAGCCTCTGCGCGCTCATCGCGGCGAGCAGGGCGTCGCGGTAAGCGGCCGGGCCGCGGCGTGTATCAACTGTCACCAGAAGAGCGGTTTTGGCCTGTTCGAGGCGACAAATCTGGTGCCGCCGGTGACCGGACCCAGCTTGTTCATGAACGCGCAGGCGAGGTCGCAGCCGCGGCGCCATGCCAAAGGCATGGAGCATGAGGAGTTTTCCTTTCTGACGCGACCGCCCTATGACGAAGCGAGCCTCGCCCGCGCCATCAGCGAGGGAGTGTCGCCCAGCGGCTATCGCTTTCAATATTTGATGCCGCGCTATGCCCTCGACGCCGAGGACATGGCGGCGCTCATTGCCTATTTGCGCCAGCTTTCCGCGCAACCCTCGCCCGGGATCGATCGCGCGGCGGCGCATTTCGCCGTCGTTATTGCCGCCAACCAAGAGGCAGGACGTCGGCAGGCCGTGCTCGAGGTCCTTGCTGCCTGCTTCCGTGAGCGCCATCCCCCGGACGCTGGCGGTCAAGCCTGGCACTTGCGCGTCTGGGACCTGATGGGCGCGCCCGAGACGTGGGGGGCACAACTTGACACCAAGCTGCGCGAGCAGCCGGTGTTCGCCTTGATTTCGGGGCTCGGGGAGGCGGACTGGGACCCGGTGCAGCGCTTTGCCGAACGGGAGAAACTCCCAAGCCTGTTTCCCAATCTCAGCCTGGCGCCGGCTGCGCCGGCGAATGGGTATAGCTTCTATTTCTCGCGGGGCGCGCGGTTGGAGGCGGAGGTTCTCGCCCAGTACTTGCGCGAAACTGAGGCCGTATCCGGTTGGCGCCGCCTGCTGCAGCTCTACCTCGCGGCGGGCCCAGGCCGCCTGCCGGCGGCCGCCTTGCGGCGGGCGCTCGAGGGCCAAGCGATCGAGGATCGCCAGCTGGCACAGGCAACTGCCGAGGCCATGGCCGCGCAGCTTGCCGATCTCGGCCCCGGCGACGTGCTGGTGCTTTGGCTCGAGGCCGACCAGCTCAAGGTTTTGCAAGGACTGCCGCCACCCAACGCCGGGCAGATCATGCTCTCGGGTTGGCTCGGCGGGCTTGAGCGCGCACCGCTCTCGGCCGCCTGGAAGGCACGCGCGCGCATGGTCTATCCGGTGGATGCGCCGCAACGCCGCGAAGCGCGCATGGAGTTCAACTTGCGCCCCTGGCTGCGCAAGCATGCCATTCAACACCCCGATGAGATCTTGCTCGGCAACACGCTGGCGGCTTGCAGCCTTCTCACCGAGAGCATATCGCGCTTACGCGGCAACTACCTTCGCGACTACTTGGTGGAGATGATCGAGAACTATCCCACAGGCATGGGCAATGCACCAGCCGCGCAGGCTTTCCCAAGGTTCGCCCTCGGCCCCGGTCAACGCTATAGCTCGAAGGGCGCCTATATCGTCAAGTTCAAGGATGCAAATACGAGCGAGCTGGATCTGGTGCACGATTGGCTCGTGCCACCCTGATACCAGCTCGCTCAGTATCGCCAACGCGTCTTTAGACCAGCGCTGGCACTTCGTAACGCCGCATCATCTCGTGGTCTTCATGGCTGAGGATGTGGCAGTGATACACGAACTCGCCGGCGTGGCTGAAATTCGGAACGACGCGCGTGATCTGACCCGGATAGGCGATGACGGTGTCCTTCTTGCCGACTTCATAGGCGTTAGGACCGACCTTGTTGCCCGAGAGCTTGGGCTTGCCCAACACGCGCGCACCCGTTGAGCCATCCGAGTTGGTTTTGTCCACCGTGTTGAGGCTGAAGTCTTCGCGGTTCAAGATTTGGAAATCCACCAGATGCATGTGGATCGGGTGTGCGTCGGCGGTGGTGTTATGGAATTCCCAGACTTCTTTGGTGCCGGCGCGCGGCTTCTCCGTGATCGGATCGCTGTAGACCAGTGTGCCCTGGTCCAAGGTCCCGAGCATTGTTTGCAGGCGGCCGAACGTATCGGTCCCCTCATACATCAGGATCTTGCGCACCGCCGCCGCACCGTTAGCGCTCGCGGCGCCGAGCGGGGAGGTCTGAAATACCCGCAACGGTGTCGTCGACGTCACGCTGGCGTTGGGAATCGCAGGATTGCGCGGAATGACATCGAAGGCCAAAACGCGATCGGTCAAGCCCGGTGTAGGTCCGACGTAGTCGACGCCATCCGGCGGCTGTCCCGTAAAGGGCGTGGCCGCGTCATTCCACAGCAGGAGGCGCGTCCCCACCGGCACGCCGCTGAAATCGATGATGACGTCATAGCGTTCGCCTGGACCGATCAGCAGCGTATCGGCCTGGTCGATGCCGCTGGAGCTGCCATCGGCAAGCGGCGGCGTGTGCCAGCGGGCGGGGGCGCCCTGGTTCAGGAGGCCGAGCTCGGTACCGATCACGAGCAGCGGCAGGGTGGGCCCCACCGGCGTGGTTGGTCCCGGACCCGCGCTCTGGCGCTGAACCTTCAAGGCGTAAAAGCGCGAATCGGAGGAATTCAGGATGCGGAAGCGATATTTGCGCTGTTCCACCGCCTGCCGGGGCCATGCCGTTCCATTAACAAGAATGACGTCGCCGAAAAATTCCGGCAGATGCGTCGGATGGGGGAGATCCGGCGTCGAGGGATCTTCGGAAGGGTAAAATAGCTGACCATTCTGATCGAAGGTTCGATCCATCAATGCCAGCGGGATTTCGTAGGGATAGCTGGGTAATACATTCGTGGCGCGAAGTTTATCCTCGTTGGCATCACGAATGAAATAAAAGCCCACCAATCCCATATAAACGTTCAAGCGGGTAATGCCCAAAACATGGTCGTGGTACCAAAGGTGCGCGGCCTCCTGGTCATTCTGGTAATGGTAGGGTTTGGAAAACAGCCTACCCTGGTAAACATTGTTGGGGGTGGACCAAGCTTCCGGCAAGCCATCCGAGCGCGTCTCCGAGCGCGCGCCGTGCAAATGGGTCACCAAGGGCACCGGCGCCAGGCCGCCAAGCGAACCGGGATTGGCCCACTCGAGCGTGGTATCGACGGGCATTCTATTGGGCACCCCATCGAGCCCATTGATGTAGGTCACCGTCAGCGGCTTGCCCCGATCGACCTCAAACGTCGGACCGGGCAGCGTTTCCTGGCTGCTTCGGTTTAAGGCGTAACCCCAGAAGCGCGTGCTGAGCGACGTGCCGTCGGGCCGGTTGAGGCCCAAGGAGCCGAAGCTTTCCCGAATGCTGAGACTGACCTCGGTATTGGACGCAGGCCGGCGGACCCCAGGAAAGGTCGGATTGAGGGGGTTAAGGAGAGGGTTGGCAAACTTGCGAACCGCGGCGGGGTCGAAGGCTGGTGAGGCCAACAGGCCACGCGGCCTGCGGCGCAGGAGGGCGTTGGCGGGCGTCGTCCAACTTGCGCCTACGGCGGCAACTGCACTCGTTGATTTCAGGAAAGTTCGCCTCGTAAACATATGGGCCTCCCTGGCTTACATCATCGGGAAACCTATGGCGCGCTCACTTTATCGGTAAGCGACTAAGGTAAGTAATTGTCTCCGGACCTAATGCTGATTTAAGACTTGCGCGCCGTGCTATCTTTCTGACGGGTTGAAAACTTAATTTTTCATAAACATCCTACACCGGGAAAGGCGAAAGCATGCTGCAGCGGTTTTGCGCCTTCGGCCTCGCGCTGGTCTTAGGGGTTAGCCTCGCTAGTAAGGCGTCACCCTTGTTCGCGCACAGCGGGCATAATCATGCTCAAAGTGCGCCGATCAAACGCGCACTTATTGCGCCCCGCATCCCGCGCATCGTGCTGGTGCGCGACGATGGCGCGAAAGTGGACATCGGGGCGGAGTTGGAGCAGGCGGGCCCAGTCTATTTGAACTTCATTTATACGAGTTGCGGCAGCGTCTGCCCGGTCTTGAGCCAGACCTTCGCGGTGCTGCGCGACAAATTGGGTCCCGATCGCACCAACGTGCGCATGATCTCGCTGTCGATTGATCCCGAGTACGATACACCGCCCCGGCTGCAGGCCTATCGGCAGCAATTTGGTGCGGATGCGGCGTGGCGTTTCTATACCGGCAGCCTGGAGGCAAGCGCGGCCGTGCAAAAGGCCTTTGGCGTGCTGAGCCGGGACAAGATGAACCATCCCGTTGCGACCTTCTATCGGCCGGCACCGAACCAATCCTGGGTGCGCATCGATGGGTTTGCTAGTCCCGAGCAGCTTGAGGCGGAGTACCGCTCAGGCGGACGGCAATAACTCACACTCCGGTAACTGGTCCTCGCCAGCCACCATGTCGGGCTGGGAGGGCACCTGTCGCCAGCGCCAGACGTGGAAGGCGGGCCCCTGCTGGCCGCCGGCCGGCCCACGCGGGCGTATGGCGCTGAGATCGACGATGGCTTCGAGCGCAAAGCGTACGCCGGCACCTGTCACCACGTCCGAGCGCACGCTGAAGATGCTGCGCGAGGAGGGCACCACGAATTGGGCAGGCAGGTCGGAAGGTCGCTCGGCGAAGCTGTCATCGAGCTGGCTGGGGGCGGTCGGTTGATCGCCGCGGCGCAGGGCCTCGATCAATGGGCGGGGTGCCACCGTCGGGTCGATGCCGTCCTTGCCCGAATGCGACGTGACAAAGGGCGCGAGTTGCGCGACCAGCTCGGCATCGACGCCAAGCACTTGATTGAGTTCCTCGGTGGCCGCGAAGGGTGCGTTCTTGGGTCCGGTGCGACCGGCCGCGCGATATTCGGCCTCTTCGGCGCCTTTCGGGCGTTTGTTGTTGTCGCCGTCTCTGAAGTCGAGGATGGCGTCGGCCAGCGCGTCCGCCCTGGCGGGTCCCAGATTGAGTCCCAAAAACAGGGCGCGCAGCAAGCGCTCGTTGGCGAAGTTGAGGTCGATCTTGCCGCCCTCGTCGCGCGCCGTCGTCGCCAGCAGGTCGGGGCCCAGCCGGCAACTGAAGGCTAGGCCGCCGATGGCAAAATCACGTTGTTTGCCGCTCGGATTGCCGCGGAACTCGAGCAATTTGAGCACGGCCAGATTGATACCGGCGGCCGCCACAGCTTTTGCGCGCGCGGTCTCCACCGCAACCGCGCTGGCCCGCACCTGGCTTCGCGTCACCTTGGAAAAGACCGCGGTGGCGAGCGCCAAGACGCCGATTGCGGCGATGACGATGACCATGGCGAAGCCGCCATCGGCAAGGTAGCGATCGATACGGCGCGCATAGACAAAAGCTGCCACCGGCTCGGCGCCGCGTGGCGGCGTTGGCGCCGCGCGGTCAGGCCCGGGGAAACGGCATGCTGCGGCGCGCGGAAGGATCTTCCGGCTCCTTTTGCTCAAGGGGTCTGATCGCGGGCGGCGATGACCGCCTGCAGCCGATTGCGGACCCGCATTTTCTTGAAGAGCTGGGTCAAGTAGACCTTGGTTGTGCCAACCGTCAGGCCAAGTTTGTTGGCTATTTCTTGATTGGTGTAGCCCTTGGTGATGTGGTCGAGCAGCTGTTGCTCGCGATAGGAAAGGGCGCCTTGCACCTTGGCCGCCCGCTTCGGCAGGAGAGATCCACCGATCAGCATGCGCGCAGCCAGTTCGGCGGTCACGTAGGGTTCGCCGCGCTGAACGGTCCGCAAGGCGCTGATCAGTTCGATCCCGCTCACGCCCTTGAGGATATAGCCGTTGACGCCGCTGGCCAGTGCACCGGAGACGCTGAGCACATCGTCGATCGTCGTCAGCACCACGCACCTTATGCCCTGCCTGGTGATATCGGCCAGCACGGCGCGCCCCTTCGGGATGGCGATGTCGAGAATGACGACATCGGGACGTTTTTCGCTGGCAAGGCGCCGTGCATCCGTGGCGCTCGTACCCTCGGCCACCACCTCCATGCCCTCTGAGCGCGCAATGGTGCGGATGACGCCCTGCCGAAAAATCGGATGCGCGTCGATGACGACGATGCGGAGCGGCTGGCTCACGGCTGCTCGCTCCGGTCACCGATCCAGAAGTTTGCCAGCACCGAGAGATGCGCAGCGGAGCTTGATTGCACGGCGAGGGTACCGCCCAGAGCCTCGATCCGGTGGCGGAGGCTTTCGTTGCCGATCTCGATCACCTCGCTAAGGTCCGTCGATGGCGGCTGAAGGCGACAGAGGAGGTTGAGCTCGAGCTTGTCATCTTCGCCGCGTGCAGCCACGTGCACCTTGGCATTTGGCGAGTGCCGGAAAATCGTGCCCAGCGTCAATTCGATGAATTGATAAACGCAGGTCGTGAGCGCGTAAGGTGCTTCGGGCGGCAGATCGCGGAACTCGCAACTGACGAGACTGGCCGTGCGGGCCTCGTGCAGGCAAATGGCGGTGCCGATCACGTCGGCGAGCGGCAGTTCCTGTAGCGCGGATGGTGTCAGCCCCGTCGACACGCCGCGGATCTGCGTCATGCATTGGCTAAGCGCCGCGCTAATGGCGTCGACTTCTTCGCTTAGTCGCTCGGGCCCTTCGCGCAGGGCGTCGAGCCGCAGCTTGGCGAAGGCAATGAGCTGCAACGGACCGGCGCCCAGTTCCTCTTCGACCCGGCGCAAAGCCTTGTCATTGCTCTCCAAGACATGATGGTTGGCGCGCCAGAGGCGCTTGCGAAACAGCTTGTCCTGCAGCTGCTGGCGCGCCAGTTCGCCGACTTGCCGTTGCAGGCGTCCTGTCAAACCAAAAAGCGTCAGGATCAGCCCGATGGCTGCCGCGGCCAACACGGCGTAACTCGTATATTGGGCGGCGCGGATCTCCTGCATCAGATCGACGGCCAGTTCGGAGGTTTCCGCCAGCGCGATGATCCTATTGCTGCCGGATTGGCGCACCGGCGCATAGATTTCGAGGATTGGCACGCGCAGCGCGCGCTCGTCCTCTTCATCGTCACCTTCTAGGCCGAGGCTGGCAACGACATCGCCCGCAAAAGCGCGGTTGCGTGCGGGTGTGGCGGGAAATTGCTTGCCAATGAGATCGCCGCGCGTGCTGAAGACGATGCGATCGCCCACCCAAACCCGGAACGCGACCACGGGTTTGCCGGTCGATGCTGGCGACATCAACTGATCGAGGGCGGTGCGGTTCTGTTCGGAAAGCGACGGCTTGCTCGCCAGTTCCTGCACCAGGGGCACCACCACGCTATCCATGTAGAGTGCCGTGCTGGCCGCGGCCCGGTTGGCAAACAGCTCTTGGATGTGCTGCCCCACCACCGAAGCGGCGGCAAGGGTTGCCAGCACGATGCTGAGCGATACGAGCGCGGTGCATTTCTGGGTGCGGCCGAGATCGCGCCACCATTGGATGCTCGACGCCAGGAGGGGCAAGGCCGCCCGAGGAAGTGTGTTCGCGGTCATGACACGCACGGCAAGGCCATAATTTTCCAGTTAAATACGACAAAGCTGCTGTTTCGTTATCGGACCAAGGTAAACTGTTATCGCCAGACCGGGGTGGACGAGGCCGGGAGCAGCGGTTGATCGGCGGCGCGCGGCTCGCGCGCAGGTTAATGCTCGTGGGGAGGATCACCCGACCAGCGTTCGAGCTCGCCAAGGTTGCACAAGGCGATGCCGCGCCGATCCAAGCGCTTGATCACACCGGCGGCCTCCAGGCGGTTCAGTTGGCGGCTCACGGTTTCCAGGCGCAAGCCCAGAAACTCGGCAACATCAGCACGGGACAGGGGAAGCTCGATCAACGGGGATGGTGGCGAGGCGCCCGCTCGACAGTTGGCGGGCTGGAGGCGCCGGGCAAGCATCAGCAGCAGGGCGGCCACGCGTTCGCTCGCCTGCTTGCAGCCCAACAGGAGCATCCATTCATGCGCCGCGTCGACCGCATCCAACGTGCGTTCCAAGAAGAGCTGCTTAACTTTTGGCTGCTCGGCGAGCAACTGCTCGAAGTCCTGCATGTTATAGCAGCAGAGCTCGACGGTGGTCGCCGTTTCCGCCTGCCAATTGGCGGCATTAGCGTCCAGCGGTCGTGCCCAGGGACGCCCCAGGAAATCGGAGGGAAACAATAAAGCGACGATCTGCTGGCGACCATCCGCCAAGGACTTGGTGAGCTTGACGACCCCGGACAGGACTGTCGCACACCAGCCGGGCTCGGCTGTAAGGCCGCTCAGCAGCTGGCCCGCGGCAAAGCGCTTGTGGTAGGCGTGCCGGTTGAGTTTGGCCAAGTCCTGTGGGTTCAGCACCTTGCACAGCGCCTGCTCTCTGACCGCGCACTGGAGGCAGCCGGTTCGTCGTTGCAAGGGGTAGGCTCCCTTAGCTCGAGGCACGTTTTGCCTCCACTCTCAAGGCCAATTTACCCCGCTTGCAATTGATCGAGATCAAATCGGCAAAACCGCTTTCCCCGGCCCGGGGAAGTCGCCCCCAGTCTCAGCCGTCCTTGCGGCCAGCGACCGCCGAACCCGGGCCTGGCCGAAGGCTCTAAATGCCCTGTCCGTGGCCCGGCCTTGCGGCGCTAAGGCGCATGCAACTAGTGCGGCCGCCGCTCTGTCGCCACGGTGCTTTTTTGCGAAGTCCTCTGTCGTCCGCTTAATATTGGACCGCCTACGTCACAATTGGTCAGTTGACATAAATCAAGTCGCATCGGGCAGGGCAGTTCCACATAGGAGGCGAGGCCACGGCCTCGTTGCAGTTCGGTGGGAGCGAGCAACGCATGTCGGCCCCGATTGTGCGAGCAACCCGAGCCAATGATGCCGAGGGCGCTAAAACGCTTCGCGTTGCCCTCGTCAGCAACGAGCCCCTCTATCGCGAAGGCATGCACTCGGCTTTCCGTGCCGCGCGATCACTCATTCTCCTCGATGCCACGAGCATCACCGATGCCATGGCGCAGGCGCGGTCTCGGCTTGCCGATCTGGTCGTGATCGATGCCCGCAGCCTCAGCACCGCGGTGGACATGGTGCGGGGCCTGGCAGCCTTGGCGCCTGAGATGCCGATCGTGACGGTATCAGCGCGCGCGAGTGCGGACGAGGTGAGAGCGTTGTTTGAGGTCGGGGTGCGCGGCTGCGTTCTCAAGGGCGTGCAGAGTAGCGAATTCGTGCGCATCATCGAAAGCATTGCGCAGGGAACACTTTATTTGCCGCCCGAGCTCGGTGTCGGCGTGTTGCGCCAAAGCCTGCGGCTCAATGGAGCAAACCCGGAAAACAGCAAACCCTATCGACTGACCGCGCGCGAGCGGCAAATCTTGGCCTGTGTCGCGCGTGCGCTTACCAACAAGGAAGTGGCGCGGGAGCTCAAGATCAGCGAAAAGACCGTGAAGCACTATATGACGGTCATCATGGAAAAGCTCCAGGTCCGCAACCGCGTGGAAGCTGTCATCAAGGCGAAAGCCATGGATTTGAGCGCGGCGTCTTGAGCGCCAAAGCGCGGGCTTACCCGCGCCGTGTGCGGGCGCGCGCGGCGATCAACCGGATTGGGGCGGTCGCCGCAACAGGCGGTTTACACTCTGCAGGCGGGTCTCGGGCGCTGTGTTGAGGTCCAGCGTGTTGAACCTGCGACCTTCAGCATCGACGAGATAGACCTTGATGGAGTGATCATAGGTGAGACTGCCATCGGCCGCTGGCACCTTGGCATAGGAGGCATCGAACAGCGCCGCCGCGGCAGCGATCTGGGCGGGAGTTCCTGTCAGCGCGGTAATGCCGGGATGGAAGGAGGCCAGGTAGGCCTTGAGCGCCTCGGGCGTATCCCTGTCGCTGTCGACGGAGACGAACAGAACTTGCAGGCGTTGCGCCTCCTGCCCGATTTTTTCGAGCAGGTTGGACCAGTCGAGCAGCGTCGTCGGGCACACATCGGGGCAATGCGTGTAGCCGAAGGTGACGGCAAGGGGGCGGCCGGCGAGCGCGCTCGCAGCCAGCGGTACGCCATCGTGTGTGGTCAGCGCCAACAGGGCCTCGACGGCAAGCGGGACCGGCTTTTTGGTCTGTTGTGCCTGGATGTAGGCCAGCAAATCCAAGGCCTCGCCCTCGGAAATGCCCATCGCCGGCATGCGTATGGTTGGATATTTGTGCATGAGGGCAAGGGCAATCGGGTCCTTTTGGCTGCGGAGGCTCTCCGGATTGGCAATGAAGCGCATCAGCCACTCCGTTCCCCTGCGCTCCGTGACGCCGGCCAGGTCAGGACCGACCCGGTCGCCCCGCCCAATACTGTGGCAGCCTGCGCAGGTTTTGGTGAACATGGCGTGCATGCTTGAAGTCTCGGCGGGCACGGTTGCGGCTTGTTCCGTTTGGCGCGCCAGTTGGGCGGGGGCGGCACGCCACTCCGATTGCATGGAGCGAATGGTCATCGCCAGCCGCGTCAGATCACCGAGGGGATTGTCGCGTTGCCATTCGCCCGTGGCTCCATTGCCGAGCAGAACCTCGTTGCGGTGTTCGCTCAGCACGGGGGAGCGATCGCCAAGCCGGTCGCGGATGAGCTTGATATCTTCGGGCAGGCCGGTCAGGAACAGCCACCCTGGGCCAGCCCGCATTGCCTCGGCGTATTTTTTCAGGCGCTCGGGCGTGTCGTTGTCCGGATCGACGCTGATGGTGTAGAAGAAAATCTCGCGCCCGACACTATCGCCGAGGACGTCTTGCAATTCGGAAAGCCGCGCCGTCGCCAGCGGGCAAATTTGCGTGCATGAAGCGTAGAAGAAACTGATCACGAAAATCTTGTCTTTGATCAGGTCCTCATAGAATCGGAACACCTTGCCATCTTGGCTCACCACGGGCAGGTTGGGGACATAACCGTTGCCCCAGCCTGCGGCCTTGGCCGGCGCGACAGCAAGCAGCACCGTCGTGCAAAGGGCGGCAAAGGCCGAGAGTAAACGAGTGGCGCGTCCCATAACCCTCTCCCAAGATCACGTCGTGGGGACGCCGCCCAGGGCGGCGTCCCGATGCGGTCCTTCCAGCCGTTGGCCGAGATGGCCTGTCGTGGTTAGGCTGGAAGACGTGGATCACCCTCGGCGAGGATTTCCGGGGTCGTGAAGACGACGCCATCGGGCGTTGGATTGGGCGTCTGCGTCACGCCCACCTGGACCCCCGCCGCGGACAGCAGCTGGTAGCGGAAGAGCATGGCGAAGTCCTCGTGCACCGTATTGTGGCAATGGTTGACGTAGGAGCCGCCGAACTCGCCGAACTGCACCTGGAACTGGACCGTGCCCGATGCGCGCAGGTGCCAGACATCCTTTCGCACGAGCCGTTCGGTCGGCGGGATGGAGCCGGAGCCGCGGTTCATGGTGACGCCTTCCTCGAAGTGGAGATGGATCGGATGGTCCCAGCCGCCGCCACCATTGATATAGGTCCAGTGCTCAATCTCGCCCGGCTTCGGGATCAACAGCGAGATCTTGTTGGCATTGAACGAGTGGGCGGTTTGGCCATTGATCTTGACCGTCCACGGAAAGTTCGTTGCCGTCTCGGGGCAATCGGGCGTGCACTGCCCAGTGGCGGGATCGCGCGAATCGCCGGTGCCTGCCCTGCCGAACTCCACCACCCGGGTGCGCACGGGAGTGACGATGGGGATCTGTTCGGTGAGCACGGCCGGCACCTGGCTCTTGTCGTTTTTGCCGCAGCTATTGCCGATAGTCAGCAGCTGCCCCGGGGCGTCGACGCTGTCCGTCGTGCTCACGACCCGGAACTCCATGATGGCACCGATCGTAGGATCGTCGGCAATGCCTGCCAGCGCCTGCGCTAGGGTCAAGTCTTGAGCCGGACCACGGCCGTCGTCGCGCATGCGCAGCTGATTGACCAGCCTGATGCGGTCGCCGGGGCGGAACCTCGAGAAATCGACGATGATGTCGTAGCGTTCGGCCACACCCTGGTGGTCGAGGGTCGTGAGCAGGATCGGGTTCACCACCAAGTTGCCGTCGTTGGCGATGAATTGGAATGGCACAGGTTGGCCGCTGCTATTTGCCAGGGCCAGCTTCCAGAAGCGCGACATGCCCGCCGCCAAGATGCGGAAGCGGTACTTGCGCGGCAGCACCTCGAAGAACGGCGCGTAGGCGAAGTTGACGAGGGGCAGGTCGCCGAGGAAGCCGTCGGTGGTGAAGATGTCGAAGAAGTACTGACCATTTTGGTCGGTGGCACCGTCGGAAATGATCAGATTGACATCAAAGTCGATATTGCCGGAGTCCAGGAACTTGCCACTTGGGAGCCTTAAGTTGACACCGTCGTCGAGCTCCTCGTTGCCGCGATCGGGGCCGCTGTAGTAGTTGATCATGGCGCCGATATTGCCCTTGTAGACATTTTCGGCGGTGAAGAAGAAGCGGTGGTCGTGCGCCCAGAGCGTGCCCTGAAGCTCACGGTAATCGCCGGGAACATTGACGAGACCACCTTTGCCATCGGGTCCCGAGGCCCGCCGGTCCGTGGCGCCGGTATTGATCTTGTCGCGCCGCGCCAGCGTTGTGCTCCAGAGATAATCGTAGAAGGTGCCGGGGAAATGGTGGGCGCCCGTGGCCCCGTCGCTTTCTGCGCCGTTGTGGGCATTGTGGAAGTGGAGCTGCTGCTCGTTGCGACCGAAACCCCCATTCTCCACGCGGTTGACGGGCGTGTTGTTATAGATCCGGGTCAGGATCGGCTCGCCATAGCGGCCCTTGATCAGGGGCGGCGGCATGCTCGACTGCCCGACATTGCCGGTGCCATAGGCCCACGCGGCGTTGGGGTTCTGGTTGGGGAAGTTCGGGTGGAACTTGGTGCCCGGCGCGATTTGCGTCCAGGACATCACGTAGCCCACTTTGGGGAAGAGCTCGGACCAGCGCTGATGCGCGAAGGCCTCGGTCGGCGGCCGCCCTTCCATCGGGCCCCTGTTGGTGACGGGATTGCGGAAGGGATTGTTGGCGACAGGACCGCCGAAATTGCTGAAGTCATTGTGATAGGACATGCGCTTGGCGGCGGGCAGGCCCGAGTAGTCTCCGCCGAATTGCGCGTGTACTTCGCCACCCTCGCTGAGCGGGGTCATTTTCACCGGCGTCTGCAGCCGTAGCCGCGGCATGCGCTGGGTGAACTTCTGGGCGCCAAACAGGGGGCTACGCGGTGTGCCGGTTGGGATGGCGGCAAAGGCGCTACCTGCAAACGGGCTCAGCCCGTTCTTGCAGACCAACAGGCCGCTAGAGGTGAAAATCCCCCAGCGGATGAGGTCGCGCCTGCTGATCTCGCCGATCGAGCGCGCCTTGACGATCTCGGCGCGGTTGTCGCGCGCCCGTTGCGCTTCTCTTTGCCTGATGCGTGATGCCTTGCTTGATATGTACATGGTGGATCTCCCCTTCCACAGACGTCACTTTTAAAAAAACCGGAAGTCGTCGATGCCGGGCGTGGCAATGGTCGTGCCTTGCACCATCAGCACGTTGCCGACCGCATCGGTGATCAGGATGTTGGCCCCGCTCTGCAGCATGGTGGCCTGCACGGCGGCGAAGTTGGCGAGCATGGCGGCTTTACACGCCGTTGCCGAAGCCGCTGCTACGGGGGCGGGTGCCGCGGTGGACAGCTCCACGCCGTTGGCCGGTGCCGACGCTTTCCAAACGTGCCCTGAAGCTTGCCCCCGCCGCGAGGCAGGAGCGTCGTTATCGACGACCAGGGTTAGCCGTTGTGCGCCTGGCTTGTTGTTGATAACGATCTTGTGCGATCCCCCGCGCCCCGTAGCCATGACATTTTCCCCTCTTTGAGAACCCGCACCCCGTTGCGCCGCCGTTGGCTTGTGATCGAAAGCCGTGGGCCAACAGTTCGTCATGCGTCGAGCTCACAATGTGCGCGCTCGCAACGAGGTTGGTAACGGACGGGAGTGCCGCAAACGTTGTAGGCGCGATCGTCTGAACGCGTACGACCTTGGTTAGATTGGCGTGCTCCCTTTGGCACTGAGATGCGCGGGTCGAATTGCGCACGAGCGATAACTTTTTTCCTTGAGTGCGGAGATCTCAGACCCGCGATCGCACCGGAGCGCGGATGAGTGCTCAGACCAGAGAGCTAGTGAGACGACCTGCCGCGCTGCGGCGTCGGCCACGTCCGACTACACAGGCCGCCATTTGGGTATCAGAGTACTCAGCGCTGGGATTGCGCCAACCCGCGTCCGCCTCGAAAGTTCACAGCGCGCGAGCGACGCTCCGTGCCCAACGCAGGCGCTCGGCAGTGCGGTGAGGGGGAGCGGCGCGAGCGCGTTTCGACACTGCTGCGGCGGCTTGCAACGGCGCGCAGCGTAAAAGCAAGCGCAGCTTATATGAGAGGCGCGTAAATCTTGGGCGACCGCTCAACCCGTCCAGGCGCCGCTCATCCCCAAGTCGGGCAGATCCTGGGTGGGCGCGCTTTGCGGCAGGATCCGGGAGGCTTGAATGGCCTGCAGACGGTTGGAGGCCTTCATCTTTCGGAACACGCGCGTCATGTAATGCTTGATGGTTGAGACTTTGAGGCCCAGCTTTTCCGCGATTTCGTGGTTGGTCAGCCCCTTCGAGGCATGGTCAAGCATTTGCCGTTCGCGGAAGCTCAACGTGGTGCTCTGCGCGCGCTTTGGCACCAGCGGGCCGCCCTGAGCATCCGTTAGCAAGCGAGACGCGAGTTCGGGCGTGATGAACGGCTTGCCGGCGTCGATGGTTTCAAGCGCCTCCGCGAGCTCGCGCCCGCTTACAGCCTTGAGAATATAGCCGGCGGCACCGGTCGCCAGTGCCTTCGATACACTCAAGGGATCATCGCGGCCTGTCAGCACGGCAATTTTGCATACGGGCTGTGCATTGGCGATGTCTTGCCTTGGATCGAAGCGTTCGAGCACACCCATGTTGAGGAGTAAGACATCGGGGGCCTGTTCTCGAACCGCCCGCCGCGCCTCCGACGGCAAGGCTCCCTCGGCAACCACGCGAAAGCGGGGGTTGCGGGCCAGCGCTTGCACGACGCCCGTCCGGTAGATCGGGCAGGTATCCATCACGGCGATCCGAATTGGACTGTGCATCTGTCGCCCCCAATCTAGGTGAACATCTCGTCGCAAGTGCCGAGTAAGAGCAGCCAGCGGTGCGTAGCTCGTCCTTTGCTGCCAGCTTGGGTTCGACCGGACGCCGACGGAACCCTTGCCTGCGCTGTTCGTGGAATGACGAAAGAGCAACGCCGCGCCGTAGGTCTTGATTTAGGTCAAGGAGCCCAGAGACATCTCGCCACAGGGTGGGGTTTGACGAGCGTGAGAGCCTCTGGACCTAGGCCGCGTCCGCTTCCTTCAGCGGCGAGGCAAGGTGCGCCGGTAGTCTCGGGCATCTTTGACATAAGTCAAAGCATCCGAGCGCTTGGCCGTGGTTCGTGCAACCCGCTCGGGGACAACACACCCGAGACGAGGGACGCCGCCAAGAGGACACCAACCATGGGCGATGGGTACCAGGACGATTCTGAGTTCGGCGGGGGGCCCAGATGGTCGCCAGAGCTCGTTTGGTCCACGCTCCTGGTGTTGGCGCTCGGTGCTGGCGTGCTGCTGTGGGCCTACTTTGGACCACACTCGCTCTCACCTGCCTACCGCGCGACAGAAACGCCAGCCACTTTTTCCGGGCGCTGACCCGGGGTGCTGCGCAAACTCCGCCTCCGGTCACGCGAGCGCGGCCAGCGCGAGGGGACGGCCGGGGCTATTGGGCGTCCTTCGCGACTGCGGTGTGCGCGCCAAGCTCCGCGATGGCCGACCGCGGTGCTGGGATGGCGAGCCCCGTGAGGCACGGCGCCGAGAAGCGCTGGATGGCGGCTGCTTGCTCCCTCTCGGCCGGCGAGCTTGGCCAAAGCGCACGCCGTGACTGTGGCGCGTGCACTGGCGGCGGGTCCTGATGGCCTTGATCGGGATCAAACCGAGCAGCGGGCCGCCGCACGATAATGACGTGATCGCGGAAGGACCCCCGCCGCCTAGCTGGATACGCGCGTGACCAACCATCCTCCATCGCGCTTTGCCGTCGCCGCCTACGATTCGTGGTCGGGCGTGCACACGACCCTCCACGATTTGTGTGCGGGCGGCTCAACAATCAATGAGCTTAACTGTTTGGGCTTGCACCGCGTGCTCGCGGCCGGCCCTGGCGTCGAGCACGCGCTGCCCTTGCGCGCGCTGCCGTTCCAAAAGAGCCCTGAACTCATCTCTTGTACCTTGGGTCCGGTCGCCGAACGCCTGGCACAGCGGCTTGCGCTTGGCGCGCCCAGTCTGCAAGTCGCGCTCTCCCATTGGCTGATCCCACGGCACGCGGCGCAGCTGCAAAACACGGTACAGGACGGCAGGCTCGTTCTGTGGGTCCAATTGTTCGATGCCGAGGACGAGCGCCGCGCCTATCAAGCTCTGCTGGCCAGGAGCGCCAATTCCGTGGGCGTGCACGACTTGAATGGCGACGAAAGCTGACGGCAGCTCGGCCTGCCCGAGATCTGATCGGCTTTCGTGATACAATTCGTTACAATTTCTTGCCGAAGCTCGGAATGGGGGTGACGGAGGGGTGGTGAACTGACGGACATCAAGATCCGACAGGGAGCCGACCGATGTCGATGCAGCTCACCCACGCGCTGGCGGGCCAGGCCACTTCCTCAGCCTGCGTCATCCCGTTGCGCCTCACATCGGGCTTTGAGCAAAAGCTCGCGCACGGGGCCTTGCGCCGGGTTGAGGTCAAGGAATTGCTGTTTGCCGAGGGTGACGCCGCCACGCATGTCTACCGCATCGAAACCGGTACCATTGCTCTTAACAAAGTGCTGGCCGACGGTCGTCGCCAGGTGATCGGTTTTGCCTACCCCGGTGATCTGATCGGACTGGGTGTTGAAGGCGCGCACGTGATGAATGCGCAAGCCGTGAAACCAACGCGCGTGCGTTGCCTCTCCCTTGCGACACTGCGTCAATCCATTGCCGAGGACCCAACCCTTGGGATCAAGCTCTACGAGGCATTGGCACGCGAGCTGGCGGCGGCGCGTGACTTGATGCTGACCACCGGGCAACGCAGCGCCGTGGAACGCGTGGCGAGCTTCCTGTTGGCGCTCTCGCGGCGCAATCAGCGCCAGGGTCAGGACCCGACGAGCTTCGAGCTGCCGATGACCAGAACCGATATCGGTGACTTCCTGGGTCTTACCATCGAGACGGTGAGCCGAACTTTCACCAAGTTGAAACAGCTGGGCCTCATTGAATTGCCCGCTAGCCATCAAGTGCGCTTGCCCAACCTCAAGGCGTTGCAGCGCACGGCCGACGGCGAAGCTCCGAGGAGCCCGCGCTCGTTGCCGGCGGACCCGAACCAGGCGCCCCTTAGCCGTCACACCCCAGCCCATCCCGCCGCTGCTGCCGATTTTTCCAGGGGTCGGCAGGGGGGCGGGCATTGGGCCTCGCCGCGGCCTAAAGCTTACCCGGCACACCCGCCATTGACCTAGATCAACGCCCGTGCCCGGGCGCGAGGCCATAGCTGCGTCGACCGGGCCAACCAAGGGGTGTCGGATGCGCACCAGGAGTGTCGAAGAACGCGCTGTATTGGCCGACTGTTTCGCGTTTGTGGGATGCCTCCTGTGCGCTGGGCTCGGGGCAACACTCCTGTTTGCTTCGCCCAATGGCGGCATGGCTTTTCATGGCCTGCTGCTGCTGGTCGCCTCCCTGGCCGCGTTGGCCGCGGTGGTCGAATTCTCCTTCGACTCGGTGCGGCAGCTTCCCAAGGGCTACATGGATGGCCCCATCAAAGTCGCGGCCATTGCCGCGGTGATTTGGGGTATCGCGGGCTTCGTGGTGGGCGATCTCATTGCTTGGCAGCTTGCAATCCCGGCATTGAACCTTGACCTGCCATGGACCAGCTTTGGCCGCTTGCGACCGCTCCACACCTCGGCGGTGATCTTTGCCTTCGGCGGCAACGTCTTGGTAGCGACCTCCCTCTATGTGGTGCAGCGAACCTGCCGCGCCCGGTTGCCGGGACGCTGGGCACCTTGGTTTGTCGTCTGGGGCTACCAGCTTTTCCTTCTCGTCGCCGGCACGGGTTACCTGCTCGGGATCACGCAGAGCAAGGAATATGCCGAACCTGAGTGGTACGCCGACCTATGGCTCACCGTGGTCTGGGTCGTGTACTTGGCGATCTTCCTCGGCACGCTGGCAAGGCGAAAGGAACCGCACATCTACGTGGCCAATTGGTTCTATCTGGCCTTCATCGTCACCATTGCCATGCTGCACCTCGTCAACAACGCAGCCATGCCGGTCAGCCTTACCAGTGCCAAGAGCTATATTGTCTATTCGGGCGTGCAGGACGCCATGACGCAATGGTGGTACGGGCACAATGCCGTCGGCTTTTTTCTGACCGCCGGCTTCCTCGGCATTATGTACTATTTCATCCCCAAGCGCGTGGAGCGCCCGATTTATTCCTATCGCCTGTCCATCGTTCACTTCTGGACCCTGATCTTTCTCTACATTTGGGCCGGCCCGCACCACCTGCATTACACCGCCTTGCCCGACTGGGCGCAGACGCTCGGCATGACCTTCTCGATCATGCTGTGGATGCCGTCCTGGGGCGGCATGATCAATGGGCTGATGACGCTGTCCGGCGCCTGGGACAAGCTGCGCACTGATCCCGTCGTCCGCTTCCTTGTCGTGTCGGTGGCCTTCTATGGCATGTCGACCTTCGAGGGACCGGTGATGAGCATCAAGGCGGTCAACTCATTGTCGCATTACACGGACTGGACCATTGGTCACGTGCACTCGGGCGCCTTGGGCTGGGTGGCAATGGTTTCCTTTGGCGCCCTCTATTGTCTGTTGCCCTGGCTTTGGAAGAAAAGCGGCATGTACTCGATGCGTCTCATCGAGTGGCACTTCTGGACCGCAACCATTGGCATCCTGCTCTACATCACGGCCATGTGGGTGTCCGGCATCACCCAGGGGCTCATGTGGCGCGCCTACGACCGCTTGGGCTTTCTGCAGTACTCCTTCATCGAAACCGTTGAGGCAATGCGTCCCTATTACATCATCCGCGCGCTGGGC
>Ga0075424_100001150_pt1 | contig 22675 bp, 24 predicted proteins | sample SoiMethybrSBSTD3_FD_75301 | JGI IMG/M metagenome (GOLD analysis project Ga0075424, IMG submission 75301) | Bulk soil microbial communities from a Populus tree surrounding site in Tennessee, USA - Soil MetaG P. TD hybrid SBSTD3 | ecosystem: Environmental > Terrestrial > Soil > Tree plantation... | reverse complement strand
TCGAGCTCGAGCCCGACCTGGGCGTGCTCGTCGTCGACTTCATGAGCACCGACTTCGCCGGGCACCTCGGCTACGCCCGGCTCGATCCGAAGCACCCGGCCCACGACCCTGCCAACTCGGGCGACGAGCTCGTCCAGGTGTACGAGGCGGTCGACGCGGCCTGCGGCCGCCTGATCGACGCCGCCCGGGAGCGGTTCGGCGAGGAGCCGACCGTGCTCATGATGTCCGACCACGGCATGAAGCCGATGTACTGGGTCTTCCACCTCAACCGCTGGCTCGAGCAGCACGGCTACCTGCGCTACCGGGCGCGCTCGCTGCAGCGGGCGAAGGGCACGCGGCTGCGCTCGCTGGCGGGCGTGGACCAGCGCCTCGCCCGCACCTCCGGGCTCTATACCCGCGTCGCCGATGCGATCCCGTTGATCCCCGGGACCGCCGCCGACCGCGCCTTCGCAGACATCGACTTCCCCCGCACCCGCGCCTACTCGTTCGCGACCGGCGGCCAGGTGTACCTGGGCGAGTCGAGCGGCGCCTCCGCCGACCCGGCGCTGGCCGAGCGGATCGCGACCGAGCTCGAGGCCGAGCGCCATCCCGAGACGGGCGAGCAGCTCCTGCGGGTGCTGCGCAAGCCCGACATCTACCACGGCCCCCACCTCGACCGCGCGCCCGACCTGATCGTGCTCTCGATCGACGAGCGCATCCACGTCGACTCCCTGCGCCGTCGCGGCACCCCGGCGATGGAGGTGCACGACACGCTCGACCCCGAGAACGCCTACGGCTACTCCGGCCACCACGGCATCGACGGCATCCTCGGCGCCCGCGGCCCGGGCATCCGCCCCGGCAGCGTGCCCGAAGGCTCGGGCATCGTCCAGATGGCCGCCACGATCCTGCGCCTCCACGGCATCGAGGCCGACGGACTCGACGGCGCCCCGATCGACGCGATCCTGGCCGAGGAGGGCGACGCCGTCCATGTCGCCGCCCAGGCGAAGGATGGAAGCGACGAGGGCGTCTACAGCGCCGACGAGGAGGCCGGGATCCTCGAGCGGCTGCGCGATCTCGGCTACGAGTGATCGGGCCGCGGCTCGAGCTGGACGTCCCCGCGGGATTCGCCGCCGAGGCCCGCTGGACGCTCGAGACGCTGCTCGGCGCCTGCGCAGCGCCGACCGCCGACGCCGTCCGCTACGGCGGGGCCGGCGGACTTGATGTGTCGGAGCGGGCGTGGCAGCTCTTTGCGGCGGGCGAGCCGTTCACGCCGGCCCTGGGCGACGACGGCGTGCTCGACTTCGGCGACGGGTCGCACGACCTGGTGGCGAGCGCGTTCTGGCACCTCTCCCGCTACGAGGAGCGCGGCGGCGCCCGCGACGAGCACGGCCGCTTCCCCGCGTCTGCGGCCCTGGCCGACCCCGCGCGGCCGGCGGTCGACTCCCTCCTGCGCGCCTTCCGCGAGCACGTCGGCGACCGGGGGACGACGCCGTTCACGGTCGCGCTCACCCACGACGTCGACATCCCGTGGCGCTGGAGCCGGCCGCAGGCGCTGCGCGGCGCCGCAGCCCGGGCCCGGGCCGCGGCCCGGGAGCGGCGCAGCCGCGACGTCGTTGCCGAGGCGACGGGCCTGGCCGCGGCCCCGATCCGGCGGCTCACCCGCACCGACCCGAACTGGTCGTACGAGCGCATCGCGGCGATCGAGCGCGCGCACGGCGGCCGCTCGACGTACTTCGTCATGGCCGGCCACGGCCACGCCGCCGACGGGCCCGATCCGGCCGCCTATGACCGGCTCCGCCCGGCGATCGTCGCCCAGATCGCCGCCCAGGGCGACGAGGTCGGCCTGCACCCGAGCTACCTGACGTCCGAGCGGCCCGACCTGCTCGCCGCCGAGCGGGAGCGGCTCGAGGCGCTCACCGGCGACCGGGTGCCCGGCGTGCGCTTCCACTACCTGCGCCACGACACCCATGCGACGCTCCCGGAGCTCGAAGGCCTCGGCTTCGCGTACGACTCGAGCCAGGGCTACGGCGACGCGATCGGCCTGCGCGCCGGTTTCTCGTTCCCCTATCGCCCGTTCCACCTGGCGGAGCGGCGGCCGCTCGACCTGATCGAGCTGCCGATGGCGGTGATGGACGCGACCCTCGCCGAGCCGCGCTACCTCGGCCTCGAGCCGCGGGCGGGCCTCGAGCGCACGCTGCGCCTGCTCGAGCGGGTCGCCGACATCGGCGGCACGGTGTCGATCCTGTGGCACACCGACCGCTTCAGCCGCGAGTACGCGCGTGGCTGGGACCGCGTCTACGCCGACGTGCTCGAATGGGTGGCGGATCGCGGCGGCCGGCTGGTCACGGGCGCGGATGCGGTGGCTGTCGGCTAGCGGGAGCGGCCGTGCGCGCGCCGGCGGCGGCGCCGCGAGGAGGTTGGCGCCGCGGGCGCCGCGGGCGCCGACGGGGTCGATGGCGGTGGCGGTGCCTCCCCGTCGCCGTCTGCGGCGGGCGCGGCGGCCGGCACCGTGACCGGCTCGGGAACGCGGCGGCGTACCGGCGACGCCGCCTCGCCCGAGCGCTCCAGGTCGTGGCGGCGCTTGGAGAAGTTGGGCTCGCGCTCGAGGAACATCGCCAGCAGCGGCGCGGCGATGAAGATCGACGAGTAGGCGCCGGACGCGATGCCGACGACGAGTGCGAAGGCGAAGTCCTTCAGCGAGCCCGAGCCGAAGATGAACAGCAGCACGACCGGGATCAGCGTCACCAGGGATGTGTTCAGCGAGCGGGTGATCGTCTCCGCCAGCGACTCGTTCACGACCTGCGACGCCGTGTAGCGGCGCAGGATCGGGATGTTCTCGCGCACGCGGTCGAACACGATCACCGTGTCGTACATGGAGTAGCCGAGCACGGTCAGGACGGCGGCGACCGTGTCCGCCGTGACCACCCTCCCGGCCAGCGAATAGATCCCGATCGTGAGCAGGATGTCGTGGCCGAGGGCGATCATCACCGGGAGCGCGTACTTCCACTCGAACCGGAACGACACGTAGATGAAGATGATGATCAGCGAGAACAGCACCGCCAGGTAGGCCGAGTCGAGCACCGACTGGCCGAAGGACGAGCTCACGTCCTGCGAATCGGTGATCCTGGTCGCTTCGCCGAAGCGCGACTTCAGCTCGGTCAGCAGGTCGTCCTGGGTGTGCCGGGAGAGGAAGTGGGACTCGACCTGGAACTCGGAGAAGTTCGATCCCTGCTGCGCCCGCGTCGACGTCACGCCCTGCACCTGGGGCTGGTTGATGCCGGCGCTCGTGACGGCGTTCGTGGCCGCGCCGACGGACACGGGCTTCGGCGTCACGAACGTGAGCTTGCTGCCGCCGGTGAAGTCGATGCCGCGGTTCAGCCCCTGCGTGGCCAGGCTGACGGCGCCGAGGATCAGGATCACGGCCGAGATCGAGAACCAGATCTTCTTGCGGCCGATGAAGTCGAACTTCTTCCAGCGGTCGCCCGAGCCGACAGAGCCGAGCACCCACCGGCTGGTCATGAAATCGAGGCCGCTGAGGATGCCGAGCATCGCCCGGGTGAAGACCACGGCCGTGAAGATCGAGGTGACGACGCCGATCAGCAGCATGAGCGCGAAGCCCTTGACGCTCGACGTCGCCGCGGCGTACAGCACGCCGGCGGCGATCAGCGTGACGACGTTCGCGTCGATGATCGTATGGAAGCCGCGCCGGTAGCCGGTGGCGATCGCCGCACGCATCGATTTGCCCGCGCGCACCTCTTCCTTCACGCGCTCGAAGATCACGATGTTCGCGTCGGCGGCGACGCCGATCGTGAGGATCGTGCCTGCGATCCCCGGCAGGGTCATCGTCACCGGCAGGGCGGCCACGATCCCCGCCAGCAGCACCCCGTAGATGATCAGCGCGATGTCGGCGATCAGGCCGAGGAAGCCGTAGAAGACGAGCAGGAAGATCATCACGAACACGAGGCCCGCGATGCCGGCGATGACGCCGTTTCGCAGCGAGTCCTTGCCCAGCGATGCCGAGACCAGGTTCTGCGAGTACGGCGAGAACTTCACGGGCAGCGTGCCCGACTGGATCTCGAGCGCGATCCGGCTCGCGTCGGCCGTGGTCAGCCCGGTGATCTGGCTGCCGGGATTGACCGGGTCGTCGGCGGCGATGCCGTCCGGGAACTGCTGCGGGTTGATCGTGGGCGCGGCGACGAGCTGGTTGTCGACGACGATCGCGTTCGGCAGCGGCCGCCCGGCGAGCAGGCCGGCCTCGGAGATCTGGCGGGTGATGTTGTGGAAGTCGGTGCCGCCGCCGTTCTTGTACTGGAGGGCGACGATCGGCTGGCCGTTCTGGTCGGTCGTGGCCTGCGCGCTCGAGATCTCGTTGCCGGTGACGATCTCGCTGTCGGCCGTCGGCAGGTGGAACAGGTACCAGACGATCGGCGCCGCCTTCGTGGTGACGTCGGGGCAGCCGTTCTGGACGTCGCAGCTGACCGCCGCGTCGCCGGCGGGGACGGCCCGCCAGACGGTGCCCGGCGGCTGGGTGCGCAGGTGGAGGTCGTTCAGCACCTGGCCCTTGCGCGGCTCGATCCGCGACCGGATGCCGCCGCGGCTGACCAGGTCGTGCGTCTTCGCGTTGAAGAGCGCCCAGCCTGCCGGCGTGACGCCCTTCTTCAGGGTCGGCTCGGCCGCGGTCAGCATCGCGTAGAGCGAGCGCGGGTGGGCCTGGTAGTCGGACACACGCGAGACCGGCGTCAGGTTCTTGTAGAAGTCGAACGCCTGCAGCTGGCCGGCCACCAGCAGGTTCGCGACGGCGTTCGGATCCTTCACACCCGGGATCGAGATGTCGATCGTGTTGTCCGCGGTCGAGGTGCGGATCTCGGGCTGGAGGATGCCGCGCGGGTCGATGCGCTTGCGCATGACATCGGCGGCGTTCTGGAGGTCCGTCGCCGAGACCGAGTTGCCGTGGATCGGCCGCGCCTTCAGCACGACCTCGAGGCCTCCGCGCAGGTCGAGACCCAGAGTGAAACCGCGCACGGCGACCGTCGCCAGCGCGGCCACCATCAGCGCGATCACCACCGCCAGGATGCCCAGGTTGCGGCGTTTCTCGCTCACGAAGTGGGAAGTGTAGATGGTTTGCCCACCGACTCATGGTGCACGGAGTCCCCGTTTCCCGCCACCTCGGCGCGCAGCTCGGCGAAGCGGCCCGCCGCGATCGCCTCCCGGGCGCGGGCGGCGAGGTCGAGCAGGTGGTGCAGGTTGTGGGCCGAGAGCAGGCGCAGGCCGGTGATCTCGGACTGGGTGACCAGGTGGCGGATATACGCGCGCGAGAATCCGGTGCAGGCCGGACAGGTGCACCCCTCGACCAGCGGCCGCTGGTCGCTGGCGAAGGCGGCGTTTCGCAGGTTGATCCGGCCGCCGGGGACGAGCGCCGAGCCGGTGCGGCCCATGCGGGTCGGGAGCACGCAGTCGAACATGTCCACCCCGCGCGCGATCCCCTCGATCAGGCCGACCGGGTCGCCGACGCCCATCAGATAGCGGGGGTAGTCCGCCGGCAGGAGCTCGGTCGTCGCCGCGAGCGTCTCCATCATCGGCTCGCGCTCCTCCCCCACCGAGAGGCCGCCGACGGCATAGCCGTCGAAGCCGATGCCGACGACCTCCTCGGCGCTCCGCCGCCGCAGCTCGAGGTCGGTGCCGCCCTGGACGATGCCGAAGCCGAGCTGGCCCTCGGCGCGCGGCTGGGCGCGGCTGCGGGCGGCCCAGATGCCGGTGCGGCGCACCGCCGCCTCGACCCTGGCGCGGTCGACGCCGGCCGGCGGGCACTCGTCGAAGGCCATGGCGATGTCCGAGCGCAGCAGCCGCTGGACGCGCATCGCCACCTCGGGCGTGAAGTGATGCTCCGAACCGTCGTAGACCGAGCGGAAGCGCACGCCCTCGTCGTCGATCCGCGTCGCCGTGTGCAGCAGCGAGAACACCTGGAAGCCGCCGGAGTCGGTCAGCACAGGGCCGTCCCAGCCGCTGAAGGCGTGCACGCCGCCCAGCTCGTCGATCAGCTCGGCGCCGGGGCGGAAGTACAGGTGGTAGGCGTTCGCGAGCACGATCCGCGCGCCCAGGTCGCGCAGCTCGGACGGCAGCATCGCCTTCACACTCGCCTTCGTGCCGACCGGCATGAAGACGGGGGTCTCGACCGGCCCGTGGGGGGTCTCGAGGATGCCGGCGCGGGCGCCGCCGTCGGTGGCGGTGAGGCGGAAACGCGAGGTCACAGCAGCAGCATCGCATCGCCGAAGCTGTAGAAGCGGTACTTCCCCTCGACGGCGGTGCGGTAGAGGCGCCGGGTCTCCTCGACTCCGGCGAACGCCATCACGAGCGCGAGCAGGGTCGAGCGGGGCAGGTGGAAGTTCGTCACGAGCGCGCCGACGGCCGTGAATCGATGGCCCGGCTCGATCAGGAGGCGGGTGCGGCCCTCGAGCGGGCCGCGCGTCGGCCCTCCCCACACCGTCTCGAGGACGCGGACGGTGGTGGTGCCGACGGCGACGATGCGCCGATCGGCGTCGCGCGCAGCGTCAATTGCGTCCGCGGCGGGCTGGGTGACGGCGTAGGCCTCGCTGTGCATCGGATGGTCGTCCAGATCGGCCTCGGTGACCGGCCGGAACGTGTCCAGGCCGACGCCCAGAGTCACCTCCACGACCTCGTGGTGGGCGCGGAGGTCGTCGAGCAGCCGGGGTGTGAAGTGCAGGCCGGCGGTGGGCGCGGCGGCCGAGCCGGGATGCCGGGCGTAGACGGTCTGGTAGCGCTGCGGATCGGCCGGCTGCTCGTGGATGTAGGGCGGAAGCGGCATCTCCCCCACCCGCTCCAGGACGGCTTCGATGGGGACTGTCCCCGCTTCGACGGGGACAGTCCCCGCCGTCCGTGGTCGCACGAGCACCCGGCCCTCGTCGAGGTGGCGCTCGATCGTGATCGCGAGGTCGCCGGCCGTCACCGTCTCGCCGTCGCGGAGCCGGCGGGCCGGCCGGGCGAGCGCCTCCCAGCTGCCGTCGGGCCGCGGCTCGAGCAGGAGCACCTCGGCCGCTCCCCCGGTCTCGCGTCGCGCCCGCACCCGCACTGGCAGCACCCGGGTGTCGTTCAGGACGACGAGGTCGTCCGGCCGGAGCTCGTCCAGCAGATCGCGGAAGTGGCGGTGACGGACCGCCCCGCTGCCGCGGTCGTGGACGAGCAGGCGGGCGCTGTCGCGCGGCTCCGCCGCGGTCTGCGCGATCAGCCCGGGCGGAAGGTCGTAGTCGAGGTCGTCGGTGCGCACCGGAGCTCGTAGCGGTTCCGCGCGGGGCCGGGGACGATGTTCAGGTGGTCGGGGCGGATCCGGAACGGCGACTGCACGCCCGACACGAACAGCTCCGCCGGCCCGATCAGGTACCAGCGCCGGTGCCGCTCGATGGCGCGGATGTGGACGTGACCGTTGCGCCACGAGCCCGTCGCTGTGAAGTCGAGCCGCGCGTTCCCGGTCCCGTCGGCGTTCTGCACAACCGGCCCCTGCACGGTGAACCCGAAGCCGGTCACCACTCCGAGCTCCTGGCGGACGGTGGCGTTCAGGCGCAGGCACGCGGCCGAGACCCGGAAGGCCGGGCCTTTCGACGCCCGCTCGATCGCGGCGATGCCGATGGCGGCCGACGCGACCAGTGCGATGACGGCGCCGGCGACCAGGGGGATCCAGGGGCGTGCTCGCGCGTAGGCGGCACGGAAACGCATCCGGGCAAATTAGAGCACCCGGCGCTAGAACAGGCGTGGGTCGCGGGCCGGGGCCGGCAGGCCGAGGTGGGCGTATCCGGCCGGTGTCACGACCCGGCCGCGCGGCGTGCGCTGGAGCAGGCCCTGCTGGAGCAGGTACGGCTCGTAGACGTCTTCGAGCGTGTCCGTCTCCTCGCCGATCGCCACGGCGAGCGTCGAGAGGCCGACCGGCCCGCCGGAGAACCGCTCGGCGATGGCGCGCAGGATCTCGCGGTCGATGCGCTCGAGGCCGGCGCTGTCGACCTCGAAGAGCTCGAGCGCCTCGATCGCGATGGGGTGCGTGATCTCGCCGTCGTGGCGCACCTGGGCGTAGTCGCGCACGCGCCGCAGGATGCGGTTTGCGACCCGGGGCGTGCCGCGCGAGCGGCGGGCGATCTCGTCGGTGCCGCCGTCGTCGATCGCGACGCCGAGGATCCGGGCCGAGCGCCGCACGATCCGGCCGACCTCGGCCGCGCCGTAGTAGTCGAGCCGGTGGGTGATCCCGAAGCGGTCGCGCAGCGGCGTCGTCAGGAGCCCCGTGCGCGTCGTCGCGCCGACCAGCGTGAACGGCTTCAGGTCGAGCCGCAGCGAGTGGGCGCCCGGCCCCTGGCCGATGACGATGTCGATGCAGCCGTCCTCCATCGCCGGGTAGAGCAGCTCCTCGATCGCCCGGTTCAGGCGGTGGATCTCGTCGATGAAGAGGACGTCGTCCTTCTCGAGCGCGGTCAGGATCGCGGCCATGTCGGCCTTGCGGTCGATCGCCGGGCCGGACATGATGCGCAGCTCCGAGGCCATCTCGTGGGCGATGATGCCCGCCAGCGAGGTTTTGCCCAGTCCGGGCGGGCCGGCCAGGAGGACGTGCTCGCACGGCTCGCCGCGGGCACGGGCGGCCTCGAGGAAGATAGTGAGCTGCTCCTTGATCTGCTCCTGCCCGATGAACTGCGACAGGTCTTGCGGCCGCAGGGAGCGGTCGAACTCCTCCTCGCCCGGTGCCAGGAAGGCGTCGGGGATGCGGGGGCCGGCCTCGGCGCTCATCCGCCCGCTCCGGCCGGCACGGCGCCGGACAGGGCCATGCGCACCCGTTCCTCGACGGGCAGGGCGTCGTCGATCGGCCGCAGGGCGGCCTCGGCCTCGGACACCGACATGCCCAGGCCGACGAGGGCGTCGCGGGCGGCGGTGTGGTCATCTCCGGCGGGCGCCGGGCCCTCGCCGCCGGGCGCGGGGATCGTGAGGCCGCCGACCTTGTCCTTCAGGTCGATCACGACCCGCTCGGCAGTGCGCCGGCCGATGCCGTTGATGCTCGTGAAGAGGGCGTGGTCGCCGGACTGCACCGCGCGCCGGATCTGGTCGGGCTCGTAGCCGGAGACGATGGCGAGGGCGGCCTTGGGGCCGACGCCGGAGACGCCCAGCAGCATCTCGAACAGCGATCGCTCCGCTTCGGACGCGAAGCCGAACAGAAGGAGCGCGTCCTCGCGGACGTGGAGGTGCGTGAGCAGGGTGACCTCGCCGTCGCCGGCCGCGGCCGCGCGCCGGGACGCGGTTGTCGTCGTCGCGAGCCGGTAGCCGACCCCGCCGACGTCGAGCACGGTCGCGCCGGCAGCGCTCGACACCACCCGGCCGCGCAGCGAGGCGATCATCCGGCCGCCGCCTTGAGGGCGGCATTGGTACGCGACGAATGGGCGTGGCACACCGCCACGGCGAGGGCGTCGGCGGCGTGCTCGGACGCGGGCGGCCGGTCGAGGCGCAGCGACGCCGTGACCATGCGCTGCACCTGCGACTTCTCGGCCCGGCCGAAGCCGCAGACCGTCATCTTCACCTCGGCGGGCGGATAGCCCGTTGCCGGGATCCCCGCGCGCCCGCACGCGGTGAGCACGGCGCCGCGGGCATGGCCGACCGAGAGGATCGTGCGCGGGTTGCCGCCGACGAACAGGTCTTCGAGCGCGCACGACGCCGGCCCATGCCGCGCGATGAGGTCCGTCACCTCGGCGAAGATGTGCACGAGGCGCTGCTCCAGCGGCTCGCGTGCGGACGTGGCGATGACGCCGTGGTCCACGGCCTCCAACCGGCTGCCCCGCACCGTGATGACGCCGTACCCCGTCTCGGCGGTGCCGGGATCGATTCCCAGCAGGATCATGTGCCCACTGTACCGGCCGGCGCGGACATCAGCCGAACGCGCGTTCGCGGGAGAACCGGGGACAGTCCCCGCCCGGCGGGGACTGTCCCCACATTGAATGACAGGGGTCTGACCCCGTGTATTCAGCCCGCCACGGCCTCGAGCACGGCCTCCGGGATGTCGAAGTTCGCGTGCACCTCCTGGACGTCGTCCAGGTCTTCCAGCGAGTCGATCAGGCGCAGCAGCTGGCGCGCGCCGCTCTCGTCGAGCTCCACGGTCGTCTTCGGCACCATCGTCAGCTCGGCGGACGTGATCGGGATGCCCGCGGCTTCGAGGCCGTCGCGCACCGCGGCCAGGTCGGTCGGGGCGGTCGTGACCTGCCAGCTCGACTCGTCCTGGCCGACGTCCTCGGCGCCCGCGTCGGCCGCTGCCAGCACGACGTCGTCCTCGCTGGCCTCCTCGGCCGGCACGAGGATCACGCCCTTGCGCTCGAACTGCCAGGCCACCGAGCCGGGCGTGCCCAGGCTCGAGTTCGACCGCGTGAACATCGAGCGGACGTCCGCGGCTGTGCGGTTGCGGTTGTCCGTGAGCGCCTCGACGATGATCGCGACCCCCTCGGGCCCATAGCCCTCGTAGGTCACGGCCTCGAAGGCGTCGGCGTTCTCGCCACCGCCGGTCGCCCGGGCGATCGCGCGCTCGATGTTGTCCTTCGGCATGGAGTACGACCGCGCCTTCGCGATCGCCGCCGCCAGCGTGGCGTTCGCGTCGGGATCCGGGCCGCCCTCCTTGGCCGCGACGATGATCGCGCGCGAGAGCTTGGTGAAGAGCTGGCCGCGGCGCTTGTCCTCGGCGCCCTTCTTGTGCTTGATCGTGGACCACTTGGAATGTCCGCTCACGCCGCAGCCTCCTCTCTGCCGCCGACCATGTCCGCGAACCGGCCGTGTAGCCGCCGGTCGGTCGTGAGCTCGGGGTGGAACGCGGTCACGAGCACGTTGCCCTGGCGCGCGGCCACCGGCTTGCCGTCGTGCTCGGCCACGACCTCGACGCCCTCGCCGAGCCGCTCGATCTGGGGCGCGCGGATGAAGACGCCGGGGATGGGCAGGTCTTCCCCGGCCAGGCGCAGCGGCGACTCGAAGCTGGCCGGCTGGCGCCCATAGGCGTTCCTCCGCACGTCGATGTCGATCATGTCCAGGTAGCGCTGGTCGGGGCGGCCGTCCTCGGCGTGGTGGGCGAGCACGATCATCCCCGCGCACGTCCCCAGGAACGCGCCGCCGCGGGCGTGCAGCTCGCGGATGGGCGGCTCGAGATCGTACGCGTCGATCAGCTTCGACATCGTCGAGGACTCGCCGCCCGGGATGACCAGGCCGTCGAGCCCCTCGAGGTCGCGCGGCAGCCGCACCTCGACCGCCTCGACGCCCACGTCGCGCAGCGCCGCGATGTGCTCGCGGAAGGCCCCCTGGAGGGCGAGAACGCCGACCCTACCAGCCACGCGTCTGCAGCAGGCCCTGCTCGCCGAGCTCCGAGATCTCGGTGCCGTGCATGGCGTCGCCGAGCCCGAATGACACCTCGGCGACGATGCTCGGGTCCGCGAACTGGGTCGTGGCCCGCACGATCGCGGAGGCCATCGCGGCCGGGTCGGAGCTCTTGAAGATGCCGGAGCCGACGAAGAGGCCGTCCGCGCCGAGCTGCATCATGAGCGCCGCGTCGGCCGGGGTGGCGATGCCGCCCGCGGTGAACGTGACGACCGGCAGGCGCCCGTGGGCCGCGCAGTACTCGACCAGCTCGTAGGGGGCGCGGTGCTCCTTGGCGACCGAGTAGAGCTCGTCGGAGTCCATGTTCTGGAGCCGCTTGACCTCGCCGAAGATCGCGCGCATGTGCCGCACCGCCTCGACGACGTTGCCGGTGCCGGCCTCGCCCTTCGAGCGGATCATGGCCGCGCCCTCGCTGATGCGCCGGAGCGCCTCGCCGAGGTTGGTCGCGCCGCACACGAACGGGATCGTGAACTTCCACTTGTTGATGTGGTTGGCCTCGTCGGCCGGCGTCAGCACCTCGGACTCGTCGATGTAGTCCACCTCGAGCGCCTCGAGCACCTGCGCCTCGGCGAAGTGGCCGATGCGGGCCTTCGCCATGACGGGGATCTTGACCGCGTCCTGGATCTCACGGACCTTGGCGGGATCGGCCATCCGGGCGACGCCGCCGTCGCGGCGGATGTCGGCGGGGACGCGCTCGAGCGCCATGACGGCGCACGCGCCGGCGTCCTCGGCGATGCGAGCCTGTTCGGCGGTTGTGACGTCCATGATCACGCCGCCCTTGAGCATCTCGGCGAGCCCGCTCTTCACTCGCATGGTTCCGGTCTCGTTCACAGGCCTTCGTCCCCTTCTATGGCGAGAATTCTCCCGCCAATAGTGTAGACGCCGGGCCTGCTGCGGCGAGCTATCCGCTGCCCCTGAGCCGCTCGAGCCCGTCGGGGTCGAGCACCCAGACCAGACGGTCGCGGACGTCGATGAGGCCGCCCTCGCGAAGCTCGTTCATCACCTTGGTGAGCGTCTCGCGGCTGGTGCCGATCATCTCCGCCAGCTGGACGTGGGTGAAACGCTCGTCGATGCGGATGCCGGTGCGCGTGACGCGGCCGTAGCGGTCCATCAGCTGCAGCAGCTGGGCTGCGAGCCGGGCCGGAACGCCACGGAAGGCGAGGCTCTCGAGCTGGTCCTCCGTGGAGCGCAGCCGCTCCGACAGCGACCGCAGGAGGTTCAGCGCCATCTGCGGGTGCTCGGCGGTCGCGCGCTCGAGGTCCGCCGTCGGCAGGACCCGCACGACGGCGTCGGTCATCGCCTCGGCGTAGCTGTCGTGGAGCGCCTCGCCCTCGGGCGAAACCCGGCCGAACACCTCGCCCTCGTCGAGCATCGCCAGCGTGAGCTGGCGGCCGTCGTGGGCGCTGCGGTAGAGCCGCACCCGCCCGCTCTGCACGACGTACATCGCGTCCGCCCGGTCGAACGGCGAGTAGATCAGCTCGCCCTTGCCGAACCGGGCCGCGCCGAAGCGCCCTCCGAGATCCGCCAGGACCCGATCGGAGAGGCCCTCCAGGATCTCGCTGTCGAACATGTGGTCTGCGGTCTGGCTCACGGATCCTCGCTCGTTCCTCTGCTACTACGGACGTCGAGGCGGACCGGTTCTCACCGACCTGCATCGGTAGCATGGACCCGCTCGATGGATTGAGCCAAATTTCGCCGGGGGTGTAGCTCAGCTGGTTAGAGCAGCGGACTCATAATCCGTTCGTCGCTGGTTCGAATCCAGCCGCCCCCATCGCCTCGAATTCCCCGGCCCAAGGAGGCGTTACGCTTCCGCCAACTCGGCCGGAACCGGTCGTGCCCGCACCGCGACGATGTCGGCGGTCGCCGCCCTCAGACCGCGGCCTGAGGGCGGCGCACCGGCGGGTCTAGGCGCCCAGGCCGCCGAGCAGGCCGGCCGAGTTGAACGGCGTGGCGCCTGCGGGGGCCTTGACGGTGAAGTCCTGGTTCCAGTCGCTGAACTTGATGTCCAGGTTCAGGTCGATGCTCTTCAGGCCGCTGGCCTGGGTCTGCAGCGACGGCGGCAGATCCATCGCGAACTTGATGTTCTCCTCCGTCGGCAGGTGGGTCGAGCTGTCGAACGAGAGCGAGCCGTGGGCCGTCTTGATCGCCCGCTGCACCACCGCCATCTGGAGCTTGTCCTTCGCGGTGATGCCGCTCTTGCTGACCTTGGCGATGTCCGCGAAGACCTGCGCGATGTCGAGGTCGGCCGAGATCGTGTCCTGACCGCTCGCCGTCGAGAGGCTCAGGTTCTTCAGCCACTTGCTGGGATCCGCACCCGCCGCCTTGAGCTCGTCGAGCCCCTTGCTGGTCGACGAGTTCGAGCCGGAGGAGCCGCCGGCCTTCGAGTTGAGGCCGCTCAGCGGCAGCGAGTGCCAGCCGGGGCCCATCAGGAGCGGCATCTTCACGTAGAGCGTCTTTCCGTCCGGCGAGAGCGCCTCGCCGCTGAACGACCCGCCCGTGTAGTTCAGGGCGAAGTCGACGTCGAACTTGCCGGTGCCGGACGTCGCCTTGCCAGCGTGCCCCTTCAGCTCGAGCGAGAGCGGGCCCTGGAGCAGCGCGGCGCCCGCCCCGGCGCCGGCAAGCTGCCCGCCGAGCTTGATGCCGAGCTTCGCGTCGAAGGCAGCCGAGGTGGCGTCCTTGGTCGCGGCGGAGGCGGCATTCAGGACGCCCGCGGCGGTCGCGGTCGAGACCGAGGACGAGCCTCCCGACGAGCCGCCGGATCCCGAGCCGGAGCTGGAGCCGCAGCCGGCGACCAGCGCCGCGACGGCGAGAAGGGGGACGAGGACGCGTTTCATGGCAGAGGGTTCCTTTCGCGGACCGATCCGCATACCGGCAGGGAGAAGAGCGGCGCCGAGGGTCTGCGCCGCCTGTAGGACTCGTTCCGTACCCGGGCGCGTGCTTCGCCCGGGGGGAGAACTCCCAATATAGCCGCAACATACGGCAGCCCGCGACCCCGAATTGGGGCGTTCCGAGCACGGGACCGCTCGCGCCTGCCGGTCGCTCGCGATACCGTGGAGGCGTGTCGCTCCGCCGGCTCCGCTACCAGCTCCACTGCGCCCGCTCCGGACACGATGTGCGGCCCTACATGGTCGACGGGTCGCGCGTCGTACACCGGTGCCTGCGCTGCGGCGCGATCGTTGACCACGCGGAGACCGCGTCGGCCGGGGAGGCCGCGCCGGACGTCGTTCCCGTGCGCCGCATCGAGCCACAGCCGTCACAGCTGCCGCCTGCGACTGTCGAGCGTCACAAAGAGGCCGGGCCAGAGCCGGAGAACCTCGCGACGGCCGACGACGAGGCCGTACTCGGGTCGGGAAACGGCGCCGAGCCGGACGAGGAGTCCACGCAAGCCGCCCTCGCCGCACTGCGCGAGCTGGGCGAGCTGCACGCGGCCGGCGTTCTCACAGACCGCGAGTTCGCCCACAAGAAGGCCGAGCTCCTGCGCCGCGTCTAGGCCGGCTAGCTCTTCGCGGCGGAACGCCGCTGCTGCTCGGCCTCGAGCTGGCTCTCGGCGTCGTCGAGCGCCGCCGTGACGTCGCGAGAGGCGACGACGTACCCCCACGGCTTGCCACCATCCTGGCGGATGAAGTGGCCCGTGTTCGCATAGAAGACGAAACGCAGACCAAGCGCCTCAGCGGTCGTCTCGATGCGCTGGACGCGTTCCTCCTCGGTTTCTGTGTCTGCCACGCTGTGACCCGCGACCAGCCTAGCGGATCACGGGTTGCCGCGAGCGGCCGCCTGGGCCCGCCGCCACAGATCGGCCGCCGCATCCCGCACCGCAGCCTCGCCCCCGGCCCGGCGCAGGAGCTCGTCGCTGGCGATCCGCACCTGCACGGGCGCGCGCCCGGCCTCGTCGCGCAGGTCGCGGTACAGGCTTCCCGCCAGACTTGCGGCGGTGCCCCTGTGCCCGGACACGGCGACGGTCTCCCATCGCTGCCCGTGGGGATAGCGCACCTGCACGTAGAACGCCCTGTCGATGTCCGGACTCCCCGCGTCTGACCCTCGCGGCCGACCGCCGAAACACTACTCCGCGGCGGTGCCATGAAGCACCCCACGCTCGTCATTCGTCAAAACGGGCCCATATTCCGACGAACAATGACATATGCGCCCACCCAGTATGTAAGCTACGGCAGATGGCCAGCGGTGGGATCAGGTTCCCGGGGCCGGACCGGCGCCGGCACTTCCGGGTAGAGGGCGAATGGGACGTCCGGATCGCGGCCGTCGAGCAGACGGGCACGGTCACCGAGTTCGACGCCCGGGCGCTGAACATCTCGATGGGCGGCGTCCTGCTCGAGACGGTCGTGCAGGCCAACCTGTGGGTGGACAAGACGATGTCGATCACGTTCCCCAACGCCGGGACGGCGGTGCCGGCGATCGTGCGCCGGTTTCTCGACTATGGCGACGAAGGCCGTACGACCACCCGCTGGGGCGTCGCGTTCGCGGAACTGACGCTCGAGGTGAAGGCGACGTGGACGCGCTTCCTCTTCTCCGAGGCGCGCCGGCTCGGCCAGGAGGCGGCCCACCGCGAGTTCCTCGCCCGCCGGCCGATGTGACGTCCCGCCTGGAGTCGGCGAATCCGTGGCCCACGCTCCCCCGAACAGGGGGTTGCGCAACGCCCCATCCGGGCGATGACTACCGTGATGAGCGAGAACCAGCGCGCCTTCTTCCGCATCGACGCAGTCGTGCCTGTCGTCGTGCACCGCCTGGACCGCGACGGGAACGCCTGGGACGAGTTCTCCGGAGAGACCGTCGACCTGTCCGCAGGCGGCCTCTTGCTCTCGGCGGGCGAGTACGTGCCGACCGGCCACCCGATCGAGGTGGAGGTCACCTCCACCCTGCCCCCGCTCGAGCTCCGCAGCCGTGCGCGGATCGTGCGCAGCTGGCGCACCGCGTCGGGCGAGTGGCTCTCCGGCGTGTGCTTCGAACGGCTCGGCTCGCAGGCCGAACGCGATCTCGTCAAGTTCTGCTTCATGAAGGAGCGGGAGATGGCCGAGCGCGTGAGCAACGTCCGCATCGAGATCGCCATCCCCACCCGGCTCCAGCGCAGCGACCGTTCGGTGCACCGCGCCTCGACGATCAATATCTGCGCCGACGGCGCCCGCGTCACCGCTCCCTGGGACGCCGAGCGGGGTGAGGAGCTCACCGTGTGCTTCTCGGAGGACTGGTTCGGGCGCGAGCTCAGCATCCTGGCCCGGGTCGGCCGCCGCGACGAGCGCGGCTTCGACCTCGAGTTCTGTGACCCGACGCGTGCCGACAAGGCCGCGATCAACCAGCTGATCATGGCCGAGGAGCGCCGCCGCAGAGTCGCCTAGATCGGGCCCGATCGTCCGGATCTACAGGATCCGCAGGACGATGATCACGATCAGGATGATGATGATCAGGCCGACGATGCCGACGCCGGTGCCCAGCGCGAAGACGGGAAGAACAGCGGGGGTCATGGTTCACCTCCGTTCGTGAGGTCGCCGCGCGCGGGAATTCACGGCGGCCGCGTCGTCGGTGCCCGGCGGCCGGCGAAACGAAACCCGGGAGGCGTCAGGCGCGGCCGCCTGACGGCGCTACTCGTACTGCAGCGCCTGCAGGATGTCGAGCCGGGCCGCCCGCCGGGCGGGGAAGATCGCCGCGAACAGGCCGACCAGGATCGCCGACACGACGAACACGGCGACCGTGCCGCCGGGCACGGCGAACGGGATCCCGCCCTGGAGGGCGCGGTCGAGGATCGCGGCGATGCCGATCCCGGCCGGGATCCCGAGCAGGGCGCCGAGCAGGCACGTGATCACGGCCTCGTGGCGGATCATCCGCCGCGTCTGCCGCCGGCTCATGCCGATCGCCCGCAGCATCCCGATCTCGCGCGTGCGCTCGAACACGGTCAGGACGAGCGTGTTCACGATGCCGAAGAGGCTCACGATCACCGAGATCGCCAGCAGGATGTAGAGCAGGTTGAGCTGGCTCTGGATCGCCCCTTCCTGCGAGCTCAGGAACTCGGCTTCGCTCTGCACCTGGGCGTCGGGGAAGCGCGCGATCACGCGGTCGAGCGCGTGCGTGTTTGCGGCGGTCACCCCACCCCGCGTCGCGATCAGCGTGAAGACGTTCTCGGGGTTCGTGTAGGCCGCGTCGAACGTCCGCGAGGAGATCGAGATCGTGCCGAGCGGGTTCTCCGACGCCGGCGGATCGTTGATCGCCGTCACCCGCAGCGCCAGCATCTTCCCCGTCGACGTCTCGAGGTGGAGCGCCGAGCCGACGGCCAGGTGGTGTGAGCGGGCGAAGCTCTTGTCGACGATCGCGCCCGCCGCCCCCAGGTGTGCCATGGCGGCGTCGGAGCCGGCGGTCCAGCGCAGGCGGAGGAGCTGCGAGAGGCCGGGGTCGATCCCGGCCACCTGCACGGTGTGCCCGAAGATCCGGCCGTTGCCGGAGCGCTCGCCCGCGATCACCGTGGCGACGCCCGCCCGGTGCAGTGCCCCGGTCGCTGCGATCGACATCGGGGTGAACCCGTTCACCGACGTCATGACGTAGTTCCCGCGGAACTCCGACTCGACGGAGCCGACGATCGACTGCTTCAGCCCCTGGGCGAGGACGGCGACCGCCGTCACGAGCGCGAGGCCGATCATGAGCGCCGCCGCTGTCGACGAGGTGCGGGCGGGGTTGCGCACCGCGTTCGCCCGGGCCAGCCGGCCCGCGGCGCCGCCGACCCGGCTCGCCGGCCAGCCGAGCACCAGGGCGACCGGCCGGGCGATGCTCGGCGCCGCCATCGCCATCGCCACGAACAGGGCGAGGACGCCGATCGCGATCAGCAGGAGCCGCGGGGCCGTCGAGATTCCCGAGACGAAGGCGCCCACGCAGATCAGCGCGATCGCGATGGCGGCGACGATCACGGCGACGGCGGGGCCGAAACGGGCGAGCCGCGACGGCGGCAGCATCGAGCCCTCGCGCACCGCCGCGATCGGAGGGACGCGCGTGGCCCGCACCGCCGGCAGGAGGCTCGCGAGCGCCGTGACGAGCGTCCCGACGAGAAGGGACACGACGATCGTCCGGGTCGCGAACACGAGGCCCGTCAGCGGCAGGTCGGCGCCGAGCGCGTCGAACAGCGCTTCCAGGCCCCTGGCCAGCCCGAGGCCCACGACGAGCCCGACCACCGACGCGACGAGGCCCGTCACGAGCCCTTCCAGGACGACGGTGAAGCGAACCTGGCGCGCTGTGGCCCCCAGCGTGCGCAGCGTCGCCAGCTCGCGGGCGCGCTGGGCGACGGTGATCGAGAGCGTGTTCGCGATGACGAACGCGCCGACGAAGAGGGCGATGCCGGCGAAGGCGAGCAGGAAGTCGCGGAAGGTGTCGAGCACGCCCTTCGAGTCGTTGAACGCCGCCTGCGCCTGCTGGCCGCCCGTGCGCACGCGGGTGTGCGGCGGGAGCACCGTGCGGATCTGGGCGAGCAGCGCCGCGGTCGCGACGCCGGGCCGGGCGGCGACGTCGATCTGGTCGAGCTCGTGCCGCTCGCCGAAGAGCCGCTGCGCCGTGGGCAGGTCGAACACCGAGATCGTGCCGCCGGCGAGCGAGGTCGAGCTGCCGAAGTCGACGACGCCGCTCACGTCGTAGCGGCGCTCGCGGGCGCCGTTCGCGATCACGTCGACATGGGCGCCGACGCCGTAGTTCTCGGAGTCCGCCGTCTGCTGGTCGATCGCTACCTGGCCCGGCCCGTGCGGCCACGCGCCGGCGACCAGGTGCAGGGCCGAGAAGCGGGCGTAGGCGGGATCGATGCTGAGGCCGTACTCCGAGCCGCTCGCCCGGGAGACGACCTTGCCGTTCGCGCCGATGATCTCGGCCTGCCCAGCGGCCTCGCCGCCGGCGGACTGGACGTCTCCGAGCCCGCGGATCCGGCCGAGGGTCGACTCCGGGAACGCGTTCACGTCGCCCCCGCCGAACACGGCCCTGGCGGAGACGACCGCGTCGGCCTTCGCGTACGCGCCGCCGATGATGTCGTGCACGCCGGCGTTCACGGTGTCCGTGAGGACGAACGTCCCGCACACCATCCCCACTCCGAGGACGATCGCGAGCGAGGTGAGGGCGAGCCGGAGCTTGCGGGCGAGCAGGCCCTTCAGCGTCACCCGGATCATCGCGCCGACCTCATCCTCCCGCTGCCATGCGGCGAGAGGATATCCGGAGTGGCCCGGGGCCGGCCCCGCGCCTGCGTCAGGCGTCCGGGGTGACGACCTCACCGACGGCTTCGCCGAGCCGTCGGGCGAAGCTGTCCTCCGACTCGCCGGGCTCGCCGGCCGCCACCTCGACCGTCACGATCGAGTAGGGCGAGTACGCCCTGGCGCTCCCGGGGATGCGGAACCACTGCCCGCCGGTGATCACCTGCCGCAGCTCCTCGAGCGCCTCGTCGGCCGTCTGCGTTGCGGGCAGCCGCCAGCGATGCTTGTGACCGTCGCTGAACCGCACCGTCACGAACATCTCCGCCGCGCTGTCGTGGCTCGCCATCACCAGCGGCAAAGGTTCCCCGGCGCGTCCGACGGTGAAACACGGCGGGCGGCGTGTCGGAAACGCCCGAAGGTCGCCGGCTGGCAGGTGGGGGCCGGCGACCTTCGGAGAACTCTCCCAGCCTCCCCCCATTTCGTTGGAGTGACGTTGGCTCGGGCGCACATGCGGACCGCGCGGTCTCTAGCTGCCCTGTCTCGCACACGCCGTGGCGCGGCGGATGGCGGTATCGACGAGTGGACTCGTCTCGAGGTGATTTGCGACCTCCAGCGGCGGCAGGGCGCCGGTGCAGTCGCCGGCCTGGAGGAGGGCGTAGCCGAGGTTGTAGTTCGCGTACGCCTCGTAGGGATCCGCCGGGCCGGCCCCGCGAAGCTTCGCGACGGCCCGGCGCAGTGGTGGGATCGCCGCCAGGTAGTCACCTCGCTGCAGGAGCGCATAGCCCTGGTCGTTCAGCAGCTTGCCGTCGGCGACTCCGGCAGCGGGAACCTGCGGTGACACGGTCGGGCTCGTAGAGGGGTGCGTCGCAGCCGTCGCCGCCGGGCCTCCCGCGGTCGTTACCGGACGGGGGGTGGGACCCGGATGCGTGGATGGTGCCGCGCGGTGGTCCGGCCGCGCCTGAACGTCCGTATCCCCGGAGGGCGTCAGGTAGGAAGCCGCGGCGCCGATCGCCGCGCCGACCATGATCGCAGCGAGCGCTCCAGGAATCACCAAGCGCCGTAGCACGCGGCGTCTGCTGCGATACACCGCCGGGGCGGCTGGCCGCGGCGCCCCCGGGCGGAGGACGCCTCGTTGCGCTGAATGGCTCGGCCTCTGTGGCATGCGCTCCCGACGATTGGGCTTCCCCGATTCACGGAACGCGTAAACCGGTCGCACTGCGCCGATTGCGGCAGCCCCGCCGCGGAGATGGATGGGCGCCCGGCGAGCCGGTTCTCGAGGCTGACCCACCGGGCGCTCAGCGCGCCTGAAGAGGGTTCCAGAACCGCGCTGACAGAATCTGGATACCCGCCCCCACCTCGCCGAACCACCGCCTCGCTGCTGTAGTCAACGCATAGGCCCCCGAGGGGGTCCCGGCAATGCCGACTAGTACTCCAGGACGCCGGCTTGGACGCTGGCGATGCGGTGATCCTGGGCCCTCGCAGCCGTCGTGATGAACCCGGCGATCCGGGTGAGGGCGACCCGCGAGAACGTCTCGCCCGGGTGGGCGCCGATGAAGACGTACGCGATCACCGACCCGCGCCTCCATAAGAGTTGGAACCCGGCCCGGCTGCCGTCGGTCTCGTAGGCGTACCTCGCGCCGACGGGGGCGCCGGCGGGCGTCCGAAGCCTCCGGATCCGGATACCCGGGTCCGCGTAGTTCTCGAGCTCCCAGATGCGGGCTGCCGCCTCTTCGGACTTGAACAGGTTCGCGTCGCTGACGATCGCCGCGGCGCCGTCGGCACTGCGGATCACGATGGAGTGCTCGCTTGCGAGCCAGTTCCCCGTGACGAGCCGTTTCGCGACGGCGTAGTGGGGTGTGCCCTTCTTCGGCAGCTGGTCTTCGAGCTTCTCCGCGCCGTCACTCTGCAGCGTGAAGCCGGAGATGTCGCCGGTGTTCAGCACCATGGCGAGGACCTTGTCCTGGGCCTTCTGGGCGGCGTCCAGCCGCGACGCCTGGGGAGTGGAGGGCGATCCTGTGCTCGATCCGCACGCGGCGAGGAGCAAGGCCAGCGAGACGCCGAAGGCGGCGAGGGAGAGGCGAGAGGCGGGGATGGGCATGCCCGTCCATCGGCAGGCCTCCAGCCCACCTTGAGAGCACAGTTCATCGAACGGGTCGAGCCTGGAACGCGCGGAAACAGATCGCAGCGCGTACGCTCGGAGCGGCCTAGCCGCCTCCGCGCGAGTTCCCGAACTTCTTCCAGGCGTGCTCCGCTGCTTCGAGCGCGGTCATGTCGCGGCCGCGGTACTCACCCACGTCCTGGCCTTCCCCGGCGGCCGGTGTCGTCTGCACCTCGTGCGGGGTCCACTGCATGATCCAGACGGCGTCGTCCGGATGGAGCCACCGGAGCGTGTATCCGTGCCGGTGGAAGTCGTCGCGAATCACGCGGATCCCCGGCTGGTCGCTGCCCGGGACATCGTCGAACTCGTGCTCGAAGGTCTCGCCTTCTCGCAGGTTTCGTTCGTCCGGTGACACCGCCTACGACACCCCCCGAGCACTCCGAATCCGTGTGCAAAACGCGATTGGCTCAGATGGGAACTCCGCGGGTAGGACTCGAACCTACAACCCTCCGGTTAACAGCCGGATGCTCTGCCATTGAGCTACCGCGGATCGGGACGAACGAAAAGACTAGTCGATCAGGAGCCTCAGCTCCGCGTTTTCGCCGGCGGCGGCTAGGCGCCGCAGGGTGCGCGTCTCGATCTGGCGCACCCGCTCACGGGTGACGCCGAACCTGCGCCCGACCTCCTCCAGCGTGTGCGGCTGCTCGCCGCCCAGGCCGTAACGGAGCTCGAGGATCAGCCGCTCGCGATACGGCAGCTGGCTGATCAGGTCGGAGATGTGCGCGTCGCGCTGGCGGGCCGCCATGTCGGAGCCGAGCCCGCGCTGGCGCTCGTCCTCGATCATCTCTCCCAGCTCGGTCGCGTCCTCGCCGACGGGCGAGGCGAGCGACACGGGCTCCTGGGAGACGCGCTTCAGCTCCTCCACCTTGGCCGCCTTGATGCCCATCTCCTCGGCCAGCTCCTCGTGCGTCGGCAGGCGGTTGTGCTTCTGGGTGAGCTGCCGCTCGACGCGGGCCATGCGGTTGATCGTGTCGACGACCTGCGC
>Ga0075424_100001145_pt1 | contig 22711 bp, 22 predicted proteins | sample SoiMethybrSBSTD3_FD_75301 | JGI IMG/M metagenome (GOLD analysis project Ga0075424, IMG submission 75301) | Bulk soil microbial communities from a Populus tree surrounding site in Tennessee, USA - Soil MetaG P. TD hybrid SBSTD3 | ecosystem: Environmental > Terrestrial > Soil > Tree plantation... | reverse complement strand
GTGACTTGGGTCGGGGTGACTTGGCTCGGGGTGACCAAGCTCGGCGCCACCGGCTCGCTTCCAGGGGCTGTGGGAGTCGCAGGCGTGCCGCTTGGCGTCCCGCCAGGAGTCGACGTCCCAGAGCTCGACGGTGGTGTCTGGCCCCATGCGAGCGAATGCCGATCGAAGGGCGGCCAGAGGAGGAGACCTAGGAGAGCAACAGCGAGGACGAGAAGGAGCCGACCTGACTCCCTCCCGTCCCTGACGGCACGCGCTCTAGAAGATCCGTTGGGGCACAAAGATGATGTCGTCGGGCTTCAAGGGGACGTCGTTGTTCTCGTCCGGAGCCCGCAACATCTTATCAACATCTACACGAATTCGCTCTCTCTTTTCCCCCTTGCCCCGGAGAATGTCCACCCGGCCACCCGAGGCCATGGGGGTCAGGCCGCCGCCCTGGGTGATTGCCCGCACCAGCGTCAGGTCCTGGGTGTATTTGATGGCTCCCACCGAGCGGACTTCGCCCTGCAGATAGACGAGGTCAGCGACGGGCGCCACGACGGTGTCGCCCGGCTCGAGCTTGAGGTTCTGGGTGAGATCGCCCTTCTGCACAAGCTTCGTGAAATCGATGGGAACCAGCTTGTCCTTCCGAAGGATGAAGCTCTTTTCGGCGTCCGCGGTGGGGAGAACGCCTCCCACGATGCTGATCGCCTGAAGGAGACTCAGATCGCGCATGAGTTGGATTGGTCCCGGCCTGCCGAAGCCGCCCACGAAATACACTGGCCGACTCTTGATGTCCCGGACGATGACGGTGACCGCTGCTCCCTTCACCGTCTTCGAGTACACGGCAGCGAGGTAGTCTTGAAGCTCCTGGACGGTCTTGCCCGCAGCCTGAATTTCACCGACCAGTGGAAGCGAGGTCTTGCCGTCCGGTCGCACGAAAACGCTCTGGTTGAGGTCCTTGTTGTCCCAGACCTGTACCTCCAGGACATCTTCCGGGCCTACAATATAGTCCTTCTGGTCTGGAGCCGGTGCCGAAGCTTGCGCAGGGGTTGGAGCGGCAGCTGGAGGCTGGGTCTGAGCCAGGATCGACGTAGCAGAGAGTGACAAGCACAGCACCGCCGCCAACGGCAGCATCGCCAATCCGTGGAGATAGCGCCTCATGATTGGACTCCTCGTGGATATTTGATCTGGCTGCGGCCGACGGGCTCGAGGGACGAGCCTTCACTCTGCGCGTACGATTTCAGCTTGTACTGCAAGCAGCGCAGACTGATGCCGAGCAGCCGCGCCGCCCGGGTTCGATTGCCGTTCACCGCGTGCAGCGTACGCAGGATGTGCTCCTGTTCCACCTCGCGCAGCGTGAGACCGGCCTGCGCGGCTTCGTGATGACCGGCCATCTTCTTGGGCTCGCGATGGTCGAGAGAGAGGACATCGACGTCGATGGTCTCTTCGTTCGCCAGCACGACGGCCTGCTCGATGCAATTCTCAAGCTGCCGTACGTTACCGGGCCATGCGTAGGAAGTCAAAATTTCCATGGCCCGAGGGGTGATGGTGGGCACGGGCCGCCGGTGCACCGTGCTGAAGCGCTCCAAGAAGTGCTGCACAAGCTGGGGAATATCCTCCCGCCGCTCCCGGAGGGGCGGCAGCTGGATCATGACCACGGCCACCCGGTAGTACAGATCAGCCCGGAACGTCCCGTCGGCCACCGCCTCCCGGAGATCCTTGTTGCTGGCCGTGATCAACCGAATGTCTGTCTGGATGGGCTGACTTCCCCCCACCTCGACGAACTCGTGCGCCTGAATGACCCGGAGCAGCTTGGCCTGCAAGGGCAGGGGAAGCTCACTGATCTCGTCGATGAACAAGGTGCCGGTGTCGGCGAGGGCGAATACTCCGTTGCGATGCTCGACCGCCCCCGTGAAGGAGCCACGCCGGTGACCGAAGAGCTGGCTTTCCATCAGCCCCTCGGGAATGGCCGTGCAGTCCAGAGTGACCAGCGGCCGATCGCGGCGCGGGCTGTTGCGATGAATGGCGCGCGCGATCAACTCCTTGCCCGTGCCGCTCTCACCCATGATGCACACGTTGGCATCGCCGCCCGCCACCTTGTCGATCTTGGTCAAGACTTCTCGAAGCTGCGGAGACTGCCCGATGATGCCCGAAAAGGCATCCCGCTCGCGTGCGCTCACGACTGAGCTCGCGCCGGTGCCGAGAGGGGCAAGCTTGCCCGCCACCCGATCAAGCCACGCGTTGACCCTGACGAGATCTTCGCGCTCGACGCACTCGATCCCGGCCAGCGGGGTGAGCAGATCGAGCCCCGATGCCGACCGCCGATCGAAAAGGACCAGCACGGACTTTTCACCTGGCATCGCCTCGAGATTGCGGGAGACCTGCCAGGCGCTGACGTCCCCCGCGAGATTGACGATCATCAGATCCAGATGCTCGGAGCGACTCATCGTCATTTCGAGCTCGTGGATCGAGCAGATGCACTGAACCGCGCAGCCACGACCTGCGAGCAATGGTCGCAGCCGGGAAGAAAGATCCAGAGTTTCGTCCAAGATGAGAGCTTTCACGAGTTGTGTGTTCCCTTCGAAGAGTAGGCGTCTAGCCTCGCACGAGAGGCATGACGCGAAAGTGACGTGTCAGGGAAGTGTCGGCGACACTGCGCGAACAAGACCATGGAAATGGCAGAGAAGATGGACAGGCAGCCGGCTGCCGTCGGTCCAGATGCGCCTGCTTTCCAGGTTCATCGGAAAGGCGCATGCTTCGGCTCACTGCCTCCTCCTCAATAGGACTCGGTGCATATCGTATCTCAGCGGTGGCTGGACTCGACCTGTCTGGAAGAGCGACGCCACACCACCCTTACTGGATAAGCAAAATCTGCGCCGAGGCCTAATTTCCGACCTGCTTGTTGCTACTGCATTAGATCAATTTCCCTTCTGGATTAGCAACTTAGTCGAATCTCTGCCAGGAAATGCGGCGAGAGAGCTCCTGCTGCCTGAGAAAGGTTCAGCCTATGGCGAGACAATTACACGGCCAATCACGGCAAAATCTACACCTAGCCAGAGAAAGTTATTTCCCAGGCCCATCACTCCGGGGACTATCGAGTCCACACTGGCGAATCTTGTACAGGAGCGCCTTGTAGCTGATCTTCAGCAGGCGAGCGGTTTCCGCACGATTCCATCGGACCCGCTCGAGCACTTCCTTGATCGCGGCGGCCTCGGCCGCCATGGCCGCCTTCTTGGCGATTTCCTTCAAGCCCATGTTGCGACCGGGTCGCGCGGGGGACGGATCGCGAGGAGGAGCGAGGGGCGCCGGCGTGGCGGGCCCACCCTGGGGCTTCTCGGTGCGCAGCGCGATCTCTTCCTGCACGAGGAGCTCGCTCTGCAAGACCACGAGACGGCGAATCATGTTCTCCAGCTCGCGAACATTGCCAGGCCAGCTGTATTCCTGGAACAGCCGCATCGTCTCCGGGGAGATCGTGGGCGTGCTGCGATTGTATTGCTTGCAGAAACGGCCGAGGAAGTGCCGGACCAGTGAGGGAATCTCTTCCCGCCGTGTCCGTAGCGGAGGAATCGGGATGGTGACCACGTTCAAGCGATAGTAGAGGTCTTCGCGAAATTGCCCGTTGGCCACGAGGACAGCGAGGTTGCTGTTGGTGGCCGCGATGAGTCGAACGTCGGCGGTGATGAGCTCTGTACCACCGACGCTGAAGAACTTCGCGTCCTGCAAGACGTGGAGGAGTTTGGCCTGGAGGCTCAACGGCATCTCCCCGATCTCGTCGAGGAGGAACGTGCCCTGATGAGCGAGCTCGAACTTGCCCGGCTTGCGCCGATGGGCACCCGTGAACGCTCCTTTCTCGTGCCCGAACAGCTCGGACTCGAGCAGCTCGGCGGGGAGCGAGGCGCAGTTCACCTTCACGAAGGGCTTGTCCAGCCGACCGGAGATCTGGTGAATGGCCCGCGCCACCATTTCCTTGCCGACGCCGCTCTCACCCGTGAGGAGCACGGTGACGTTGGTATCGGCAGCTCGATGCACGATGTCCTCGACGGCGCGCATGCGCTCGCTGCCCCTGAACAGAAGCTCGAGATTGTAGGGAGACCGATCGACCTCCGCCACGGCAGCCGGCGACAGGTCGAGCGGGGTTTCCTGTCCGTTCTGGGCGAGGCCACGCTGGATCGCGTCCCGTAGGGCCTCCACCGGGACCGGCTTGACGAGGAAGTCGCACGCTCCCGCCCGCACCGCCTTGACGGCCAGCCTGGCGTCGTTGGTTCCGGATACGACCACGAGCGGGGCCTCTGGGCTCTCGAGTCGGAGCTGGTGCAGGAGGTCCAGCGCGCCCGCCTCGGCGTCGTCGATGTCCAGCATGATGGCCTGGGGCCGGAGAGTGGGGACGAGGGCGAGGGCGTCGGGGAGACTTCCCACTACGACAGTGGAGTAGCCGATCTCCTTGACGCCTCGCGTGAGGAGGTCCCGACTTTGAGGGTCATTGCCGATGACGAGAATGGTGTCGGAGGGCATAAGGCGTAGGGAATGTTAGTCCTTGACGAGCGCAGGCTCAGACTCAGATACTGCCCTTGCGGAGTTCTTCATGCGCATACTGGTCGTCGAAGACGATCCGTCGGTCGCCCAAGTCCTCGCGGAGGTGTTGCGCGTCGAAGGGCATGATGTGCTCGTGGCCCTCGATGGGGTCGAAGCGCTCAATGTCGTCGAGACGACGACGGTGGATGGAGTCTTTCTCGATCTCGTCATGCCTGGACTCGACGGCCTCTCGGTTCTCTCGCGCATCCGGAGCCGGTTTCCCGACCTGCCCGTGGTCATTCTCTCGGCCCACGCCGAGACCGAAGACACGCACCGCGCTCGTGAGCTGGGCGCGGTAGACATCCTCGCGAAGCCGAGCGCGCTGCGGGATCTGACGGAGGTGCTCAGGCACTTCACGTCTTCTTGAGCGGCAGCAGCGCTTCGCCCGTCTGTCACCTTCATCGACAGCCTTTACCAAGCTTCCCAAATCTGACGAGCTTCCCAATTCTCGCCGGATTCATCCCGATTGCAAGGTCAAAAAAGGAAGGGAGTCTAAGCCATGAACATCACGAACCGATCCACGCGTTTCGGGGGTCGGTCCTCCCCTCTTGGGGGGAGAATTTACCACATGCCGAGTTATGGCAGGCCATCTGACAGGAAATGGCCCGACGGCGGTGGTGCAAATCGCTTCTAGTCCCATGCTTTCCCTTCTTTCTTGACCGCTTCGGCCCCCGCGGGATACCAAGAGACGAGAGCATGCCGATCCTGAAGGGCAACCTTCATGCCCACACCACCTTCTCCGACGGGCGGCTGTCCGTCGAGGACGTGGTCGCGCGCTATCGCGACCTCGGCTACGACTTTCTCGCCATCACAGACCACGACGAGCTGATCCAGCCGGACTACTGGATGAGCTTGCCGGCCAGCGACGATCGGCTGATCATCCTGCCCGGGGTGGAGCTCGACTACCGCCCGCTGGCACAGCACGTCGGGAAGGTGACCGGCGACAAGGAGACTCTTTACGTCCTGAATCATCCTGCCCGCTACTCCCTCACCGTCGAGCAGGCGCTGCGACGGGTCCGGCGCATCGGTCGCGAGTGGTTTCCTCTCCACGCGGTGGAGGTGACGGATACGGGAATCTATCAGGCCGAGTACGACGTGGAGGCGATCAGCCTGCCCAAGGTGGCCACGGACGACTCCCACGAGGCCAGCCACATCGGCCGCGCCTGGATCGAGGTCGATGCGGCCCGCAATCCCGACGCCATCCTGCGCGCCATCAAGGCGGGAAACTTCACTACGGGCTACGGGAGCAAGGGCATGCCCCGACCGCCGGCGCGGCCTCGCCCGGGCCTGGCATGACGACATCTTCCCTCGAGGAGAACGTGATGACTGACCCCACCCTGGACGACCTCACCACGCGCCTCGAGCGGCTGGAGCGACAAGGCCGTCGCTGGAAGCGGGCGGCATTCGTGGTCCTTCTCGGAGCCGCCGCCGTCGTCGTGATGGGCCAAGCGCCGCCGCATCGCCTGCCCAAGTCCCTCGAGGCCGAGGAGTTCGTGCTGCGGGACAGTCGCGGACAGGTGCGGGCCTCGCTGGGCACTGCCCAGGGCTCGAATTCCACCGTGCTCCAGTTCCACGGGGAGAACGGCAAGCCTCGCACCCGGATCACGGTGGCGAGTGACGGTACCTCCAGCCTCGAAGTAATGGACACCGGCGATCACGTACGACTCCTGCTGGGCGTCCGCGACAACGGCGTGCCGCGCATCTGGCTCGGCAACGAGACGGGCAAGATCATTTGGCGCGCGCCCTGAGCCTTCTCGTCTGGGCGCTCGCGTTCGGCGTGCTGGTGGACGTGGCGTCGGCGGAAGAAGTGTCCGCGGTCGATATCGTCCGGAACCCGAGCCCATACCGGAACCGTGTCGTGACCGTGCGCGGCATCATGTTGAACCCACGACCGGCGACCATCGGCGGCGTCGCCGTCTCCACCGTGACCGTCTTCGAGCTCTCGGCGGGTCCCGCGCTTCTCACGGTTCTGACGCCGGTCCCGCCCGCCTGTCCCGTCCGCTCCACCGTCACCGTCGAAGGACGGCTGCTTCTCAGAGAGCAGGTCAGCCAGGAAATCTACACGAACGTGTTCAAGGCGAGCACGATCAGCTGCCGCTGAGGCGGGGAAGGGTGGGACGCTCGCTAGGATCCGTGGACGACCTTGTCGCCCCCGTGCTGACGCGCCTGCTCGAGATAGCGCTTGGCCCTCGCGAGGAGAGTCGTCGAGGTCTGGCCATCTCTCGGGAAGGAAACGACTCCCGCGCTCAGGGTCAGCTGAATCGGCGGCAGGTCCGGGCCACGGCGAAACTCGACGCGCCTCACGGCGGCCCGCACCCGTTCGGCGACGCCAAGGGCCTCCGTGTGACCGGTGTGGAGCAAGAGAACCCCCAGGCCCATGGGAAAGCGACCAACAATGTCCGTGGATCGGATGAACTCCGCGACCCGAGTGGAGAGGGCGACTTCGATGGCTGGCTCGAACTCCGCGTTCTCCGGAGCCACGTCAGGCTTGAAGAGGCACAGGGTGAAGAAATCGCGATAGCGGGTACCCCGGCCGGTCTCGCGCAACAGGAGATGAAGAAAGGCTTCGTACTGAAAGAGGCCCGTGGCTGGATCAAGAAGGGACACGGCCCCGCCCCCTTTTCTCCCATGCGCCGAACCCTGGATAGACCGTCTGCCTGGAGGCTGCCGGGGTGAGGAGGTCGCGTGAGATGGGTTGGCACGCTGGCCTCGGATCGATTCCCCCGCGGGGCGAGTATAGTCGTTGGAGGGATCGAGGCCAAGAAAAACAGTGGCATGGACGTAGGTGTCTTCCCGCGGGACGGGCCTATTTCGCTCCCCGCCGCCAGCAGTGGAACACGATCGCCTGCAGGAAGGACATCAGGCCAAGGGTCGAGTCATTGACCCAGTACGCGGAGAGGAACCTTCCACTCAGCGCCCGGGCTCCCAGGATGAGACAGACACCAGCCGTGAGGTTGGCAACCAGAAAGACCATGGAGAGCCCGAGAATCTCCAGCGCTTCGGTCCCCGCCCGCCCGAGCTTGTGTCGCTCCAACTTCAGCCCGCGGGTTCCCAGGAAATAGGCCGCGATCGACGTCAGGACGACCACTCCAAGGACGATCAGGGAGACGACGGCAGCGCCTCCTCAGAGGGCTCCGACCAGGCGGTGATAGGCCCAGGCGCAGAGCTCGATCGTGAGGTCGCGCGCCAGACCGAGGCGCGACTCGGGATTGGAGGGTCCGCTGGAGGCGGTCGGGGCGGGGCGGACCACGAAGCCCGCCCGTCTCATGAGAGCCGACGCCCGAGGCATGTCGATCGGATCCGCCACGAGCAGGATCCGGCTTCGGCCGAGGGGCTGCAGGAGCCTTTCGATCTCTGCCGCTTCCTCGCTTGTCGTCAGGGCTTGCCGCCCGGTGAGGATGGCCGAGTCAGGAATGCCGAGCCCACGGGCCAGGCTCCGGCGCGCTTCCATCTCCGCCGTCGAGCCCGAGAGCACCAGAACGGGGGCGAGCGCGCTGTCGTAGAGGCTGATGCCGGTGAGCACGCGACGGAGCGACCGGTTGGTGAGCACGCCGTCCGCATCGGCGCCCCCGCGACCGAGCACGACGATGGCATCCGACGGTTCCAGCTTGGGGGTCCCTGCCATCCACGCATTCATGTGGTTGGCCAGTGGAGTGAAGGCCGCGATGCCGAAGGTCAGGAGCCCAAGAAGGCCTATTGCGCGGAGTGCACGCATGCCGCTCGGCTCGGGAGGACGCTTCCTAGGTCGAGAGTGATCGCGCGATGAGCCAGCATCACTTGTGGCAAAAGGCTACCACGCGGGCTACGAGAGAAGACTCAGATCTTGGTCTGCGATCTACTCGAGGAACGGATCAGGGCGGGCAACTCGTGCGAGTCGTCGATCGAGGTGATCAAGACGACGACCACATCGCGGGACGCAAGTTCTGAAGCGGGGAGGGACCCGCGCGAGGGCGGGTCCCTCCCAGACCGTGCTAATCCTGGTCGATCATCAGGGTGACGGTTACCCGCCGCTTCTTGTCGTCGGGAATCGCCGGATCGTCGAGGGAGCCCATGCCGATGGCCTGCACGCGCGAGAGCTGCACGCCCTTTTCCGCGAGGAAGCGGCGCACCGCGTCCACCCGGCGCTGGGCCAGGGTGTAGTTGTAGTTCTTCGTGCCCTTGGGATCGGTGAAGCCGCCGAGCCGCACCACCAGGGTGGGGCTGGCATCGAGCTCCTTCACGACGCCGAGGAGGGCGGTCTGCGCGCCATCGCTGAGATCAGCCTGATTGAAGCCGAAATAGATGTCGACGGTGTCCACCGCCTTCTGGTTGTAGCGGTTCGACCACACGCGCGTGAGGCGGCTGTCCACGTTGGTGGCCTTGGTCATGGCGGCATCCGCCTTCTCGTTCGCTCCCCGCGCGAGCTGCGTCGTGTCTCCCAGGCTCGCCTCCACGGCCTTGACCTGGGTGTTGACGGCGTCGACCTTCTGGTCCACGCGCTGATCGGTCTCGACCTGCTTCTTCCCGACAAGCTCACGGACCCAGTCCTTGGTCGCGCATCCCGACAGTGTCATGAGCACGGCAGGCAGGAGCACCGCGATCGACTTGAGTTGAATCATATGTCCTCCTCGTACCGGGTGTACGTACACGACAACCTCGGCGCAGGAGCTGCAACCGCCGCGCCACGGCTCGAGCCTCGAAATGGGCTGGACGATTCTACGTTTAGCGCGTTCGACCCACAAAACCCAAGCAATCGTTACATGCATGGTGTGTAATCGTTACACCGCGGGCCCGGCCACCGTCCTTCACCCGGGGAGAAGGCTGGCCGATGTCGACGCTTGACCATCGCCTCGGTCTGGCACAGCTTATGACCGTGGCCCGACCCCCGAGAACGTCGTATCCTCCCGAAAGGCGAGACCGAATTCGATGAGCGTCAAGATTCTGGTCGTGGATGACGAAGCCGCCGCCCGGCGCGGGCTCGTGGCCCTCCTCACCGGGTGGGGCTATGACGTCGAGGAGGCCGCGGACGGGCAGGAGGCCCTCGAGAAGGCGGTGGCCGGGATGCCTTCGGTGGTCATCTCCGACCTCGTGATGCCGCGCATGGACGGGGACGCGCTCCTGAAGGCCCTGCGCGAGGAGGTCCCCTTCGCCGCGGTCATTCTCCTTACTGGGCAAGGCACCATCGAGACCGCGGTCACCTCCATGAAGGAGGGCGCCTACGACTACCTGACCAAGCCGGTGGACGTGGCGCGCCTCAAGCTGATCATCCCGAAAGCCGCGTCCAGCAGCGAGGCGCTCCGCGAAGTTGCCCTGCTTCGCCGCCAGCTTCGGCAGGTCATGGGCGTGGGTCGCCTCGTGGGCACCGGGCCTTCCATGCAGGAGCTCTACCGCATGATCGAAATGGCCGCCCCCACCCCCGCCCCCGTCTTGATCACGGGGGAGAGCGGCACGGGCAAGGAGCTGGTGGCCCGGACCATCCACGAGCTGTCACCGCGCGCGCGGGCCCCCTTCGTGGCCGTCAACTGCGCGGCCATTCCCGAGACGCTCCTCGAAAGTGAGATCTTCGGCCACGAGAAGGGTGCCTTCACGGGCGCGCTCGACCGGCGAGCCGGTTGCTTCGAGCTCGCCCACCAAGGCACCCTGTTCCTCGACGAGATCGGGGAGATGAGCCCGGCCACCCAGGCCAAGTTCCTCCGGATCCTGGAAGCCGGCATGGTGCGGCGGCTCGGAGGTCGCGCCGAGGTGAAGATGGACGTCCGCGTGCTCGCGGCTACCAACAAGGATCCACGGAAGGGGCTGGCCGAGGGCACCTTTCGCGAGGATCTCTACTATCGCCTGAACGTGGTGACCATGTCCCTGCCCGCCCTCCGCGACCGGCGCGAGGACATCCCCCTGCTCATCCAGGCCTTCGTGGAAGAGTTCAACGCCAAGTACGACAAGCACATCAGCGGCGTCGACGAGGCCGTCCAGGCCTCGCTGGAGGCAGCGCCGTGGCCCGGCAACGTGCGCGAGCTCCGCAACACCATCGAGCGGGCCGTCATCGCCTGCGCGGCGGACCGCATCACCTTCAAGGACCTCTCCGACCTGGCGGGTGGCCGCGGCCTCGACGGCGCCGCCACGAGCAGTCCCGCGGCCCCCGCCGCCGCGGCCGCCAAGGCCTTGACCATTCCGATCGGCACCGCGCTCGACGAGGTAGAGAAGCAGCTCATCCTGAGCACGCTGGCCGCTCAGGAGAACAACAAGACGCGGGCCGCCCAGGTGCTCGGCATCAGCCTCAAGACCTTGCACAACAAGCTCAAGACGTACGGCCGGTGAAGCTCGGCATCGGCATTCGCTTCAAGGAAGCCGTCGCGGTCAGCCTCGTCGCGCTGACCCTGGTCGCCGTGACCACCGCCGTGCACCTGGCCCAGCTCACCCGCGTGGTGGTGGAAGAGGCGGGTCGCCAGGCCCAGCTCGTGGCCCGCCAGATCTTCGCCCAGAGCAGCCGCGCCATTCTGCGCGGATCGACGCGCGAACCCGAGGAGCTCCTACGCCGCGACGGAGAGCTGCGAGGCTTCCTCGACGCCAGCGTGGGCTACTCGCCGCACCTCCTCTACGTGATGATCGCCGACCGCCACGGCCGGATCATCGTGCACACGGAGCGACCGCGCGAGGGGACCACGGCTCCCGAGCGGCCGAGCCTCGACGAGCTCCTGCGGGAGAACGCGGTGGCGCGCTTCCTCACTCTCTACCACATCGGACAGACCTACGAAGTCGTGCTGCCCATGAACCTCAACGGCGCGCCCTTCGGCAGCATCCGCCTCGGCCTCAGCACCACGCTCCTCCGCCGCGAGCTCAACGCGGCCCTGCGCCAGACGGTGACCCTCGCCGCCCTCGCCCTGCCCTTGGCCTGGATCGTCGCGTGGGCCCTCGCCCGCCTGATGCTCAAGCCTCTCCGCACCCTCACCCGCGAGGTGGGACGCCTGGCGCGCGGCGAGTTCGAGATCGCCCCGTCCACGGCGACGCACGACGAGTTCCAGGAGCTCTCCGCCGAGCTCCAGCGCCTGGGCCAGCAGCTCGAGGCGGATCGCCTCGCCATGGTCTCGGAGCGGGCGCACGTGACCGTGCAGACGCTGGTGAGCTATTCGCAGCGCCTGGCCGCCCTCGGCCGCCTCACTTCGGGTGTGGCCCACGAGGTGAAGAACCCCCTCAACTCGATGATGATCCACGTCGAGCTGATCAAGGAGCGGCTGGAGGCGCCCAACCCCGAGGTGCGACAGAGCCTGGAGGTGATCGGCGGCGAGATCCGCCGTCTCGATCGCGTGGTGCAGGGATTCCTGGGCTTCATGCGGCCCCACGAGCTACAGATCAAGCCCATCGAGGTCACCGCCCTCCTGCACAGCGTGGTCGCCCTCGTCGAGGCGGAGTGGCAGAGCCAGGGCATCCGCTTCGTGGTGAACGCGCTGCCCGGGCTGCCCGCCATCGAGGGAGACGAGGAGTTGCTGCGCCAGGCCCTCCTGAATCTCGTCCAGAATGCCTGTCAGGCCATGCCCGCAGGAGGGGTGGTCACCCTGGCCGCACGCGTCGAGAGCCAGCTCCTGTGTCTCGAGGTGACGGACGAGGGCGTGGGAATTTCGCCCGAGGATGTGGAGCGGATGTTCGCGCTGTATTATACGACCCGACCAGAAGGCACTGGCATTGGACTCTCGATCGTCTACCGGATCGTGCAAATGCACGACGGGACCATCGACGTGCGCAGCGAAATAGGGAAGGGCACCACGATGACCGTCCGGCTTCCGCTCCGGAGCGCGCGGTGAAGCTTCTGCCCGTTGTGTTGGCAGCCTGCCTCGGGCTGACCGGGTGCGCGACGATCAAGGGCTGGTTCACGTCATCGCCCCCCGAGGAGGTACAGGCCGCGCCCGCTTCCCTCCCGGTGCCCGTTGTCGAGGCACCACCAGCAGAGGAGCCCGCCCTCCGCTCGCCGGCGCCGGAGTCCGTGGCTCCACCGCGGGCCGTGCCGCCGCCTCCGGAACCCCGTCGTCCTCTCCCTTCGGCGCCTCGGCCTCCGGCGCCTCCGCCGCCGCCTCAACGCGTCACGCCGGAGCCGGCGCCTCCGGTCCTCTCGCCAGTGCTGAGCGCGGTGGACGAGCAGAAGCTTCGTGCCGACACGCAGCAGCGCATAGACCGCACGACCCAGCGCCTCCGCCAAATCGATCCGACCAAGCTCGCCTCCGCCGATCAGGACAGTCTCCAGACGGTGCAGAGCTTCCTCGAGAAGGCCCGTGAGGCGCTCCAAGCTCAAGACATCCAGCGCGCCTTCACTCTCGCCGACAAGGCCTATCTGCTGGCGGACGAGCTGACCAAGCGCTAACATCGCGTAAAGCTTTCCATAGGGAGCGTAAGACTTACCTCCTTGAATTACCGACAGGGACGTTCAAGTCGGCCCCAAGTTCGCGCCAGATAGGAGCTTAGACGGCATTCGCCGCCTTCGCTCCCTGGCATGGCCATTGCCCCTACGCCGCGCATGCGAAGAGAGGCGGGTGAGGATGGAAAAGTGCTCGTAGATTGGCTGGCGCCGTGGCTGAGCGGCGGCGGGAGCCTGCTGTTCATGACGGACTACGACGGAACGCTGACTCCGCACGTCTCGGAGCCGGGTGACGCCAGGCTGGCCCGGGACGTCCAGTATCATCTCGGCGTGCTGGCGCAGACCCCCAGCGTCCGCCTCGCGGTGGTGTCCGGCCGCGATCTAGGAGACGTGACGCAGCGAGTGGCCGTGCCCGGCGCCGTCTATGCGGGCTGTCACGGACTCGTCATCGACGGCCCCGGCATTGCCTTCAGCCACCCCCAGGCCGTCGCCCAGCAGCCGATGGTCCGCGCCCTCGGCGAGTCGCTCGCCCGTCGCGCCTCGACGATCCAGGGTATGCGTGTCGAGACCAAGCGCCTCGGGGTCACCGTGCACTACCGCCACATGACGTCGGAGGGGCGCCGGTCTTTCGAGACGGAGCTCGCTCGAGCCATTCACCAGAGTCACGGCGGGCGGCTCAAGATCTTCCACGGGACCAAGGCGATCGAGATCCTGCCGCAGGTCGGCTGGAGCAAGGGTCACTGTGCGCTGCGCATCCGCGAGTGGGCGCTCAATTCGCTCCCACAGCCGATGCTCTCGGTGTACATCGGTGACGACTGGACGGACGAGATGGCCTTCGGCGCGCTGGTCGGCAAGGCCATCACCGTGCGCGTGGGGCCGCCCGAGATGGCCTCGCGCGCCACCTACCGCGTGGACGGTGTCGGTGCCGTGCATCACTTGCTCGAGCGTCTGGCCTATGCGGCAGGCCAGCGGGGAGCTGCGTGAACGTTGCGACACGACTCGTTGGAGCCATCTGGCTCGCCGTCCTCGTCGTCATTGGCGGCTTCACCTACCTGCAGGTGGGCGGTGAGCGCCAGCGCCTGTTCGAGGACCTGGAGCGGCGGGCGGCGGTCCTCGGCGAAGGGCTGGCGGAGGCCGCGGAGCCGGCCCTCGCCCGCGGCAGTCGCCCCGCGCTCGAGCGCCTCCTCGTAAAGTTCGGCCAGCCCGAGCAGGGGCTGGCCTTCTTCGATCGCGTGGGCGCCGTGCAGGCCGCCTCCGCCGCGCTCCGTCCCGTGCTGACCCAGGCCCAGCCCGAGGTGACGGCAGCCCTCGCCGGCAAGGAGCCCCGTCGCGGACTGGTCCGTCTCGGCGGCCGCCCCTGGTACGTGTACTCGAGCCCCGTGCTACGCGACGACCGCGTCATCGGGGCCCTCCTCGTCGCCCTCAACGCCGAGCCCGTCGTCGAGGCGGAGTGGCGTCTCTGGCGCGACAACGGCATCCGCTTCCTCGTCCTCGCGGTCGTCCTCTCCGTCGTCGCCTTCCTGATCGTCCGCATCAGCGTGATCCAGCCGCTGACCAAGATGGCGCGATGGACGAAGGCGCTCCGGCGCGGCATGGGACCGCCGCCTCTCGACATCGCCGATCCGAGCATCTTCGGTCCCGTGGCCCACGAGGTCTCGGTCATGGCCAAGAGCCTGCACCGCGCCCGGGCTGCGGCCGAGGAAGAGGCGGCGCTCCGGCTGGTGGGCGAGGCCCTCTGGACGGAGGAGCGGCTGAAGCAGTTCGTGAAGCTCCGGCTCGGTGAGTCTCCCCTGTTCGTCGTCTCCAACCGCGAGCCGCTCAGCCATGTCTGGAAGGACGGCCGCATCGAGGCGCAGCGGCCCGCCTCCGGTCTCGTCACGGCCATGGAGCCCGTGATGCGCGCGTGCGGTGGCGTGTGGGTCGCCCAGGCAAGTGGCGACGCGGACCGCGAGATGTCCGACGAGCGCGGCCGCATGCGCCTGCCCCAGGACGATCCGCTCTTCACCCTGCGCCGGGTGTGGCTCAGCAAGGAGGAGGAAGCGGGGTACTACCTCGGCTTCGCCAACGAGGGACTGTGGCCGCTCTGTCACATCGTGCACACCCGGCCGCAGTTCCGTCCGGAGGACTGGGCGCACTACCGCGCGGTGAACGAGAAGTTCGCCGCCGCCGTGCTCGAGGAGGCGGCGGGTGTCGAGTCCCCGCTCATCCTGATCCAGGACTATCACTTCGCCCTCCTCCCCGGTCTGATCAAGCGTGCGCGCCCCGATGCGCGGGTCGCCCTCTTCTGGCACATCCCGTGGCCCAACGCCGAGGCCTTCGGCATCTGCCCCTGGCAGCAGGAGCTCCTCCTCGGCATGCTCGGGGCGGACATCGTGGGCTTCCACACGCAGTACTACTGCAACAACTTCCTCGAGACGGCGGAGCGGGCCATCGAGGCCCGCGTGGAGTGGGAGCAGTTCGCGGTGACGCGCGGCCAGCGGACCACCCTCGTCAAGCCGTTTCCGATCAGCGTGGCGCCGGAGTTCGTGCTCCACCCGCCCGAGACCACCCGCGAGGACGTTCTGCGCGAGCTCGGCATCTCCTGCGAGTTCCTGGGCGTGGGGGTCGAGCGGCTCGACTACACGAAGGGGCTGCCCGAGCGCATCCGCGCGGTGGGCCGCTTCTTCGAACGCTGCCCGGAGTACCGCGAGCGCCTCGTCTTCGTCCAGCTCGCCGCGCCCAGCCGCTCGAGCATCACCCGCTACCAGGAGATCGAGGCAGAAGTGGACGCCGCCGTGCGCGACGTCAACACGCGCCTGGCCACCCGCAAGTGGCGACCCGTGCTCTACCTCAAGCGTCACCACGACCACCGCGAGATCTGGCCCTTCTATCGTCACGCCGATTTCTGCATGGTCACCTCGCTGCACGACGGCATGAACCTGGTCGCCAAGGAGTTCGTCTCCGTCCGGGAGGATGGCGGCGCCCTCATCCTGAGTCAGTTCACGGGCGCCTCCGCCGAACTGCGCGATGCCCTCCTCGTCAATCCGTATGACCTGGACGGCGTGGCCGACGCCATTCGACGGGCGGTGGAGATGCCCCGCGAGGAACAGAGCGCGCGCATGAGCCGCATGCACCAGACGGTGCGGGAGCAGAACATCTACCGGTGGGCGGGGCTGCTCCTGGGCGATCTCTCGCGCATTCCCGAGGAGCCGCTGAGCGACGGGCCCACGGGAAGCGCCGCGTCGGATCGACGGCTCGCGTGGCCCAGAGAGTCGTCGTAAAAGTTACACGGTTCCGGTAAGGCCTACACGCCGCCGCTCGACGTTCCAAGGATCCGCCGTCCATCTCACGTCGCTACGGCCATTTACGAATGGCGGGATCGTCACCCCCCTTGGCATCGCGGTTGCGTGGGCACAGGTGTGGAGAGAAGCCCATGGCGTTGCCGCTCGAGGTCCGGAGAGAGGGAGTGCGGCTTCGTGCCGCACTGGTCGATCCCTACGCGGGAAGCCGGGAAGGCTTGCGCGTCTCCCTGATCGTGGAGGGATGCGAGGTGGTGACGGCCGCCGATGTGATCCAGGCCACCGCGATCGTGCGGGCGGGCGGCTTCGATCTCGGCGTCATCGACCTCGATCTCCCCACCGCAAGAGGCACCGTGCGGAACGCCTGGGAGCTCGCGCGGCTCTTTCGCGTCTTCAATCCCGTCGCCCCTCTCGTCCTGTTCGTGGCCGAGCTCGGCCGAGACCTCGAGGCGGAGGCGGCCGCTCTCCATCCCGCGCTCCTCCTCGAGAAGCCCATCAACCCCGCGCGCCTGCGCGCGGTGGTGCGCCAGCTCCGTACGGCCACGGCGGCCAGCTAGCCGGACCGGCCTCGCTCCCGCGGCCGCCGTCGCGCCGCGGCTGCACCCTCCGGGCCTCCCTTGCATTGCCGAGGCGTCCTCGGCGAGACTGTCGGCGCACCCGTGGTTCACAGGAGAACACGATGATACCGAGCCGTGACCCGTGTTCCGTGGCTGTGTGGCTGCTGCTCGCCCTCATGCCGCTGATGTTGGCGCCCGCCCCCGCCCTCGCCGCCGATGCGGGAGAGATCGATCGTGACGCCAATGCCGCGCTCACTCTCCTCTACCAGACGACGCCCGCCGCCGTCCGCCTCGCCCCCCCGGCCAAGGCCATCCTGGTCTTTCCCAGCATCGTGAAGGCGGGCTTCATCGTGGGCGCGCAGTACGGCAACGGCGCTCTTCGCAAGGGCGGCAAGACGGTGGGGTACTACAACATGACGGCGGGATCGTACGGACTCCAGGCGGGGGCGCAGTCGTTCAGCTACGCGATGTTCTTCATGACCGATTCCGCCGTCGCCTATCTCGACAAGAGCCACGGCTGGGAGATCGGGGTGGGACCGAGCGTCGTCATCGTGACGGAGGGGATGGGCAAGTCGCTCACCACCACGACCGCCAAGGACGACGTCTACGGCTTCATCTACGGACAGAAGGGGCTCATGGCCGGGCTGGGGCTGCAAGGCTCGAAGATCACCGAGATCGAGCCGTGATCGCCCAGCGGTCGGGAAGGGGAATAGACATGCGGATCATGTGCGCGGCTGTCCTGATGGCATTGGCTCTCTCGCTTCCCATCGGGGCGGAGGCTCAGTCGCCCGGCGAGGTGTTCCGGAAGGTCACGCCCTCCGTGGTCGTCATTCGCGCGAAGGGAAGCGAGGTCACCTCGGCGGGCAACGTACGCTTCACGGAGACAGGCTCCGGCGTGCTCATCTCCCCGGACGGCAAGGTGATGACGGCCGCCCACGTCGTCCACTCCATGAACGAGATCAGCGTGGAGTTCCTGGGCGGCGCGACCGTGTCCGCCAAGGTCATCGCGTCCGAGCCGGCGGCGGATCTGTCCCTCATCCAGCTCGAGCGCGTGCCTCCGGGAGCCCGGGTCGCGCAGATGGCCAACTCCGACACGGTCCGCGTCGGCGATCCCGTCTACATCGTAGGCGCGCCCTACGGCCTCAGCTACTCGCTGAGCACGGGCATCATCAGCGCGCGCTGGGCGCCGAACACGGTGTACAAGTCCATGCCGCTCGCCGAGTTCTTCCAGACGGATGCCACCATCAACACCGGCAATTCCGGCGGGCCCATGTTCAACTCGGCGGGGGAGGTCATCGGGATCGTCAGCCACAACATCTCGAAGTCGGGAGGAAGCGAAGGGCTGGGCTTCGTAGTAACCATGAAGACGGCCAAGCAGCTCCTCCTCGAGAAGAAGTCCTTCTGGGGCGGCCTGGAGGGCGAGTTCCTCACCGACGACATGCTCGACCTGCTCAACGTGCCGAACAACATGCGCGGCTACCTCGTGAAGAGCGTGGCCAAGGGGTCGCCGGGAGAGGAGGCGGGACTGCGCGGCGGCAATCGCGTGGTCACCATCGACGGCAAGCAAATGGTGCTGGGCGGCGACATCATCCTCTCGGTCGACGGCATCCCCGCGGATTCCGCCGCCAACATGACGAAGGTCCGCGATCAGCTCGCCACCATGAAGACGGGAACGCCGCTCAAGGCGACGATCCTGCGGGCGGGGAAGGTCATCGAGCTCACGGGCACCGTCCCCTAGCCTGGACTATTCACGAGCACGCGGAGCGCGAGACGGGTCGGGCCTGTCGTCGGGGGTGGCACCCGGCCGCACGTACGGCCCTTGTGAATAGGCCAGCCTAGGCCGCGGGGACGAGACGTCCCGGGATCAGAGCTGGCCGGAGTCGCCCCAGTTGTCGAGCAGCTTCTGGTACGCGGGGTCGTCGTAGCGGTCGAGGCGGAAGGCGGACGCGTAGGCGGGCAGGGGACGCTCCGCGACGTGATCGGCGAGCAGATCCGCCGCTCCGTTCGACGACATCATGCCGTAGCCCGACAACGCGCCGATGACGTACGCTCCCTCCACGGGGAGCGGGCCCGAGAGCAGCCGATTCTCCCTCGTCTTGGTGTAGTAGCCGCCGTCCACGAAGCACCGCGGGAGTCGCTCCAGATACGGCGTCATAGCCGGGATCATGCGCGCCATCCCCCGCAGCACGACCTCGGGATGGGCGGGGTCGAAGTCCGGCGGGAAGGTTGGCTCCGCCGGTGAGACATCGTAGGTCCACACTCCGAGCACGGACGTACTTTCCCCCGCGCCCTCGGGGCGTCCATGGGCGCCGGCGGGCAGCTCGGACAGGAGATGGCCATGCCGCGGCGATCTCGCGAGTTCGGCGCGCTCCTCCGCGGTCCAGGACAGCGTCAGGGGATCGGCCCAGATGGTCATGGGCGCGCTCCGCGGCATCGCCCTCAGCGTGTCGTTGAAGGCGATCTTCGAGTGGAGCTCGCAGAAGATGGGCAGCTCGAGGCCGAGGAGTCGTCCCGCGCGCTTCAGATACGGCCCGGCCGCGAGCACGGCCCGCCCCGTCCCGACGGTCTGCCTGCCACCCGATGTCTGCACCTCCACACCCCGCACTCGCCCTCCGTGAGCGTCGATGCGCACCACCTCTCCTTCGAGGAGGCGGACCCCGTGCGCGCGCGCCTGCTCGAGGAGGTACATGCCGAGCTGCTGGCCGCTGAACCAGCCGCAGCGCCGCGCGTGGAGGAGCGCGATGGTGTCGGAGGCGAGCCACGGATAGTGGCGCCTGATGAGCGAGGGCTCCGTGATGACGTCCGTGCCGCGCAGCGTCTGGTCGAAACCCTCGAACGCCGAGGGCCGGTAGTCGCTCGATGCCGTGGCGTGATGCCGCACCGGCCCCGCTCCGAGATGGGCCGCTTCCTCGGCGGCGGCCATGAAGGTGCCCACGCGCTGCTCGGAGGCGGTGGCAAAGAGATAGCCGCGGCGGTTGAGGAGGAACACGTTGCCGCTCTCGACGGCCAGCTCCTCGAGGAGATCGATGCTCCGGTCCATGAGGGCGACCATGTCGTTGCCGGGACCGGGCCACCAGTTGCGGTAGCACTCGGCGGACTTGTCGCTGGTGAGGGTGAGAGGTGGTCGCTCGTCGACGATCACGATGTTGCACAAGCCGCGACGCACGGCCAGGTGATAGGCGGCGGCCACGCCGGCGATGCCGGCGCCGCAGATCACGATCTCCGCGGAGGCGTGGGGCATGTCGACGGCCAGCATACCTCACCCGGATGCTCGACGCTGTCACGACGCTGTGATAGGCTTGCCGCCTCATGGCTCGGCCAGACTCCGCCTGGTCCAGGCGTGTGCGATGACCTCGGCCACCTCCACGGCCCCTCTCAACGCTTCCTGGTACTGGAGCCTCGATCCCTCCGCCGACGGTGCGGTGCTCCGCCTCTCCGGATCGTGGCGCATGCAGGACGATCTTCCCTCGCCGTCGGAGGTCGAGCATGGTCTGGCCGCGACCTCCACGGGCCGCCGGCTTGGCTTCGACGCGCGCGAGGTCACCGCGTGGGACACGGGCTTCCTCGTCTTCATCCTCAATGTGCTCGATGCGGCGAAGTCCATGGGCTTCACCGTGGATCGCGCGGGACTGCCCGACGGCGTGCGCAAGCTCCTCGATCTCGCCGCAGCGGTGCCGGAACGCGACACGAAGCGAGACACGGTGCGGCCGCCTTTCCTCGCCCGCCTGGGCCGCTCCGCGCTGTCCGTGGTCGGGAGCGCCCGCGAGATGATCACCTTCGTGGGGGAGTCCGCGCTCGCCCTCGCCCGCGCCGCGGTCGGCCGCGCCCGCTATCGGCGCGTGGATCTCCTCCTCAACATCGAGGAGGCGGGGGCCAACGCCCTCGGCATCGTCTCCCTCATCAGCTTCCTCATCGGGCTCATCCTCGCCTTCGTGGGGGCGATCCAGCTGCGGCAGTTCGGCGCGCAGATCTACATCGCGGACCTCGTGGCCATCGGCATGGCCCGGGAGATGGGGGCCATGATGGCCGCCATCATCATGGCCGGGCGCACGGGGGCGGCCTACGCGGCCCAGCTCGGCACCATGCGCGTGAACGAGGAGATCGACGCTCTCACCACCATGGGCATCTCCCCCTTCGAGTTCCTCGTCCTCCCCCGCATGCTCGGCCTCATCCTCATGATGCCACTCCTCACCATCTACGCGGACATGGTCGGCATCCTGGGCGGCGCCGTGGTGGGCATCGGGATGCTCAAGGTCGGACTCGTTCCCTACTGGCACCACACCTGGGAGGCGGCCTCGGTGGGGGACTTCGCGGCGGGCCTCATCAAGAGCGTGGTGTTCGGCGTGCTCATCGCCATCGCGGGCTGCATGCGCGGCATGCAATCGGGCCGGAGCTCTGCGGCGGTGGGGCTCGCCGCCACCTCGGCGGTGGTGACCGGCATCGTGTTCGTCATCGTATCGGACGCCATCCTCACGGTGGTCTATGACGCCATCGGCTTCTAGCGCCGCGGATCCCCGCATTCGCGTAGGCGACCTGACCATGGCCTACGGCGACTTCGTCATCCAGCGCGACCTCACCTTCGACGTAGCGCGAGGGGAGATCTTCATCATCATGGGAGGCAGCGGCTGCGGGAAGAGCACGCTGCTCCGTCACCTCATCGGGCTGATCCGTCCCGCCAAGGGCGACGTCCTCTTCGACGGGACGAGCTTCTGGGGCGCCGACGACGACGGGCGCCAGCTCATGGTCCGTCGCTTCGGCGTGCTCTACCAGAGCGGAGCCCTGTGGAGCTCCATGACCCTCGCCGAGAACGTGGGTCTGCCCCTGGGCGAGTTCACCGATCTCACCCCCGCCCAGATCCGTGAGGTCGCCGCTCTCAAGCTCTCTCTGGTGGGGCTCGGCGGCTTCGAGGACTTCTATCCGTCGGAGATCAGCGGGGGAATGCAGAAGCGCGCGGGGCTGGCCCGGGCCATGGCCCTCGACCCCGACATCCTCTTCCTCGACGAGCCCTCGGCCGGCCTCGATCCCGTGAGCTCGCGGCTCCTCGACGACCTCATCCTCTCCCTCCGCGACAGCCTCGACTGCACGGTGGTGGCGGTGACGCACGAGCTGGCCAGCATCTTCGCCATCGGCGACAACTCCGTGTACCTCGACGCGGAGACGCGGACCATGCTCACCCACGGCAATCCGAAGACCCTCCTCGCCGAGTCTAAGGATCCGAAGATCCGCGCCTTCCTCACCCGGGGGGGCCAGGAGCCGGCCGGGGCCGGATCCGCCGGACGCGCGGCGGGCGCGCGGACATGAGCAAGCGGGCCAATCCCACCGCCATCGGCGCCTTCGTGCTGGGAGCCATCGCCCTCGCCGTGTTCGGGCTCATCACCGTGGGAGGGCTGCAGCTCTTCAAGAAGGAGCTGCCCTTCGTCATGTTCTTCGACGGCGACATCGGTGGTCTCGACGTGGGCGCTCCCGTGGAGATCCGAGGCGTCAAGATTGGCACCGTCACCAAGATCCGACTGTTCGCGGGCACCACCAAGATCGGGGTATACATCAACATCGATCCCACTCTCCTGCCCAAGGACTCGACACTTCGCAAGAGCTCGGAGACCGTGGACTCCCTGATCGAGCGGGGTCTCCGCGCCCAGCTCAAGACGCAGAGCCTGCTCACGGGCCAGCTCCTCATCTACCTGGACCTCTTCCCCGGCACCCCGATCAAGCTCGTCGGTCTCGATCCGGAGGTGCGCGAGATTCCCACCGTTCCCACCACGCTGGAGCAGCTGCAGGCGCGGCTCCAGCGTCTGCTTGATCAGCTCGGCACCGTCAAGGTCGACGAGCTGGTGCGGAACGTGACCCTGGCCGTGAGCAGCGCGCGGGAGCTCATCTCGTCTCCCGAGCTCAAGGCGGCCATCGTATCCGCCCGCGGCGCCCTGGAGTCGGCCCGGACCGCCCTCGAGGAGGCCCAGGTCGTGCTGAAGCGGGTCGACTCCAAGATCGACGGGCTCGCCGCC
>Ga0075424_100001144_pt1 | contig 22712 bp, 14 predicted proteins | sample SoiMethybrSBSTD3_FD_75301 | JGI IMG/M metagenome (GOLD analysis project Ga0075424, IMG submission 75301) | Bulk soil microbial communities from a Populus tree surrounding site in Tennessee, USA - Soil MetaG P. TD hybrid SBSTD3 | ecosystem: Environmental > Terrestrial > Soil > Tree plantation... | reverse complement strand
GTCATCAACTCCGAGAAGGTGCCGAGCGGCTACAAGTACTACGTGAAGAAGTACTTCCAGAAGATCAAGCCGCACTCGATGGATTGAGGAGATTCGAGGTAGGAGCGACATGAACGAGACCGCCGCCGACTACGCCCGCCAGCAGCCCCAGCAGTACGACGCCCGCGAGATCGAGGCCGTCGTCGGGACGTTCTGCGCCGACCTGCGCCGCCTGCGCGACGAGATCGGCAAGATGATCGTCGGGCAGGAGGACATCGTCGAGGGCGTCATCACCGCCGTGCTCGGCGGCGGGCACGCGCTCCTCGAGGGCGTCCCCGGGCTCGGCAAGACCATGCTGGTGCGCACCCTGGCCGAGTGCATCCACGCCGACTTCTCGCGCATCCAGTTCACCCCCGACCTGATGCCGGCCGACATCGTCGGCACGAACATCGTGCAGGAACACTCGCACGGGGGAACGTTCTTCGAGTTCCAGCCCGGTCCGATCTTCGCCAACGTCGTACTGGCGGACGAGATCAACCGCGCCACGCCCAAGACGCAGTCGGCGCTCCTCGAGGCGATGCAGGACGTCAGCGTCTCGGTGGGCAAGACGACGTATCCGCTGGAGCAGCCGTTCCTCGTGATGGCGACGCAGAACCCGATCGAAATGGAGGGGACGTATCCGCTCCCCGAAGCGCAGCTCGATCGGTTCTTCTTCAAGTTGAAGGTCGGGTATCCGGGGGAGGAGGCGCTGCATCAGATCCTCGAGCGCACCACGCGCGAGACGGAGGCGGAGATCGCGCGGGTCGTCGACGGCCCCGAGATTCTGGAGATGCGCCGCGTCGCGCGTTCGGTGCCGATCGCCAGGCCCGTGCAGGCGTACGCGATTCGTTTGACGCTCGCCTCGCATCCCGGTTCTCCGTACGCGACGGCGCTCGTGAACAAGTACGTCCGCTACGGCGCGAGCCCGCGCGCCGCGCAGGCGCTGGTACTCGCCGGCAAGATCCACGCGCTGAACCGCGGACAGGCGTTCGTCTCGGTCGACGACATCCGCGCATTCGCGCTGCCCGCGCTTCGCCACCGGATCCTGCTGAACTTCGAGGGGGAGGCCGACGAGGTCAGTACAGACACTATCGTTGCTGAAATGCTGACTACGGTGCGGGAGGGAGAGTAAGGATCAATCCCCAATCTCCAATCCCCAATCCGTCAATCGACAATCAATCAGCAATCAGAAATCATCAATCAGCAATTCCGCATTTCCCATGCCTCTCCGTTTCGATAACGACTTCCTCAAGAAACTCGAGTACCTCCATGTCGTGTCGAAGCGGGCGCTTGCGGGGCAGAACCGGGCGGATCGGCTGTCGCCGAAGCGGGGACGAGGCCTCGAATTCGCCGATCACCGGCCGTATTCGGCGGGCGACGATTATCGCCACATCGACTGGAAGGCATATCAGCGCCTGAACCGGCTGCTGCTGCGGCTATTCGACGAGGAGCGGGACCTCTCAATTTATCTGATGCTCGACGTGAGCCAGTCGATGGCGGAGCCGGCGAAGTTCGACATGGCGCGCCGGATCGCGGCGGCGTTGTGCTACATCGGGCTCGTCCACCTCGATCGGCTGACGATCATTCCGTTCGGCAGCGGGCTGCGGCACGAATCATCGCCGGGCCGAGGAAAAGGGAAGATCTTCCGGGTGTTCGACGCGCTCGAGCAGCTCGAGACCTCGGGTCCCACCGACCTTCGCGAATCGTGCAAGGCGTTCGCTTCGCGGCCGCGGCAGCTCGGTCTCGTCGTCATCATCTCCGACTTCCTCGATCCCGGCGGGTTCGAGCACGGCCTCAAGATCCTGCGCACGCTCGGCCACGACGTGTTCGCGGTGCAGATTACGTCGGAGCGCGACCGCGATCCTGGCGTGTACGGGCTCGTGCGGTTCGTCGATTCGGAGACGGGAACGCTGCGCGAGGTGGAAGTGACCCCGCGTCTCGCGTCGGCATACGTCAAGGCGTCGCAGGCGCATGCCGAGTCGCTCGCGCACTTCTGCGGCCGGTACGACATCGGCTACGTCCGGGCGGATGCCGAGCGGCCGTTCGAGGACGTTGTCCTCAGAACTTTCCGCCAGGGGCGCTTCCTCGCATGACGTTCGCGGCGATGTCGGCATGGCAGGCGTGGGTCCTGCTGATCGCGGCTGGCGCGATTGCGGCGGGACTGTTCCTGATCAAGCTGCGTCCGCCGCGGATCCTCGTACCCTCGCTCGTGCTCTGGCAGCGGGTCCTCGACGCGTCCCCCGATTTGACGCGATGGGAGCGCATTCGCCGTGCCGTCTCGCTGCTGGCAACGATCGTCCTGGCAGTGCTGCTCGGGCTCGCGGTGACGCGGCCGTCTGGCTCCGCCGGCAGCCAGTCGACCGGTTATGGCCGCGCGCTCATCGTGCTGGATTCGTCGTGGTCGATGCTGGCGCGTACGCGAACCGGGGAAACGCGATGGGACCGCGCCCTCGCCGAAGCGCGCCGTATCGCTCTGTCGAGCGACCAGGCCGCGATTGCCACGACGGCCGACGGCCTCGTGGAGGGCCCGACCGACGATGTCGTGCTGCTCGACGCCGCGCTGCGCCGCCTGACGCCGTCCGGTGAGGACGACACCGCCTGGCCAGACGTTGCGGGCACCCAGACGATCCACTTCATCACCGACGGCGCGGTCGTGCGGCCGCTCGACCGGCGCGTCGTGGTGCATTCCGTCTTCGAGCCGGCGTCCAACGTCGCCGTGACGGCGTTCGATGTCCGTCCGGCCGTTCTCGGAGGGGAGCGCGGCAAGCCGCTGGTGCTCGCGGAAGCCTATGCGGAGGTGGCGAACTTCGCGCCGCAGCCGCAGAAGGTGCGGATTTCGCTGTCGCGAGGGAGCTCGGTTCTCACGACCCATGAGATTCAGATGGGCGCCGGAGAGGCGTATCGCGAAACGGTCCCGATCGCCGGCCGCGGCGACGCGGCCCTTCACCTGCATGTCGAGGGTCCGGCCAACGCGCTTGCGATCGACGACGATGCGTATGCGTGGGTCGATCGGGCACGCCCGTTGTCCGTGCTCGTCGTTGGTGCGCAGGCCGAGTGGGTGCGGAGAGTGCTTGCCGAGAACCCCGACGTCCGTGTCGGCTATGTCGCGCCTTCGGCGTACCGCGCCGCCGGACAGGACCTGACAATCTTCGATCGGTGGGCGCCGCCGGAGCCCCCGCGCGAGCCGGCCCTGTATTTCGCGCCGCCGGGGAACGGCGGATGGCTCGGTGCCGAGCGCGACGAGTTGAAGCCCCTGTGGGAGACTCCCGGTACGCACCCCGTCGTCCGTGGCGTCGACCCTGCGACGCTGCGGATCGATCGTGCGCGGAGCTATGCGTCAACGGAGCTCATGCCGATCGCGCAATCGAGGCAGGGCACGCCGATCGTCTACGTCGAGGAGTCTCCGGCGCGCCGCGCCGTCATCGTGACGTTCAGCGCCGCGGAGTCGAACCTGTCCACGGCGCCCGGCTTTCCCATTCTCGTCGGGAACGCGCTCGAATGGCTGACGCATCCAGCCGCGCAGGATGGCTCGCGGCACCCTGGCCTGGCGTCGTTCAGCCCGGCGATCACGAAGGTTGCGGCGCCGGATGGATCCTCGCTGCCCTTCGTGCGCGCCGCCGGTTCCGAGTACGCGATGCTCAGAACGCCCGGCCTCTACACGGCGGAAGGGGGTGGCGCGCGCAGCGTGATCGCCGTCAACGCCGCCGATCCGCAGCGATCGAACATCGCACGAACGACCGCACGGACGCCGTCGAACGTCGGCGAGGGAGGCCTCGATCGTCCGTGGTGGATCGTGTGCGCGCTGGCGGCATTGCTGCTGGCGCTCGCCGAATGGTGGACGTGGCAGCGGCGGATCACGGTGTAGCGCCATGGTGAACTGGACCGCCCCCGCGGCGTTGTGGCTGCTGGCGCTGCTGCCGCTCGTCTGGATCGCGCACGTCGTCGCCAGGACGACGTTCAATCGGCGGCAGCGGACGCTGCAGGCGCTCGTCCGATCCGTGCTGCTCGCGGCGCTGGCGCTCGCGCTCGCGCGCCCGATTCTGTCCACGAGCTCGGCGCGGTTATCGATCGTCTACCTCGTCGACGTCTCGCACAGCGTATCGGGGCACGCCATCGAAAGTGCGGCGGCCCGGATCGAAGAGCTCGACCGCGCGGTCCGTCCCACGCAGTCGCGAATCGTGGCGTTCGGCCGGACCGCTGCGCGTGTCGACGGCGTCGCGGCCCTGCGCCGCTTCTCGGACATCGAGGCCAGTGCCTCTGCGGCGATCGATCGAACCGGGACCGATGTCGAAGCGGCTCTGGCCGCCGCACGGGCGGAGCTTGCGCCGGATTCGACGCCCCGGATTGTGCTGTTCACCGACGGACACCAGACCGAGGGTGACGCCCGCCGCGCCGTGCTGCGGCTCGGTGGTTCGCAGGTGCCGGTCTTCGTCGAGCCCATGGCGGAGCGATCGATCGCGGACGTCTGGCTCACCGCGCTCGACGTTCCGGATCGCATCGGTGCGGGAGCGACGTTCGCGGTCCGTGTCACGCTCGGGAGTCAGCGCAGGGGCAACGCGGTCGTCGAGCTCAAATCGCAGGGAAAGACAGTCGCGCGCCGCGAGACGGCGGTTCTGCCAGGCGTCACGATCGTTCCTCTCGAGGGCCGGCTCGACGCGCCCGGCACGCAGGTGCTGCAGGCGTCCGTTTCCATGCCGGGAGATCCGCTTGCGGCCAACAACACGCTGGAACGCGCTGTGACGGCCGAGCCCCGCGGCCGCGTGTTGTACGTCGAGGGCAGCCCGTCGAGCGCGCACTATCTTTCGGGCGCGCTCACCGCCGCGGGCTTCGACGTCACCGTCAGACCGCCTGCCGCTCTGCCATCCGCGCCCGCCGCCTTCGAACCGTGGGACGCCGTCGTCATCAGCGACGTGCCGCGCACCGCGATTCGCGACGCCGCGATGGGAGCGCTCACGGAATGGGTCGAGCGTCGAGGCGGCGGACTTCTGATCGCGGGAGGCGAGGCCGTCTACGGCGAAGGAGGCTATCAGAAGACGGCGATCGAGCGCGTCTCGCCCGTGACGTACGAACGCCGCGACGAGCCCGACGTCGCGCTCATCCTCGTGCTCGACCGCTCGTGGAGCATGGCCGGATCGTCGATCGATCTCTGCAAGGCCGCGGCGCAGGCGGCGGTCGACGTGATGACCGACAAGCAGGCGGTCGGCGTCATCACGTTCAACGATCAGTACGAGTGGAACGTGCCGCTCAGCACGGTCGGCGAGAACCGCACGAAGATCCGCGAGCAGATCGCGGCGATCACGCCATCGGGCCCGACGCGGATCTATCCGGCCCTCGAGCAGGCCTTTTTCTCCCTGCGCAACACTCACGCACGCGCGAAGCACGTGGTGGTTCTCTCCGACGGGCGGTCGCTGCCCGACGATCACGAATCGCTCGTGAAGAAAATGACGGCAGCCCACATTACCGTGTCGTCCATTGCGGTGGGCCCCGCGGCGGATCGGGAGCTGCTGCACAACATCGCGGTCTGGGGCAAAGGACGCGACTACACGGTGCAGAACGCTCGCGAGCTGCCGGAAGTATTTGTGAAGGAAGCCAAGAACGCCGCGACGCCGTCGTTCGACGAGAAAGACATCGTGCCGGTCGTGAAGGCGCCGGCGTTTCTCGGCAGCGTCGACGTGACGCACATGCCGCACCTGAAGGGCCTGACCGCGACGGTGATGAAGGACCCGGCGCTCGAGGTGCTCGCGACCGACGAAGGGGATCCCGTGCTCGCGTTCTGGCCCGTCGGCCTCGGCCGCACGGCGGTGTTCGCTTCGGACGTCAAAGATCGATGGGCCGCCCCCTGGATCAGGTGGCGCGGATATGGACCATTCTTCGCGACGGTCGTGCGCTCCGTGCAGCGGCAGCGGACGCCGCCGGTCGACTTGTCAGTCTCGGCCGGGCCGATTCGCGGGGGGACGAGGACGATCGCGATCGAGCTGGAGGCGCGCGACGAGAGCGGGGGTTACAGAAATCTGCTCCGGCCGTCCGTGCGCGTGAACGGGGAAGGGCGATCCACGACGCTGCCGCTGCGCCAGGTCGCGCCCGGTCGCTACGAAGCGTCGCTGATCGCCGACGCCACGCGGCGCGTCGCGATATCGACGGCCGATCTCTCCGGAACCGCTGTCGAGCGCGTGATCGTGCCGGACCTGGCGGCGGAATACCGGTTCGCGCCGCTGGATGAGGAGCAGCTGAAGTCGATCGCGGCATCGACGGGCGGTGCATTGCGGCCGCCGGCCACCGCGCTCGCCGCGGCCCCCGGCGATCGTCACAGCAAACGTCGTCCGCTGTGGCCGGCGCTGACGGTCATCGCGTTGATCTCGTGGTTCGTGGATATTCTGCTGCGCCGCGTGAGGGTATTCGAGCCGATCGTTACGCCGGTGGCGGGGTCTAAAGACCCCGCCCTACAACGCATCGCATAACCACCGGATCGTAGGGCGGGGTCTTCAGACCCCGCCACCCCGCTCGTCATTCATTCGCCGATAACGGCCCATCCGCGAGCTGGGACCGCGCCTCGGCATCCGCGCCCGCGAGCACCCGCTCGAGGCGCTCGGGGTCGGGCGGCTTCGTGAGGTGCTCGTCGAATCCGGCGTCGAGCGCCGCCTGAATATCGGACTCCTGGCCGTATCCGCTCAGCGCTATCAATCTGATCGAGTCGTGGGCGGGGTTGCGGCGGATGCGCCGAGCGAGGTCGAAGCCGCTCAACACCGGCAGGCCCAGATCGACCAGCGCCAGATCCGGATGGATCCGCTCGATCAGTTCCACGCCGTCCTGACCGTTCTCCGCAATCGCAACGCTGAGGCCTTCCGATTCGAGAAGCAGCTGCAGCATGCGGCGCGCATCGGCCTGGTCTTCGACGAGGACGACGCTGCGGACCGCCGGCCGCGGCCGGGGATTTGGCGCGCCGGCTCCGGGCGTCTGGACGGCCGCCAGCGGCAGCCTCACCGTGAACGTGCTGCCGGTTCCGGGGCCATCGCTGTGGACCTCGACACGCCCGTTGTGCAGCTCGACGAGCGAGCGGAGGAGCGTCAGCCCGATCCCGAGTCCTCCCTCGGAGCGCGCGATCGACTGATTCCCCTGGACGAACAGGTCGAAGATCTTCGGCAGCAGCTCGCGCTCGATGCCGCGGCCGTTGTCGGTCACGCGGATGACCGCCTCGCCGCCTTCGCGGCGCAGCTCGAACCGGACGTGCGCGCCGCGATGCGAGTACTTCGTCGCGTTGCTGAGAAGATTTGCCTGCACCTGCTGCAGCCGCGTCGGATCGCCGATGACGGTCACCGGTTCCTGGCTCATCTCGACGGTGAGATGCGTATCGTGCTCCGCCATGAGCGGCGCGAGCGACTCGATCGCCGACCGCGCGGTATCGCGGAGATCGATCAGCTCGTTGCGGAGCGTGATTCGGCCGCGGGTGATGCGCGAGACGTCCAGGAGGTCGTCGAGCAGCCGGGTCATGTGCTTCGCCTGACGTTCGACGACGCGCCCGGCTTCCTCGCACCGTGGGTCGTCCCATCCCGCGCTGTCGAGCAGCCGGGTGGCGCTGAGGATCGCGGCCAGCGGGTTGCGCAGCTCGTGCGAGAGCATCGCGAGGAACTGTTCGCGCCGGCGGACGCCGTCGCGGATCTCTTCTTCCGTCCTCCGGCGCTCCGTGATGTCCACGAACGTGACCACGGCGCCGATGACCTCGCCGTCGCGGACGATCGGGTGGCTCCAGTACTCCGCAGGAAAGCTCGTGCCGTCGGCGCGCCAGAGAACCTCATTGTCGACGTGGGCCGCCCCGCGGTGCCGCATGGCTTCATAGATGACCGACTGCTCCGGCGGGTACGGCGTGCCGTCTACCTTGGTGTGATGAATCAGCGAATGCATCTGCCGGCCGATCAGTGCCGCCGGTGAGTCGTACCCGAGGAGCCGGGCGCAGACCGGATTGCAGAACGTGCACTTGCCGCTCAGATCGACGCCGTAGATCGCCTCGGCGGTCGAATCGAGCAGCAGACGAATCTGTTCCTCGCGCTCCGCGTTTTCCTCGCGCGCACGAACCAGCTGGCCGATGTCCCGCGAGATCACCGAGACGCCGACGACCGTGTTGCCGCCGTCGAAGATTGGCGAGAAGGTGACCGCGACATGGACGCGCGAGCCGTCCTTCCGGACCCGAGTCGTCTCGAGACGTTCGACGGGCCGCCTGCCACGGACGTCCGCGAGGATGGCGTCGATCTCGACCCGCTGGTCGGCAGGCGACAGAAAGCCGATGTGGCGGCCGACAGCTTCCTCCGCGGTGTAGCCATAGAGACGGCAGGCGCCGTTGTTCCAGCTGCTGACGATCCCGTCGAGGGTGTGGCTGATGATCGCGTCTTCGGATGACTCGACGATCGCCGAGAGCTGCGCGAGCCGCTCCCGGGCCTGTTCGAGCGCCGAGATATCCGTGAGCGTCACGACCACGCCGTCGGCGCGTGCGCGATCCGCGTCCCCATCCTTCGCCCGGCCCCGGTACGGAAGGATGCGCAGGAACAGGCAGCGTCCGCGGGCATCCCACGTCTGAGCTTCGACCGTCACCCCCTCCGAGAGCGCGCGCTCGATGTCGGCGACGAGCGTCGGCCACCGGAGGTCGTGCGTGAACGCGCCAAGCGGCCGGCCGACATCGCTGGCGATGATGTGGAACGTTTCCGCAATCCGGCGCGTGAACTTGCGGATGCACAGCTGCCGGTCGAGGAACAGCGTGCCGACGTCGGTCCCATCCAGCAGGTGCTCGACGTCGTCGTTCAATTCCTGAAGCTCGGTGTTCTTCTTCTGGTATTCCGCGTTGACCGTGTAGAGCTCTTCGTTGACCGAGTGCAGCTCCTCGTTCGTGCTCTGCAGCTCCTCGTTCGATGCGACGAGCTCCTCGTTGGTCGCCTGCAGCTCCTCGTTCGTCGTCTCGAGCTCCTGGATGGCGGACTGCAGGTTCTCCTTGGTGTACGAGAGCTCGTCCTGCAGCGCCTGCATCTGATCTCTCGAGAGGCCGACGAGATCGACGGTGTCCGAGAAGGCGGGCACCGGCTCGACGGCTGCGATCTTCGACTGCGCCTGCGGCGCCAACGGCGCCGCCGATTCCTCGGCGTTGGCGATGGAGAGGAGCACGTGCGTTGTCGTCCCGCGCGAATCCTTGATCGGCTCGGCGACGAGCGAGAATCGGCCGGCGAGCTCCGGCATCGGCACGCCTTCGTAGCGGATGGTCTCGGCGCCGCGGCGGACGCGATGCAGCGCACCGGTGATCACCGTACGCAGCTCGTCGCTGACCATCTCGGCGACATTCTGCGACGGCCGCCGCTTCTTGACGCGAAGGAGCGACTCGGCCCCTCCGTAACTGTCGATCAGATGACCGTGCTCGTCGACGAGGAGACTCGGCGGCATGAACCGCTCGAGGAGACGGTCGTAAACCGCGAGCAGCTGCGGGTGCACGACCGAGCGGCCCATCGACGGCATCGGCAGCCGGGCTGCTGCGCCGCCGCGCGGCAGCGGCAGCTTCAGGTCCCGCGGCAGCCCGATGTCGCGCCGCTTCCGATAGATCTTGTTGTGCTCGTCGATCGTGTCGAAGTCGTCGACGAGCCCGCCGGGACTCTCGCTCGATCCGAGAAACAGATAGCCGCCCGTCTTCAACGCGAAGTGAAACAGTGTCAGCACCGTCTTCTGCGCGTGCGGCTGGAAATAGATCAGGAGGTTGCGGCACGTGATGAGATCGAGCTTCGTGAACGGGGCATCGCGTATGACGTTGTGCGGCGCGAACACGATGCTTTCCCGCAACGCCTGCGCGATCTGGTAGCCGTTGGGCTTGAGCGTGAAGAATCGCTCCAGCCGGTGTGGATCGATCCCGGCGACCTGCTGCGCCGTGTACAGCCCGGCGCTCGCGGCTTCGAGCGACGTCTTGTGCACGTCGGTCGCGAGAATCTTGACGTTGAACGGCCGGCGGTGCGCCGCCAGCTGCTCGTAGAGCAGCATCGCGATCGAATAGGCTTCCTGGCCCGTCGCGCAGCCCGCGACCCAGACGCGAATCTGATTCTCCGGATCCTCCGTGATCGTACGCTCGATGATGTCGGGGATGATTCGCTGCTCCAGAATCTCGAACCCTTCGTCGTCGCGGAAAAACCGCGTGACGCCGATGAGGAGATCCTCGTACAGCGAGTTCAGCTCGCGTGGATCGGAGCGCAGCTGGTCGACGTACGTTTCGATATCGATCGAGCGGTTCAGCGCCAGCCGCCGCTCGATTCTTCGCGTGACCGTGCTGGCCTTGTAGTGCGAGAAATCGATCGCGTACTCGTCTCGCAGCAGACGCAGTATCGCGTTTATGCTCGCGTCCTCGGCTGCTCCCTGATCCTCATCCGGCGGCGGAAGTGGGAGGCCGCGGCGCGCAAGCGCCGTGATCGCAGCCGCGATCTCTTCGGGCGGCAGCACCTGGTCGACCACGCCGGTCGCGATCGCACTGACCGGCATGCCGTTGAACGCCGCCGTGTCGGGGCTCTCGCTGAACACGACGCCCCCGGCCTTCCGCACGTCCTGCACGCCGCGCGAGCCGTCGCTGCCGCTCCCGGACAGGACGACCGCGACGCCCTTCTCGCCGACGTCCTGCGCGAGCGACCTGAAGAACAGGTCGATCGGCATCAGGAGTCCGTGCCTCGGATCCCGGTTGCTCAGCAGCAGCTGCCGATCGCGAATGACCATTTCCTTGTTGGCCGGGAGCAGATAGACGGTATTCGGCTCGACGAGCGTCTCGTGCTCGGCCTGACGGATCGGCATGGACGTACGCCGCGCAAGCAGCTCATCCATGAGGCTCTTGAAGTCCGGCGAAAGATGCTGGAGGACGACGAAGGCCATCCCCGTGTCGGTGGGGAGGTTGGTGAATAACCGCTCGAGTGACTCGAGGCCGCCAGCCGATGCCCCGATAGCGACGACGTGAAAGTCAGACGCCGCGAGGTTCGACGGACTGGCGGCTCCCGAGCTGCTGTCGAAAGACTCCATCACGCACACACACACTGCAAGGGGAACCCGGGAGAAGTTCCCGCCCTCGCCTAGAGCACAAACGGGGCCAGCCCAGCGGAACGCGAAGTGTCGCGCGAAAACTCGTAGACTTCCATCGATTCCAACGAGGAGATCGAGCAGCCCCGGGCTCCGCAGTGCCGACTGGTGTGTACCGTTTTCATTCGAGTGTGCAGTCGATGTAACACGTATGATTCTCGCCGTGTCACGCGATGCTTGCTTCCGCCTCGCATTCGCCCTCACACCCCTCTCGGTCGCGGTCCTGGGCGGCCAGTCGCCCGCGCCGCCCCAGCTCCCGACGTTCCGGACCGGCATCGACGTCGTGGAACTGGACGTCACGGTGTTGGACAAAGACCGCCGTCCCGTCCGGGGGCTGACGGCGGCGGACTTTTCCATTCTGGAGCACGGCAACCCGCAGCCGATTGTCGCGTTCGCCGCGATCGACGTGCCGCCGCCCGTCCCTGCAGCGGCCCCTTGGCTGCGCGAGGCGCCGCTCGACGTGGTGACGAATAATGAATCCGAGAACCGCCGCATCGTGACCATCCTGATGGACGATGCCTATACGAGGTTCGATCCGGACGTGGCGCGGCGCGCCAGGCAGATTGCAAAGAACGCGATCCCCCGGCGGCGTGACCGTCATTACGGAGGCGTACGACCTCGATGGCAAGCCCAAGATCAGCGAGCGCCAGACGATGAATCTGAATCCGGCACCCGATTCGCGCGGACCGGACCTGCTCTCGCGTCTGCCGCTGTCGCCGGGCCGGTACATGGTTCGCGTCGCCGCCGAGCATGGAGAGAAATCCGGCCACGTCTTTCTCGACGTGGACGTGCCGGATTTTGGCAAGGCGCCGCTGTCCATGTCGGGCGTTATCCTTCAGCGTGCGCCCGCGCAACCGGTTCCGGATGCGGCGATCGCGTCGCTGGTTCGATCGCACCAGCAACGCAGCGGACGTTCACGTCGAACGATGAAGTGACCGTATTTGCCCGTTGTGTATCAGGGCGGAAAGGGGAGAGTGGTGCCGGTGCGGATCTCCGCGAAGCTGACCAACGCGCGCAACGATGTTGTCAGTCACCAGGACATGGTCCTGGAGCCCGAACAGTTCAGCGCGTCGCGCGCCGCGGATTACCAGGTGCGGCTGCCCGTCGCGCAGCTCGAACCGGGCGACTATCTGTTCGAAGTGGAAGCGAAGAGCGGTGCGCCGCTCGTGCGGCGCACCATCAGGTTCACAATCGCGAGTGCGGCGGGGTCTAAAGACCCCGCCCTAGCGTGATTTCATCATTCATCATTCATCATTGTTTGGTCAGTCCGCTGACCGTCGCTTCCGTGTTGTGCGCGAAGCGGATGCCATACACGCCATCGGTCGACTTCAGCTTGCCCGCTCCGACGACCGCTGACTTGTCGTAGCTCGCGACCGTCGTGCCGTTGATCGCGCACTCCACCTTGTCCCCCTTCACCGACATCGCAATCTCCTGCGTCACCGGCTGATCTTTGGCCGCCGCCTTGTGCACCGCCTCGTTCGTCTCGCCGCGGCGGCCGTTCATCTGGAACGGATCGGGGCCGAAGCCGCGCACGATGAAGTTGCCGTTGCCGTAGGCGGCGCAGTAGAGGTAGCTCTCCTGCGGCGTGCCCATGTCGTTGCCCGCGATCACGATCCCATAGGGATGCGGGTGATCGTTCAGGTTCATGTACTTCGGCTCGTTGAACGTCGCCTTGACCGTGTAGTTGCCGGTCGCCTTGTTCGCAGGATTCCAGTAGGTCACCGCGGGGCCGGTGACGACGTGCAGATCCTTGCCTTGCTGTTCGAGCTTGGCGTCCTTGATGGTCTGCCCCTGCTTCTCGGCGGACGCGTCGATCTTGCCGGTCCATCCGGAGACCGTGACGCCGCCGCCGGCGACGCTGCGGTTCTGTTCCTGGGCCTGGCCGGCAGGCGCCTGCGCGGACGTTGGGAGCGGGACGAGCGAGGCGAGAGCCATCGCGAGCGCGGAACCATATACGAGACGCATAGTCCTTCCTCTCCTGGTGAGCGGCCATCGGGTGGCCGAACCGGCATATTGCCATAATCGCGGCAAGATCGGGAAGCGACAAGCGACAAGCGACAAGCGGTAGGCGACAAGCGGGAAGCGACAAGCGGGAAGCGACAAGCGACAAGCGGGAAGCGACAAGCACCCGTCGATAGAGCGCGGTAAGCTACAGGCGGCTGACCAACGAAGGAGCGACAGCTATGGCAATTCACCTCTCGCGTCGAGAGTTTTTCGAAATGACCGCTGCGGGCACCGTCGCCATCGGCAGTCGTCAGCCGCGACCCGTTTCCTTGCTGGACGCTTGGCGCCTGTCGCCTGCCGCTTCGGCCGGCGGCGGCGCCTTCGCGGCTCAGAGTGTCGCCGCCGGGTGGTACGACCAGCCGATGCGCTGGGTGCAGCTCACGCTCGTCGAGAACGATCCCGGCACGTTCGATCCGGACTTCTGGCTCGATTACTTCCGCCGGCTGCACGCCGATGCCGCGACGCTGAGCGCCGGCGGCATCGTCGCGTACTACCCGACCGGGATCCCGCTGCACCACCGCAGCGCGTGGCTTGGCAACAGCGATCCGTTCGGCACCCTGCTCGCCGGATGCCGCCGGATGAACATGCGCGTCGTGGCGCGTACCGACCCGCATGCGGTGCGCGATGACGTTCGCGCGGCGCATCCCGACTGGATCTCCGTGGCGGCCGATGGCCAGCCGCGGCGGCACTGGGCGAATCCGGAGCTGTGGGTCGCGTGCGCGCTCGGCCCGTACAACTTCGAGTTCATGGACCAGGTGCACCGCGAGATCGAGACGAAGTACAGAGTCGACGGCATCTTCTCGAACCGCTGGGCGCCGCAGGGGGGCGACTGCTACTGCGTGCACTGCCAGCAGAACTTCAAGGCGGCGGCCGGATTCGACCTGCCGCGGACGACCGATCGCCGCGACCCGGCGCGCCGCGCGTTCACGGCCTGGCGCAAGGCGCGGCTGACGGAGCTCTGGAAGAAGTGGGACGCCACCGTGCGCTCCGTGAATCCGGACGCGAGCTTCATTCCGAACGGCCCGCCCGACATGAAGACGGCCGGGGAGCTGGCCGCCATCCAGTTCACCGACAACCAGGCGCGCCGCGGCGTGACGCCGCCGTGGAACAACGGCCGCCGCGCCAAGGAGCTGCGATCGGTCATGGGCCGGCGGCCGATCGGCGGGATCTTCAGCGTCGGCCTCGAGGAGCCGTATCGCTGGAAGGACTCGGTCCAGAGCGAGCCGGAGATCCGGCTCTGGGTCGCGGAGGGAACCGCGAACGGCATGCGCCCGTGGGTCACGAAGTTCTCGGGCGTCTTGTACGACCGCCGATGGCTGCCCGTCGTCGAACGGATCTACGACTGGCATTACCGGCACGAGCGCTATCTTCGCAACGAGGCGCCGCTCGCGCGCGTGGGGCTGCTGTACTCGGAACAGACGCAGGCCGAGCATCCCGGTGTCGCGCAGGGCGATCGCGCCGAGGATCACGTGCTCGGCTTCTATCACGCGCTCGTCGAGTCGCGGATTCCGTTCGAGCTCGTGCACGAGGCGTATCTCACGCCGGATCGTCTGGATCGATTCAAGCTGCTGGTGCTGGCCGATGCCGCGGCGCTCTCCGATGCACAGTGCGCGGCGATTCGCGACTACGTCAGCCGCGGCGGCAGCCTGGTCGCGACGTTCGCGTCATCTCTCTACGACGAAACGGGCCGGCGCCGTGAGGACTTCGGCCTCGCGGACGTGTTCGGCGTCTCGTTCGGCGGCCGCATCGACGGCCCGATGCAGAACTCGTATCTCAGCCTCGACGCGGACGCCGCGACAGGGAAGCGGCACCCCGTGCTCGAGGGATTCGACGACACGCCGCGCATCATCAACGGAGTGTTCAGAGTCGAGGTGAAGCCGAAGGTCGACTTTCCATCCCCGGTCACGCTGATTCCGACGTATCCGGACCTGCCGATGGAAGACGTCTATCCCAGGGTCGCGCACACCACCACGCGCGAGCTGTATCTGCGTGAGATGCGGCCTGCCTTGAGCGAGCGAAGCGAGTCGAAGGGGGCGCGCGTCGCGTACATCCCCTGGGACATCGATCGCACGTTCTGGGACGTGATGGGCGTCGATCATCTTCGCCTCTTACGGAACGTGATCGCGTGGGCCGCCAACGAGCCGGCGCCTGCGATCGTCGAAGGCCCCGGCATCATCGACGTCACCGTGTGGCGACAGAAGGATTCCATGACGGTGCACCTGGTGAACCTCACGAACCCGATGATGATGAAAGGGCCGCTGCGCGAGGTGATTCCCGTGGGCGCGCAGCGCGTGCGGATTACGCTGCCCGAGGGGACGCGGGCGCGGAAGGTTCAGTTGTTGACGGCGGGCGCGTCACCGGCGGTGCAGACGGCGGGTCGTGTCGTCACGCTGACCGTTCCGTCCGTCGACGTTCACGAAGTCATCGCGATCGATCTCCAGGGTGCCTAGGCACCCTGGCACTTTCGGCACCCTCGGCACCTTGGCACCTTAGGCACCCTAGGCACCTTCGGCACCTTTGGCACCTTAGGCACCCTAGGCACCTTAGGCACCTTAGGCACCTTAAGCACCCTCGGCACCCTTATGACTCATCGCCCGACGTCCCGCGAGCGGTACCGCACATTCGTCGACGACTACAAGCACCACCGACTCGAGGATCCGGACCTCAAGCCCGACGTCAAGAAAGATGGAAAGCCGGCGGAACCGGCGCCGCGCGGGCTGTTCGCGGGAAAGCGCCGCGAATACCTGCGCGACTACATGCGCTGGCTCTGGCCGCACCGCTTTCAGCTCGCGCTGGTGTTCGCGCTCTCGCTGATCGTGGCGGGCGTCGACATGATCGAGCCGCTGTTCGTGCGGTTCATCATCGATCACGTCCTGTTGAACAACGCGCTCGACCGGGCGGCGCGCCTGTCGCATCTGCATCTTGTCGGCGCGCTGTTCGTGGGGGTGGTGATCTTCTCGAACCTCGTGAAGCTGACGCGCGACTACCGGCAGAAAGTGCTCGGCGCGCGGGTCATGCTCACGCTGCGCCGCTCGCTCTTCGACCGCCTGCTCCACCTGCCGCTCCCCAAACTGTGGGACATGAAGACGGGCGGCATCCTGTCGCGCCTCACCGGAGACGTCGAGACGACGAGCGGGCTGCTGCAGATGGCCATCATCTCGCCCGCGATGGCGCTCATCCGGCTGACGGTCGGGGTGTCGGTTCTGATGGTGCTGAACTGGCGGCTCGCGCTGACCGCGCTGATGGTCATCCCCGGCGTCCTCGTCATGAGCCTGGGCTTCACGCGCCGAATCCGCCCGATCTACCGGTCCACACGCAAGGACGTCGAAGCGATCGACGGCCGCGTCGGCGAAACCTTCTCCGGGATCCGCGTGGTGCGCGCCTTCGCGCGCGAGACGCGCGAGCTCATCGACTACCTGACCGGACGCCACACGATGCTGCGGAAAGAGCTCTTCGCCTACCGCCGCGAGATGCTCGTCTGGACGTCGTGGGGCGTGCTGACGGCGGCCGTCAACATCGTGATCGTCTGGTACGGCGGTTATCTGAACGTGATGGGACGCGCGAGCATCGGCGACATCATGGCGTTCCAGTGGTACACGTTCCTGCTGATGGGACCGGTCTGGAACCTCGTGAACACGTTCTCGGAGCTGCAGCGCTCGCTGGCGGCCATGGAGCGCGTGTTCGAAGTGATGCGGATGGAGCACGACAAGCCGGATCGCCCGGACGCCGTGGATGCGCCGCGGGTCGTGCACGAGATCCAGTTCGAGGAGGTCGAGTTCGAGTATCGGGAGGGCATCCCGGTCGTCCGCGATTTCAATGTGATGGTGCCAGGCGGATCGGTGGTGGCGCTCGTGGGACGGAGCGGCGCCGGCAAGACGACCGTCACGGATCTCGTCGCGCGGTTCCACGATCCGACACGCGGACGAATCCTGCTGAACGGGCGGGACATTCGGGAGTTCCGGCTGACCTCGTATCGCGACCTGCTCGCGATCGTGCAGCAGGACGTGTTCCTCTTTGACGGATCTGCGCGCGACAACATCGCCTACGGGCGCAAGGAAGCCACCGCCGCGGAGGTCGAGGATGCGGCGCGCCGCGCGAACGCGCACGAGTTCATCGAAAAGCTGCCACAGGGCTACGAGACGACGATCGGCGAGCGGGGCGTGAAGCTGTCGGGCGGCCAGCAGCAGCGGCTCGCCATCGCGAGGGCCGTGCTGAAGGCACCGCAGATCCTGATCCTCGACGAGGCCACGAGCAACCTCGACACGGAAAGCGAGCAGCTCATTCAGGCGTCGATGGCCGACCTGCTCGCCGGACGGACCACGTTCGTGATCGCGCACCGGCTGTCGACGATCCGGCGCGCGGATCTGATCCTGCTGATGCACGACGGACGCATCATCGAACGTGGAACGCACGAAGAGTTGATGAGCGCGCGCGGCACGTACTACGACATGGTGCGCCGTCAGACGACCGCGACGATCGAGGAAGGAGAGGAAGTCTGGAGATGAACGGCTAGGGTATGTTGCGCGAGTACCACCGCAGGATGTTCAGGTAGAGCCGTCCCCAGGTCGTCGTCTCGACGAGATGCGCGTTCTCGTCGACGTTGACGAACCCTTCGATCAGCACCAGGTCGCCGCGCGGCGCAACCGCGTCCATCCCGGCGCGGAACAGATCGCCGCGCTGCCGATCGAGCACCGTCCCCTGCGCGTCGATCCGCGACGTGTCGTAGCCGGGCACGATGTTCGCCACGTGCACGCCGCCGAATTCCATCAGCGTCGCCCAGTTTCGCTTCGGCTCGAACCAGTCGTACAGCGCGTCCGGTACGAGCGCCGGATCCAGCCTGCGCCAGCTCTCTTCCGGAATCACGAACGGGTCCGTGCCGAACTCACGCCGCGTCGCTTCCCGCAGATCCTGGATCAGCGTATGGAAGGCGGTGCCGTTGTCATACCACTCCGGCGGGCCGATCCACATGAATGCCACCGGCCGGCCGTTGATCTTCAGCCGGTACTTGTCGGGAATCGTCGCAAAGAACCGCTGCCACTGCTCCTGGTAGAAGTAGCGGAACCCTCCTTCTCCTTCTTCGTTCGCGTCTGCGAGATCGAACTTCGGCGTGAGCGACCACTCGCCGTGTCGCTCCAGGTTCTTCCGGAGCACTTCGGACGTCGTATCGTCGAACAGCGCCACCTTCATGCGGCCGCCATTCGCGTCGATCGCGCGCAGCAGCCGCGTGAGCATCACCGGATCGGCCGACGTGTCCTTTCCCCAGCATGCCGCCGAGAGCCAGCCGATCCCCGCGTCAGTCGCCTCGCGGACGATCCCGTTCCACCATTTCTGATCGCGCGCGTCCCACGGCATGGATGGCGGATACAGCGTCTGCGGCGGCAGCGCTTCGTACCACCACGAGAACATCGCGCCGTACTTGCCGGCGTTCCGGAATGGCGTCCTGTCCGCAGCGACGGTGGAGGCCACAAGCACGAATGCGGCAACAACTGCCGCGGCGAGGTGAGTCAATCGTCGGCGCATCTAGAAACTCAAACGCGCGCCAATGCTTGGCCGCACGCTGTACCCGCTCAAGTCGGTGCCAATCGTCAGCCCCTGCGCGCGCAGCGCGGGGACTACCGCGAGGTGCGCACCGAGGCGGATGGCAACGTCGAGACCGACGATCGCCCCGGTCAGCCGCTGCTCGTACACCGAGCCAGGGGCCGGTGCCTGGAGCACAACCGACTCGGCATCCGAGACAATCTCGCGCCGCAGGTTCGTAAACGACACGCCGCCGTAGTAGCCGACCCGCCACCGCCGGCTCGCGTCGCTCCGATAGCCCGCGAGCGCCGAGAGACTGCGACGCTCGGCGACGTACGACGTGTGAACGGTCAGTGATTGTCCCGAAAACACGAAACTCGTCGCGGTGCTCGTCGTCGTGCGTCCGCCGAGATCCATTTCCGCGCTCACCACCCAGTGCCGGACGAACTCGGCTCCCGCGCCAACCGCGAATGCGGATGCCGTGCCGTCGAACGGGGACTTCTCCGGCTCCGCCGAGAAGCGCCTCACGTCTGCGCCGACGCTCCCCTGAATGAAAATGGGCTGCGCAGAAGCCGTCGACGCGAGCGCGAGCGACGCCAGCGCGAGGGCGTACTTCAACACATTCCAGATCATACCGACAATCCCACGCCGACTGTCTCCTCTTGACAGTCAGTATGAGCGGGCTGTATCGTGCGGCCATGGGTCAGATCAACACGGACGTCATCCAGGGCACGCTCGACCTGCTCATCCTGAAGACGCTCAGCCTCGAGCCGATGCACGGTTTCGGAATCGCTCGGCGGGTCGAGCAGATCTCGCGCGGCGTTTTCAAGGTCAACGCAGGATCGCTCTTCACCGCGCTCGAGCGGCTGACGCGGGCGGGATTTCTCGACGCCGAATGGCGCAGCACCGAGAACGCGCGCCGCGCGAAGTACTACACGCTGACGCGCGCGGGACGGAAGCAGCTCGACGCGCACGCCGCCGAGTGGCGCCGTCGCGCGACGGCCATCGAACGCCTGCTCAGCGCCGAGAGCTGATCGATGTCTCTCTGGCGCCACGCCATCCGCGGTCTGCGCGTTCTGCTCCGCCGCACGAATACCGACAACGAGCTCGACGACGAGATCCGGCAGTACGTCGAAGAGGCTGTGGCCGCGAAGGTCGCCGATGGCCTTTCACCCGCTGACGCGCGGCGTCTGGTCCGCCTCGAGACAGGCAGCGCCGTTGGTGTTCGTGAGGCAGTACGATCGTCCGGCTGGGAACATCGCCTGACGACGGTGATTGCCGACGTCCGTTATGGGGCGCGTCGTCTGCGGCGAGGTCCGTCCTTTACGGCAGTTGCGGTGCTGACGTTGTCCGTCGGCATCGGCGCCACGACCGCCATCTTCGGCGCCGTCCGCGCCGTGCTGCTCGACCCGCTCCCTTACCCGCACGCCGAGCGCGTCGTCATGGTTTCCGACAGCACGCCACAAGGCGAGCCGCTGCCGGCGACGTTCGGGACCTACCGCGAAATCACGCATCGGAGCCGCGCGTTCGAAGCGCTCGCGCCGGTCCGCGATTGGCAGCCGACGCTGGTCGGCGCCGCCGAGCCTGAGCGGCTCTCCGGCGAGCGCGTCGGAGCTGAGTTTTTCCGGGCGCTTGGCGTGCCGCCGCTGATCGGCCGCGATTTTCAGGTGGACGAGGATCGTCCGAACAGTCCGCTTGTCGTGATTGTGAGCCACGAGCTCTGGCGGCGGCGGTTCAGCTCGGATCCCGCGATCATCGGTCGGACCGTTGATCTCGACGGCGCGTCCTTCGAGGTTGTTGGCGTGATGCCGGCTGGGTTCAGCAACGCCCTCGCGCCGTCAACCGAAATCTGGACGACGCTCAAATACAACACGATCTTCACAGCCGAAGATCGGGAGTGGGGTCACCACCTGCGCCTGGTCGGGCGGCTGCGCGCAGGTGCGACGCTTCACTCGGCGCGCGAGGAACTGAACGGGATCGCGCGATCGCCTGTTCCCGAGTTCCCGCGTGTCCCGTGGGCGCGTCTCTCCAACGGGTTCATCACGACCTCGCTGCTCACCGACATGACGCGCTCCATCAGGCCGATGCTGTTGGACATCTTTGGTGGCGTGGTCCTGCTGCTCGTGATCGCGTGCGTCAACGTCACGAACCTCCTGCTCGCGCGCGGAGGGCAGCGCCGCGGAGAGTTCGCCATGCGCGCCGCGCTCGGCGCCGGGCGGGGACGGTTGTTTCAGCAGCTCCTGACCGAAAGCGTTCTGCTCGCCGTCATCGGAGGAGCCGGCGCCGTCGCGGTTGCGACGATCGCGTGCAGCACGATTGTCGCGCTCGCGCCACCCGGCCTCCCTCGCGTCGACTCAATCAGGGTTGATTCGCGCGTCTTCGGGTTCGCCCTCCTGCTCGCGACTGCGGTCGGGACGATCGTCGGCATTCTTCCGGCCCTCAGTGCGGCGGCGCAGGATCTGCGGGCGAGCGCGCAGGAAACCTCGAAGCGTCATGGCGCAAGCCATCATCGGCTGCGGAGGTTGCTCGTGGCGGCGGAAGTCGCCGTGGCGGTCGTGCTGCTTGCGGGCGCGGGTCTGCTCCTCCGGAGCATCGACCGCGTGTACGCGGTGCCCATCGGGTTCCAGCCAAACGGGCTCCTCACCATGCAGGTGCAACAGGCCGGCGCTCGATACCGATCGAACGAACGCCGGTCGGACTTCTACGCGCGCGCGCTCGATGCGGTTCGGGCCGAATCCGGTGTCTCGGCTGCGGCATTGACGTCGCTGTTGCCGCTCAGCGGCGACGTCGACATCTACGGCGTGCACTTCGAAGCCGACCCTGGCGCCGACGCTGACGGCGCCGCGATGCGGTATGCCGTCACGCCCGATTACTTTCGCGTGATGGGGATCCCGCTCCGAACGGGAAGGCTGCTGACGACGCACGACAAGGCGGAGGCCCCGCGCGCTGTCGTGCTGAATGAGGCGTTCGCGCGCCGGAAATTTCCCGCGGGTAACGCGCTCGGGCAGCGGCTGCGTTTCGGCCCAACCGAAGGCAATTGGTACACCATCGTGGGCGTCGTGGCGGACGTGCGCCAGTCGCCGCTCGACGCCGCGCCGCCTGACGCCCTCTATGTCACGCCCGAACAGTGGCATTGGGTCGATCCCTCGATGACGATCGTCGTCCGCGGCGAAGCGAATGCCACAGCGCTCTCTCCGCTCATTCGCCGCGCGATCTGGTCAGTCGACAAAGATGTGCCGGTCGTGCGCGAAGCGACGATGGCTTCTCTGGCGCGCCTCGCGGTCGCCGACCGGAGTTTCGCGCTGATCCTGTTCGAGGCCTTCGGGCTTGCGGCGCTCATCCTGGTGACGACGGGACTCTACGGCGTGCTGTCCGGCGCAGTCACCGAGCGCACGCGCGAGATCGGCGTGCGATCCGCGCTCGGCGCCACGCGTCAGGCGGTCGTCGGCCTCGTCCTCCGCGACGGGCTCGCGCTGGCCGGCGTGGGGGCGCTCGCCGGCCTCGCAGTCGCGGCCGCGGCGACGCGCGCGCTCGACGCCCTGCTCTTCGGCATCTCGCCGTTGGATCCGCTCACCTACGCCGCAGTCGTCGCGCTGTTGCTGGCCGCATCGGCGATCGCCTGCATCTCGCCCGCTTACCGCGCCGCCTCCATCGATCCATCCGTCGCGCTGCGCGCCGAATAGGGCAAGCTTCGTCAGAGGTACCGTCGATCCGCCGTTGCCGCGTACCTCCGATGGGGATTCGGGCGTAAACTAGCGACTCACCGCCAGCTCACGGGAGGCGCACATGCCCCGCTCCTGCTCTGTCCTGTTCGCCGTTTTCTACACGTTCGCTGCCGGCGCTGTCGCGAGTGCGGCGCCGGAAACCAGCGCCAGGATCGCCATCAACGACAACCGCACTCCTGCCGGATCGTTCGAGCGCGGCACACTCACGGTCCATCTCGATGCCAGAGAAGGCGATTGGCATCCTGACGCCGATACCGCTCCGGGAACGGCTGTGCTGGCGTTCGGCCTCGACGGAGCTGCGCCGCAGATTCCAGGCCCGATCATCCGCGTCATCGAAGGGACGGAGATTCACGCGTTCGTGAGAAACCG
>Ga0075424_100001143_pt1 | contig 22712 bp, 22 predicted proteins | sample SoiMethybrSBSTD3_FD_75301 | JGI IMG/M metagenome (GOLD analysis project Ga0075424, IMG submission 75301) | Bulk soil microbial communities from a Populus tree surrounding site in Tennessee, USA - Soil MetaG P. TD hybrid SBSTD3 | ecosystem: Environmental > Terrestrial > Soil > Tree plantation... | reverse complement strand
CGCCTATCTGCGGCAAATGAAATTTCCCTTTATCGGGTTCAGGCGAAAGGTCACCGGCGCGGCCACCGGACCGCACATCCATATCGGCAATCCGTCACACCGGTTGGAAATAGTGCAAGCGAGCACGGACACGGCGGAGGCGCCCGTCGAACTGCCGCCGGAAGCTATGGAGTGAGCCCTTCGCTCCGGCGAATCGTTTCCTCGGTTTTGACCGATAGCGGGAATCCCAAGCGGCCGACGAACGGAAGCTTCAGCGCCGGCCGCTTGACGTCGACGCCGAAGCTCAGTCCCGCGACATTAAACTCGACCCCTTCCTCCAGACCGACGATCATTCCGAGAAGCCCGTAAACGCTCAGCTGCACGCCCGTGCCGCTCGGCGCGCGGTCGACCGGCCACCCATCGATCGGGAAATCTTTGCCGATGGCCGTAACGGGAAGCTGCAGCCTGAGCTCCGGGACGTGCCGCGCGACGTACGCCGTGAAAGTATTGCTGTTGGGACCCGGCCAAAGGCGATACTCGTTCGCGTAGGGATAGCTCGCGACGGCTTTGAACACTTTGTCGATCGCATCCGCGGCCTCCGGGCCGCGCACGTCTGCCAGCAGCTCGGGGCGATTGCCGAACCAGTTGCGGTCGGGAATCCCGGCTTCGGAGAAGAGGCCCGACAAATTCCGCATCAGCCGCCAGCCGATCACCTGATGGATCGTAAACTCGTCGGCGTTTTCCGGCTTCGTGACGATCCACGTATGGACGCCGAAGATGCCGCGCCAGTTGAGCGCGCGGGCGGCGTAGACCTGCACCACCGCCTCGCGCGTCATCTTAGGGTCGGGCGCGATGCGGGCGCTGTCGCGGTTTGCCGTGCGGTAGTCCTGGCCGAGCGAGATCCGCCCGGTCACGATCATCAACACGGGAATCGCCGCGAGGCAGAAAAGAATCCATTTCAACAGCCACATGGGAGATATTGTAGCGGAGATTTACGGCTGAATGCGAGCGCGCATTTGCATGTCGGTGGCGTTCGCGCGATGATCGATTCGAAATCTGAAATTCTTTTTATGGCGTCCAATCTCCGCATCGGCCACGGCTTCGACGCGCACCGCTTTCAGCGCGGACGGAAGCTCATGCTGGGCGGCGTCGCGATTCCGCACAGCGCCGGACTCGCCGGCCATTCCGACGCCGACGTGCTCTTGCACGCGCTCATCAACGCGCTTCTCGGCGCGCTCGGCGAAGGCGACATCGGGTTTCATTTTCCCGCCAGCGAAGCGCGTTACAAGAATATTTCGAGCGGCAAGCTGCTGAAGGAAGTTCTGGCGATAATGCGGCGCAAAAAATTTTCCCTCGTAAACGTCGACGCGACCGTCATCGCCGAAAGACCGCGTCTCGCGCCGCACTACGAAAAGATTCGGCGCACCGTGGCGCGCATGCTGCAAATCCCCGCAAGCAACGTCAACATCAAAGCCGCGACCACCGAACGGATGGGCTGGATCGGCGAAGGAAGAGGCATGGCCGCGACGGCGGTCGCGCTGCTCGAGAAGCGGCGCTCGCGATGAAACTGCTTTTCGCCGCGCGTTGAAGCCGCCGGAGCGGCGTAACTTGTTGACAAACAAAAATTTCTGTAATAATCACAACTTCTAATCTCGATGGCTGCCGATGATCCCAACTCAGGCCATCAAGCGCGCGAGCAAGAAATCGAACGTTTGGCGCAAGAACTCGGCCGTCTGATCCAGAGTGCGGAACCGGAAAAACGCGAAGATCTCAAAGAGCTCGCCTATACACTCATTCGCGAGGAGATATTTGAGCAGGACGTAAAAGGGGCGCGAGAGAGAACCACCGCCGCGGGCCCGTTCAACCCGCTGGCAACCGGCATTCTCATCGTGGTTTTGGGCGCGGGATTTTTTTTCATTTTCCCGGTGGTTGGACTGACTCTCGCATTCTTCGGCTTCATCTTCATCATAACGGGCGCTTTCATTACTTGGTTTAAACGATAAAAGGGTTATGGCAGACGAGATAAAGCGAGGCATTTGGTCACGGCGAGATTTCTTTACGAGGCTCGCCTGGGGCTGTTTCGGAATCTTCACCGGGTTCAGCCTCTTGGGTTTCCTCCGCTCGGCGTTCCCGCGCGTCCTGTTTCAGCCGCCGGCGACCTTCAAGGCCGGCTTTCCCTCCGATTACGCGGTCGGCGAAGTCAGCGAGAAATACAAGCAGGAGCAGCGCGTCTGGATCGTGCGCGAGGAGGAGGGCCTCTACGCGATCTTCGCCAAATGCACCCACCTCGGCTGCACGCCGCGCTGGCTCGCGGCGGAGAACAAGTTCAAGTGTCCGTGTCACGGCAGCGGCTTCTATAAATCCGGCCTCAACTTCGAAGGCCCGGCGCCGCGGCCGCTCGACCGGCTGAAACTGACCGTCGGCGAAGACGGCCAGCTCGTCGTCGACAAGAGCAAGATCCTGCGCATGGAGGCCGGTCCCGAGCCCGATGAGCAGCACCCCGAGAGCATTCTCAAGGTTTAAGCGGAACCCAAACAAATATGGCGCTCAAAGAAAAAATCGAAGAGATCAAAAAGGACCTGCTCGAAAGCCAGGTGTGGAAGGCGATCTTCCGCCACGGCTACGAAGACACGCCGCGGAACCGCGTTCTCATGGTGACGGCAAACGTCTGGATGCATCTGCATCCCGCGAAAGTGCGCCGCCACGGGGTGCGCATGCGCTTCACCTGGTGCATGGGCGGGCTCACGTTCCTCATGTTCCTCATGACAGTCATCACCGGCATCTATCTCATGTTCTACTACCGGCCGGTCGCGGAGTACGCGTACGCCGACATGAAGTACCTGGAATTCGACATGCCGTTCGGCATGCTCATGCGCAACATGCATCGATGGGCGGCGCACGCGATGGTCGTGTTCGTCTGGCTGCACATGTTCCGCGTGTTCTTGACCGGCTCCTACAAGCCGCCGCGCGAGTTCAACTGGATCGTCGGCGTGCTGCTGCTGGTGCTCACGCTGCTCCTGAGCTTCACCGGCTATCTGCTCCCGTGGGACCAGCTCTCGATCTGGGCGGTGACCGTCGGCTCGAACATGGCGCGCGCCTCGCCACTGCTGGGGCACGAGGGGCCGTTCCACGAGTTCGTCGGCGCAAACCCCGTTTACGACGCGCGCGCGTTTCTATTCGGGGGCGGGGAGATCGGACCGCACACGCTGCTGCGGTTTTACATTCTCCACTGCATCTTTATTCCGCTCGTGGCGAGCCTCCTGATGGCGGTGCATTTCTGGCGCATCCGGCGCGACGGCTTCTCCGGGCCGTCGCTGTAAGGGGCGGGTGCGCGGGTTAGCGGACTGAGTTAAAACGTAGAATCGAGATCGAAGCGAAATGGCGGAAGTAGCGCAAGAGAGAAAAAGGCCGGTCGATGACAAGATCCACACCTGGCCGCACCTGGTGCGCGGCGAGTTTCTCGTCACGATCTTCGTGATCGTTGTGCTCACCCTCTGGGCGCTGCTTCTCGACGCGCCGCTCGAGGAGCCCGCCAACCCCACCCGCACGCCGAACCCGTCCAAGGCCCCCTGGTACTTCCTGGGACTCCAGGAGATGCTGGTCTATTTCGACCCGTGGCACGCGGGCGTGGTGCTTCCAACGTTCATCATTATCGGCCTCATGGTGATCCCCTTCATCGACATCAATCCCGCGGGCAACGGCTACTACACCTATAAGGAAAGAAAGTACGAGATCCTCACGTTCTTCTTCGGCTTCCACATCTTGTGGGTCAGCATGATCATCATCGGGACGTTCTTTCGCGGGCCGGGGTGGAACCTGTTTTGGCCCTGGCAGCATTGGGATCCGCACAAGGTCGTCGCGCTCACGAACGTCGACCTGCCGTATCTCCTCGGCATCCGCAGCGAGACGATGTCGATTATCTTCGGCATCTTTTGTGTCGTGGCTTATTTCGTGATCGGCATCGCGGCGTTCTACGGCTGGGTCGTGCGCGTCAAGGGCAAGGAGTTCATGGAGCGCTGGGGACCCGTGCGGTTCGGGATTACGGCCTTTTTGATCGTCACGATGCTGGCGCTCCCGGTCAAAATGTTTCTCCGCCTCGCCTTCAACGTGAAATACATCCTGGCCACGAAGTGGATCAATATCTAGGTCGATGTTCTACGTGGCGAAAGTCTTCCAGGCGCTCGGCCTCGCGGACGTCGGCTATGCGCTTTACGTCGGAATGACACAAGGGCGCTCGATGGCCGACGAGATCGTGCTGACGCTCATCGGCGCCGGGCTTTTCTGGCTCGGGCGCGCGCTCGAGCAAAGGACTGTTTGAGGAAACGCGATGGCAGTTCGGGGCGTTGACGAAAAAGAAGAAAAGAAATCCTACGGCACCGTCTTTCTCCTCGGCGCGGCGCTGCTCGTGGTCGTGACCTTGTGGTCGTTCTGGGACGACAACTTCTCGCGCCGGCCCTGGAAGGCGGTCCAGACGGCGTTTTACCGCCTCGACTACAACAAGGCCAAAACGGCCTACGCCGAGGAGAATAAAAAGCTCCAGTCCGATTCCAACTACCAGGAATTGTCGAAAAAGCTCGCGGCTGTGGAGCAGAGCTTAAAGAGCGGCGACCTGGCGAAGAAGAAAAAGGCCTTGGAGGACGAGGAAAAAAAGGCCGTCGTCGAATTCGGCAACTTTGACCAGAAGGCCAAGTTCATCAAAAGCGAGCTCGAGGAAGCCTGGTACGAGCACGATCACGCGGTACAGCAGGGAAGGCCGCTCAAGCCCTATCTGGAAAAAATCGCCGACCTCGAAAAACGCCAGAAAGCGATCGAGGAGCCGCTCGAAAAGGCTAAGCAGAAAAGAGACCAGTTAAAGGAAGAAATCAAAAAGATCGAAGCGAGCAAAAAAGAGTTCGAAGAGCCGCTCGCCAAGCTGACCGCCGACCGCGAGAAGGCGGCTGCGGCGATGCAGAACGCCACGCTGTTGCAGCTCGGCTCCGTCCCCGTCTACAAGATCGCCAACATCAAGCAGGTCGTTCTCAACGAATTCGACCGCAACAACTTCGACCAGCCCGTGGCGCGGGTGGACCGCTGCCAGACCTGCCACATGGCGATCAATCGGCCCGGGTTCGAGAACGAGAAGAACCCGTTCAAAACCCACCCTCGCCGCGAGGTGCTGCTCGCCGACAACGCCCATCCGCCGGAAAAGTTCGGCTGCACGTCCTGTCACGAAGGCCAGGGCGCGGCGGTCAACAGCGTCAAGACCGCGCACGGCGAGGTCGACTATTGGGAGCATCCGCTGCTCCGCGGGGCCAAGGTGCAGTCTAGCTGCGTCTCGTGCCATTTGAACATGCAGCCGCTCGAAGACGCGCCGCAGGCCGCCGAAGGGCAGCGCATCTTCGAACAGATCGGCTGCACCGGCTGCCATCTGGTCAAAGGCTACGAAGACATTCCGAAGATCGGACCAAGCCTGCGCCGCATAAGCGCGAAGCTCGATCCCAGCTGGACGGTCCGCTGGGTGGAAAACCCACACAAGTTCCGCCCGCGCACACGCATGCCGAATTTCGATTTCAAGCAGGACGACGCGGTCGCGATCACCGCCTTCTTGTGGTCGCTCTCGAAAGAAGAGGGCGACAAATGGACCCAGGCGCATCCCGAGCCTTCGGGCGTCGGCGGCAATCTCGCCGCTCAGGGCAAGACGCTGGTCGAATCGATCGGCTGCAAGGGATGCCACGGCTTCGCCGAGGGGGAATTCACCACCACAGTCGGCAAGCAGCACGATCTCGTGCCGAATCTAAAGGATATCGCGTCCAAGGTGGGGCCGCGCTGGGCCTATTACTGGGTCAAGAATCCGCGCGATTATTTTCCGCAGACGCACATGCCGAGCCTGAGGCTGAGCGATCAGGAAGCGACGGCGATCACGAGCTACCTGATGACGCTCGGCAACAAGACCGAGCCGATTGCGAATGTCGAGCAGCAGCTCGCCGACCCGAAGAACATCAAGCGCGGCGAGGGGCTGGTGCGGAAGTACGGCTGTTTCGGCTGCCACGATATTGCGGGAATGGAAAAGGAATCCCGCATTGGCGTCGAGCTGACGACTTTCGGATCGAAAAAACTCGAAGAGCTCTTTTTCGGAAATCATACCGACATTCCAAATACCTGGGACGATTGGACCTATAACAAGCTCAAGACCCCACGCACGTACGCCACCGAACGCGTCGAGCAGGTGATGCCGCAGTTCGATCTCGCCGACGAGGACATCAAAGCCCTACGACTGCTGCTCGCCGGCTTCCAGGACCGCAAGGTCCCGGCGCGCTACCAGGCCGAGCACGGCCAGCGCGCGATGCAGGTCTCCGAGGGCCGCCGCCTGATGCAGCAATACAACTGCGTTGGCTGCCACGAGATCGAAAAGCGCGGCGGTTTCATCCGCAGGTACTATCAAGAGAATCCCGCGCTCGCGCCGCCGATCCTGAACGGCGAGGGCGAGAAAGTGCAGGCGCCCTGGCTCTTCGGCTTCATCAAGGCGCCGGTGCCGATCCGGCCGTGGCTCACGCTCCGCATGCCGACGTTCCAGTTGAACGACGGCGAGGTGAATACGCTCATCAATTACTTTAACGGCCTGTCTAAGGTCGACATGCCTTTCGCCTCGTTCGACGAGACGAAGGTGCCGCGAGAGAATATCGAAGCGGCGAAAATCCTCGTGACCAAAGACTACTTCAACTGCTTCAGCTGCCATCAGCAGGGGGAGAGGAAGCCCGAGGGGCCGCCCGAAGGCTGGGCGCCCGATCTAAACCTCGCTCGAAGCCGGCTGAATCCCAACTGGATCATCAAATGGCTCCACGATCCGCAAAAGGTTCAGCCCGGGACGAAAATGCCGTCGTTCTTCCCCGGCGGTCCGGATAATATTCTGGGCGGCAAGGACGACCTGCAGATCGAAGCGCTCCGCGACTACGTCATGTCGCTCGGACGCGGCGCCCCGGCCACAGCGCCGGCGGCCGCGAGACCGGCGCCGGCCAAGCCCGCGCCGGGCAAACCCGGCGTCAAGGGCGGTGTCGCATCGCGTTGACCGCATTGAATAAATTGCTATGCTTTGGCATCTAATCGGTAAGGAGGATCGCATGAACAAAGGTGGTGTTTTGGCGGTGGTCTTGGGCGCTTCGCTGGTCGCGCCAACTTATTTGCTCGCTTATACGGGCGGGGACGTGAAGGACGGCGGCAGCATTTCCGGCACCGTGAAATTCGCGGGCAGCGCGCCGGCTCCGAAAAAGCTCGAGGTCACCAAGGATAAAGAGGTCTGCGGCAAGGGTGAGAAGGTCGACAAGTCGCTGGTCGTCAGCGGCGGCAACCTAGTCAACGCCGTCGTAACGATCACGGATATCAAGACGGGGAAGAAGATCGACGCGAAGAAGGTGAACCTCGATCAGAAAGACTGCGAGTACCACCCGCATGTGCTCGCCTTCCCCGTGGGCACGCCGGTCGAGATCAACAATCCCGACGGCATCCTGCACAACATTCACTCGTACAGCAAGGCGAATCCGACCTTCAACATCGCGCAGCCGAAGTTCAAGAAAACCGTCGAGGTGAAGCTCGAGAAGCCCGAAGCGGTCAACGTCAAGTGCGACGTGCACGGCTGGATGAACGGCTGGCTCGTGGTGACTGAAAGCCCGTATGTCGCCGTCACCGACAACTCCGGCGCCTTCAAGCTCACCGATGTGCCGGCCGGCTCGTACACCGTCGAGGTCTGGCACGAGACGCTCGGCAAAACCAGCCAGAAAGTCACCGTCAAGGGCAAGGAAGACGCCAAGGTGAACTTCGAAATGGGGAAAAAGTAATCCAGTCTCTTTAAGCCGGCGATCGATCCCATAGCGGGAAAGAGTTCAGGACCGTTGAGCTTTTGCCCGTCTATGGGATCATCGCTCTGGCCCTCGCCTTCGATTGCGTCGACGGCTTCCGGCTTTCTCCGCGGATAGAATTATTTGCCGCGCGCTTTGTTCCTGTAGTAGTTCCAAGCGCGCTGGAGGTCCACGGGCGGAAGCGTTTCTTTTTTGCCCCGGCCGGACTCTTCGTCGCGCAGAAAGATCGGCTCGCCCACCTGCAACGCGCCGTAGAGCATATCGGCCGCTTCCTCCAGATAAATCGCCATTACGACCGCTTCGGCGATCGAGCGCCCGACCGTCACCTGGCCGTTGCCGCGGAGCAGGATCGCCGGATTCTCTCCGAGCGCGTCGGCGACCTGAGTGCCCAGTTCCATCGTGGAGATTAACGGCGTGGGCTGAAAGACCGGCACGCCGCCGGCGAAAAAGCTGCCGTGGTTATGCACCGGCATGAGCCTGCGGTCCGTGACGGAAAAATAGTTCGCCTTGCGCGCGTGAATCCGCGTCGCCGCATGGACGTCCGGCTTTCGCGCGAAAATGGCGGCGTGGAGCGGCGCTTCGAACGGCGGCGTGGCGTCGCCGTCGACAACCCGGCCGTCGAAATCCATCACGAGCAGTTGTTTCGGCTTGACGAGCGCGAGGCTCACGCGCGGGGTCAAGAGAAAGCGCCTTGAGCCCGGGATCCGCGCGCTCACATGCCCGAAGCCGCGGACAAGCTCCTCGCGCGAAAGAATCCGCGCCGCGTCGATCAATTCTTCTTTCAGCTGCGCAAGCGGGTTCTTCATCGATTCCCTTGATCGGCGAAAATTTGTGATATATATAGCATCCGGAACGTTCGGGGAAGAGCCGTGAAAGTGAAAATCGAATTCGATTCCAGCGCGAAGGGCGCTGAAAATCCCGCCGGCTTCATCCTGGGCGATCGGTCGATCAAGGTCCAGGCGGTCATGGACCGCTGGTACAGCCCGCAGGGCAGCTACTACCGCGTCTCTGGCGACGACGGCAACGTTTATATCCTAAAAGGGCCGGCGGGCGAGGAGCTCTGGGAGCTCGTCTCTTTCACCCATAAGGACTCGCGCGGCACCGAGCCCGAGTTCGACGGAAGCAAGGACTTGCAATAGCTCTCTGCGCGTCCGTGCGGCGCTGCCGGACTTCCCCACATTCGAAAAACTTATTCACGCGCTCGCCGCGCGAGCGCCGCGAATTTAAATCCGAGAGATAAGGTGCTCGATGGCTGATAAAAAAATCGGAAACATGACCGACTGGAAGTATTCTTCCGACGTGCTGGCGATATTCCGCTTCTGGCCCGAGGCGGGCAGCAAGTTCCCGTCCTACAAGGCCGGGCAGTACATGGCGCTGCAGCGAAACGACTGCCGGCTGACGAAGAAGATCGTCAAGGACGGCGGCAAGGTCGAATACATCACAGTCCTCGACGCCGAGGGCAAACCGAAACGCGGACCGGTCACCCATTCGTACTCGATCGCATCGGCGCCGTTCGAGACCGAGCAGAACGGCTGGCTCGAGTTCTACGTCATCCTGGAGATGGACGGCGGCGTGCCCGGCCGGCTCACGGAGTCGATGTTCCGCATGAAGCAGGGCGCCGACGACAAGATGGTCTACTACGAAAAGATCGCCGGCGACTTTACGCTCGACAAGCGGGCGGCGGGCTTCGAGAACGTCATCCTGGTCGGCACCGGCACCGGCCTCGCCCCCTTCCGCTCGATGGTGAAGCAGCTCGACTTCGAGGCGGGCGCGGGCAAGCGGGACGGCGTCAGGTACACGCTGCTCCACACTAACCGCACCTACGAAGAGCTGGACTACTATCAGGAGCTGCTCGACATCGAGGCGGCGGGCCGCTTCGACTTCGTGTACGTGCCTTCCGTCAGCCGGCCGACGCAGCGCGACCTCGACGACCCGAAACTCGGCCGCGGCCGCGCGAACAACGTGCTGCGCTACCTATTAGGCATGCCGGTCAAGGAGGAGCAGGACATCCAAGAGATCGAGGCGAAAGGCGGCGATCCCACGAAGGCGAAAGCGGTGCTGGAAAAGACGGTGCGTCCGCTGCTGCCGAAAAAATTCACCCGCGAGGCGCTGGCGGCGCGCATGGAGCCCTCCAAGACAGTCGTCATCACCTGCGGCAACCCCTGGTCGATGGAGGACATCAAGTACGCGGCCGAGGCGAAGGGGATGCGCTTCGAAAAGGAAGATTGGTAATCCGAAGAAGTTTCAAGTTGTAGATGAACTCTTAAGATTACTCGAAACTTGAAACCTTAAACCTGAAACTTTTTTATCTGGCCCCCATCGCCTTCGCGAGCGAGCCGTCCTTTTCCATCTCGGCAATGAAGCGGTTCACCACGAACTCTTTCGCGTTCAGATCTTTCGCGTCCGGCCGCGCTTTTTTTAAAATCGCCGCCGAAAGCTCCAGCCCCTCGACGGTCGCGTACGGCTTGGCGGGAAAAACACGGCCGTAGTAGCGGAAAGTCTCGTCGAGCTGATCTCTTTCCTTCTGCGCGTCGAGCTTCAAGAACTTCGCCACATTCTGCGTGACCATTTCGCGCTTGGCGGGATCCTTCCAGTAGCCCAGGCCCTCGATCGTCGCCCGCAGGATGCGCATGACGAAATCCGGCTGGCCGTCGATGAAGTCTTTGCGCGCAACGATCTGCTGGTGCGCGTAAGCGACGCCCGTCTCGGAGACGTCGATCACTTCCTTGAAGCCGAGCTTCCGGCCGACGAGGTTGAACGGCGGGCTCACGATTGCGGCGTCGACGACGCCGGAGCGGAGCGCCGCGAAGCGTTCGCTTTGCCCGCCCACCTGAAGGATCACGATGTCTTTGTCCGTCAGCCCGTGCCGCTCGATCGCCGTCCGCACGGCGACGTCCGACGAGGAGCCGAAGCGGCTGATGGCGATTTTTTTGCCGCGCAAATCCGCCGGATGCTGAATCTCCGGCTTGGCGAGGATCGTGAACGGAAAAATATTCACGACACCGGCGATGAAGTAGAGCTGCGGGTTTTTGATGTTCGTCGCGAGCGCCGTCACGCCTTCCGATAACGATATCGGTATGTCGCCCGCGAGCATCGTCTGGATGAGCTGGCTGCCGCCCTGAAAGGCGATCAGCTCCATGTCGACGTTGTATTTCTGGTAGAGGCCGAGCTGCTTAGATACGTAGGGGTGCGCGTTGGTGCCGCTGATGCCCGCGACGCCAAGGCGCACTTTTTGCGCCGAGGCTTGCGGAGCGGACGCAAGGAGCGCCGCGAATGCCAGGAGGGATAAAACTTTTTTCAATCGCCGCCTCCTCCTCGTGCCTGTGTAGCGGCAAACCGCCCGGGCGTCAAGCCGATTTTTGCCGCTTGTCAAGCGGCGGCCGGTTGCATAAAATCCGACTCGCCTTATATAAGAAATGGTTCGCTTTTAGACGGTGCTTTGCCGGAGGATAAAAGGCTCGATAGGCTCAACCATCCGCTTGAGGGGGGCAGATCATGGCAAACACAAAAAAAACGCCGGAGCTGACAGAAATCAGCGAAGCTCAGATCGCCGTGCATTGGCGAGAAGAGAAGTATTACCATCCCTCTGCAAAATTCAAAGCGCAAGCGAATATGCGGGATCCGCGAATCCTGAAAAAGTTCGGCCTCGACAAATTCCCCGACTGTTTTAAAGAATACGCGGGCATGCTGACGTGGTTCAAGCCGTATCGCAAGGTGCTCGACACCAGTAACGCACCCTTCTGGAAATGGTTTGCGGGCGGCAAGATCAACGCGTCCTACAACTGCGTCGACCGCCACCTGGAAAAGCACAGAAACAAAGCCGCGTTCCTTTTCGTGCCCGAGCCGGAGGATGAGCCCGATGTGGCCCTCACGTATCAGGATCTCTACAACCGCGTGAACGAGGTCGCCGCTTTACTCCGCGACCTGGGACTAAAGGCGGGAGATCGCGTCACTTTCCACATGCCGATGGTCCCGGAATTGCCGATCACGATGCTTGCCTGTGCGCGCCTGGGCATCATCCACTCGCAAGTTTTTGGCGGCTTCAGCGGGCAAGCCTGCGGCAGTCGCATTCAGGATTCGGGCAGCCGCCTGTTGGTCACGATGGACGGCTACTGGCGCAACGGCGCGCTCATCGATCACAAGGTGAACGCCGACATTGCGGTCAAGACCGCGCAAGAGATGGGGCAAGACGTCGACAAGGTGCTGGTGTGGCAGCGCTATCCGGGGAAATACAGCTCGAAGACGGCGATGATACAAGGCCGCGATTTCTTCATGAACGATCTGCTCAAGCAGTACCATGGTCGGAAAGTGGGGCCGGTCGCGCTCCCGTCCGAAGGGGCGCTCTTCTTGATGTACTCGAGCGGCACGACGGGCAAGCCCAAGGGCGCGCAGCACAGCATCGCGGGCTATTTGGCCTATGTCACCGGCACGTCCAGGTGGATTCTCGATATCCATCCCGAAGACACTTACTGGTGCATGGCGGACATCGGCTGGATCACCGGCCATTCCTATATTGTCTATGGTCCGCTCTCGAACGCGGCGACCAGCGTGCTGTACGAAGGCGTGCCGACGTTTCCCGATGCGGGGCGGCCCTGGCGCATCGCCGAGCGCCTGGGCGTGAATATTTTTCATACCGCGCCGACATCGATCCGCATGCTGCGCAAGCTCGGCCCCGAAGAGCCGCGCAAGTACAACTATCGTTTCAAATCGATGACGACCGTGGGCGAGCCGATCGAGCCGGAGGCGTGGCGCTGGTATTACCGCGAGGTCGGGAAAAACGAAGCGGTCATCACCGATACCTGGTGGCTGACTGAAACCGGCGGCTTTCTCGGCACCACCGTTCCGGCGCTTCACCCTATGAAGCCGGGGAGCTGCGGCCCCGGCGCGCCGGGGATTCATCCGGTCATCTATGACGAGGAGGGCCAAGAGGTTCCCAAGGGCTCCGGCAAAGCGGGCAATATCTGCATTCGCAACCCTTGGCCCGGGATCATGCAGACGATCTGGGGCGATCCCGGTCGCTATGTCAAAACCTATTTTGCGAAGTACAACAAGAAGCCGAAGAGCAAGAACTGGCGCGATTGGCCCTTCATGGCGGGCGACGGGGCGCTGCAGGCGGCCGACGGATACTACCGCATCCTCGGCCGCATCGATGATGTGATCAACGTCGCGGGCCACCGCCTCGGCACGAAAGAGATTGAGTCCGCCTGTCTCACCGTGCCTGAAGTCGCGGAGGCGGCCGTCGTGCCGGTCACCGACGAGCTTAAGGGCCGAATGCCCGAGATTTACATCGCTCTCAAGCCGGGGATTCAGCCCAGCCGGGAGATCCATAATCGGATCGTGAAAGCCAACGAAGATTTGATCGGCAAAATCGCGCGACCGAAGGAGGTCTATATCGTGCCCGACATGCCCAAGACGCGCTCGGGGAAAATCATGCGGCGTGTGCTCGCATCGATCTCCAATCGGCGCGATGTGGGCGATGTGACGACACTGGCGAACCCGGACGTGGTCGAGCAGATTCGGCACATGGTCCAGGGAAAGGAAGCGGCAGTTTCGAAGGCGGAGATTCCAGAAGACATCGCGCGGTTCGGCCAGAACGACTGATCAGCGCCAACAGGCAGGAGACAACTGGAAAAAGATGCGGTCGTTTTATTCTCTCGTCTTCCGTCTCATTCCTCTCGCCTGCGTTCTTCTCGTTTGCGCCTCGACGGTTCGGGCGCAGCCGAAGGAGCGCATCCGCGTCGCGCAGGGATCGATCTCCGTCAATTCGAGCGTGCTGCCGATCGGCAAGGAAAACGGGATCTTCGCCAAGTATGGGATCGATCTCGAGCCGATCTATATGGGCGGCGGCATGAATTCGCTCGCGGCGGTGACCTCCGGCGCGGTCGATTTTCTCGCGGCGGGCTCGACCGCGACCGTGAGCGCGCGGCTGGGCGGCGCCGACATCGTGATCGTCGCGGTGCAGTCGGAGCGCCTGGACTACACGGTTTTCGCGCGGCCCGAGATCAAGAGCCTGCAGGACCTCAAGGGCAAGATCGTCACCGGCACCCGGCCGGGCGCTTCGGCGGACAGCGCGCTGAGACTGTATTTGCGCAAGAACGGTCTCGAGCCGGGCAAGGACGTGATCTTTGTCTCGGTCGCCGAGAGCCAGCAGGGGCGCTTGAACGCGCTCAAAAGCGGCACGGTCTCGGGCACTGTGCTCTCGCCGCCGTTCAGCGGCATCGCCGCCCAGATGGGAATGCGTGAGCTGGCCGATCTCCGCAAGACCGACATCGCCTACGCCGGCAACTCGTTCGCCGCGATGACACCGTATCTCAAGAGCCATCCCGCGACGGTTGAAAATTTTCTCAAAGGTTACATCGAGTCGCTGCATTTTTTCCGCACGCAGAAGGAGCGCACCGTAACGGGCATCATGCGCTATTTGAAAATCAGCGACCGCGCGCGCGCCGAAGAGGGATACGATTACTACGTCGATCTGATGCCGCAGATGCCCTATCCGACGAATGCGGGGGTGCGCACGGTGTTGGAGTTTTTAGCGCCGGCGCAGCCGAAGGCGGCGACGGCGAAGCCGGAAGAGTTCTACGACGCGAGCTTCTTAAAAAAAATCGAGCAGAGCGGATTTCCGAAGACCCTCAAGGACGAGGTGAAGGGTAAGAAGTAACGATCAGAAACAAACTTCGGAGAGATCCTTCACTTCGTTCAGGATACAGATCAGACATTCGCGCCGTATCGTGTCATTCTGAGCGCAGCGAAGAATCTCTCCGAAGCTGAGTTCATCCATGACGTATGCAAGAAAATTACTTCTAGCGTTCATATTTATTCTTTTTAGCGCCGCGGTCGGCTTCGCCCAGGAAAAGCCGCCGCTGAAAAAGCTCCGCTGGGGCGTGACGTCGATCTCGGCCTCGAACTGGATCCCGTGGATCGCCAAGGAGGCGAAGATCTACGAGAAGAACGGCCTCGACATGGAGCTCATCCTGCTTCGCGGCTCCGGCCAGACGTCCCAGGCGATCCTCGGCGGCAGCATCTTCGCCGCGCCGGTGACGATCGCGACCGTGATGCTCGCGAATCTGAGCGGCGCGGATTTCGTCACTGTCGCGCATACGGTCCCGGGCGTGCAGAGCAAATTACTCGTCAAAGCGGAGATAAGGCGGCCGGAGGACATCAAGGGAAAAAGGATCGGCACGTCGAGTCTGGGCTCGCTGGGGGATTTCCTGTGGCGTCATATCATTCGAAAATACGGCATGGATCCCAACCGCGACGTGACCTGGATGTCGATGGGCACGCCGCCGGAGCGTCTCCAGGCGCTGGTGTCGGGCGCGGTCGACGCGGCAGACGTCTCCTATCCGACCGATGTGCAAGGCGAGAAGCTGGGCTTCCGCCCTCTTTGGGATGCGCGAAAAGAGGTCGTTTATCCGTCGATGTCCGTCGTCACGCGACGGAAGTACGTGCAGGAAGACCGCGATACCGTCATGCGCGTGGTGAAGTCCCATGTTGAGGCGATCGCGTATATGAAGACGCACAAGGACTTCAGCCTCAAAGTCCTCGCCAAATACCTGCGCAACAACGATAAAGACCTTTTGGAAGGCTCCTACGAAATTTATCGGCAGGATTTCATTTCCACGCCGTATCCGATCATGCAGGGGCTGCAGGCGACGTACGATTACGTCGCCGCGACGAAACCGGAGATCAAAAATCACAAGCCGGAAGAATTCATGGACCCGAGCTTTATCGCGGAGCTCGAAAAGAGCGGTTTCATCAAGCGGCTCTACGAAGGAAAATAAGACCTAGCGCCACCGCAGCCCATAGCGGCGCACGGCGCTCGCGACGACGATGAGGACCGCCGCGAACGGCGCCGCGCTGGCGAGGGCAGGGTAATGCGCTTGCAGCAGCCCACCGGAAAAAGCCCCGAAGCCGTAAACAAGAAAAACTCCCGCCAGCAGACCCACCCGCTGCTCCCATTTGACGATATCGCCCGATGGGCCGCGCCATACGTGAGTGTGTGAGCGGCTCCAGCCTACGACATCCACAAAGAGGCTGGTAATCGTCCCGGTAAGATACGTCGTGGCGATTCCCGGGACGTCTAGCCGCCTCACCGCGGCGGCTTGGACGCCCATGGCCGTGCCCAGGAGAACGATCAAGACCGGAACGTTGTGGACGCCGAGCGCCGGGTCCTTAAGATGCCACACGACAGCGGACACGGCTAGAATCGCCGCTTCCAAGCCCAGAGCGGCTGTAACGGCTCGCGGCCATTCCGACTCCGATTCGTCGCGCTCGACGACCATCGCGCCTGCCGTTACCCCGAGCGCGAAGCCCAAAAGCGCTAGAATGGAGCGGCCCGCGGCGAGGAGCTCCCCCTGCGCCAGCGCCAGGCCCAATAAAACTGTATTGCCGGTCATCATGGCCGTGAATACGCGTCCGAGGTCGAGATAACTCACGGCGTCGACCGCTCCCGCCGCCCACGTAAGGATGAGCAGCATCGCATCGCGGGAGAGGGTGGTGGACGGTCCGTCGCGGAACATAGCATTAGCCTACGGCGGTTTTGCGGTGGGGTACAAGGGCGACTCGAAAGGGTCGCCTTGGTCTTAAAAAGGGACGATTTGGCGTGCCTGCGAACAGGGGGGAACCCCCCCTTTTTTTTCCACTTGACAGGCAATGGTTTTTTCGGATAAAAGGCCCTGTAAGAGGAATTTGTTAAAAAGCATCCTGATCTCGAACTTCATCACGAATTAGAAAAGCAACGACGCTTTTTTTCAACAAGGAGGGGCGGAATGGTTAAACGTATAGCGAGTGCGATACTGGGAATTTTCTTAGCGGCAGTTGTTGTTTTCATGCCCGCAACCGCCCTCGTCGCGCCGATCGATGGCATGTTCAGGCTTTCGGCTCTCGGCGGAGCGGAAAAGGAAAACGTCAAGAGTCCGGAGTCGTCATTTGGCGGCGCGCTGCCGAGATTCCTCGGTGAGGCGCTTGCCGTGACGCCGCTGTTTATCATTCCCGACCTCGGTTTCCAATTCGCAGGCAGTATAGTCGCGAGCAGCGCGAACTGGCGCTGGGGCTTCAACGGCGGCCCGATTTACGATTTCGGCATGGGCAAAGCGGGTGTTCTCGTCGCTTACCAAGTGCGACACTATCAGGGCTCGTCCGGTAGCGCGCCGGACTTCCACGGCACATGGATAAAGCCTGCCGTTTCGTTCTACCTGCCGCAAACTAATATCGACTTCTGGGTCTCGCAAGCCGTTTCGCCCCGATGGGTTTTTAAAGCCAGCGAAAACGACAACCGCAGAGTCGTTATCCCGGTAAACGAAGCTCAATTGATGGCGAATTTCTTCCCTCCGGTGCCGGTTGTCGGCAAAGATAATTTGGAATTAAGTCTCGGAGTCAGGGTGCGGAATCTTTGGGGCAGCGGCCACCAGTCGCTCGGCGGCGGCGGTGGGTCGGGCAGCACCGGCGCGGTGAGTGTCGGCCCGGCCGGCGGCATCGCCGTAATGCCTTGGCAGAATCTCGAAGTCACGGTGGCGAGAGGATGGTTCGACGTCAATCACAATAAGTACACCGTCAGCAGCGGCGTCCAGTACTACTTCAACTTCGCCAAGAATCCGAACCTCTCGCTGTTGCAGACGCGCCGGCAATACCTTGAGCCGACGCTTGAGCCCGGCGTATTCGGAACGATGTGGAATAGATAAATCGATCGAAGGTCGTTTAGAAAAAAAGAGGGGCGGGAAACCGCCCCTCTTTTTTTATTTCGTCAACCGGCTCGCCATGTCGAAAGCCTCGGCGGCCGGCTTGTACATGCCGTAGGCCTCGTACGCCGTTCCCAGTCCATACCAGAGGCCACGATCGCGCGGTCGCCGCTCAAGGCCGCGCTGGTACGCTCGGATCGCTTCGACATTCCGCCGTTGCTCGAGGAATATACTGCCCAGACAGTGGTAGCTCCGCGCGTCTGCGGCGTCGACCTCCATGACCTTCCGACAGGCCTCAATAGCCCTATCGATCTCCTGCCGGTCCAAATGCACCAGCGCCATTCCTATATAGGGATCGCTGTACAACGGCGACAGCGTTAGTGCGGCACGATAATCCGCCAGCGCCTTCTCGTACTCACCCGTCTTTCTGAAAACTTCGCCGCGGTAGTAAAAAGACTTCGGCACACGCCGGTCCAGCTCGATCGCCCGGTTAAAATCGGCGAGCCCGAGGTCGCCGCGGCCGATGACGAGAGAAAGATAGCCCCGGTACATATACGGAAGCGCCTTGGCGGGGGCGAGCGCGATCGCCTGACGCATGAATTCGTCGGCTTTTGAATAGTCGTTCGCTAACATCGACTCGAAGGCGAGATTGGTGTAAGCCCGGGCGTTGGTCGGATCTTTCTTTGCCGTATCGCTCCACAGCGTAACCGCATCCTTCCAATCGCGATTGCGCACGATTGTCGCCGCGCTCAGGGCAACCAAAACAGCGGCCGCGGCGGCGCCGTAAACCGCCCGCAGCCGTGAATCGTCGATGCGATGCTTCAGACTGCCGCACATCCATGCCGCCCCGCTCGCGCTTAACAAAAGCGCAACGACGGCAAGGCTGGTATAGGCCGGGTAAGCGCGATAGCCGTTGACCGCGTCATAGAGCGGAATGAAGCTCGCTTCGGGCAGCAAGAGCACGAAAAACCAGAAAATGAAGAACGTCAACAGCGGGTTATTTTTCCGCGCTCTCCATGCGAAGGCCAAAATGCCCGCAACGAGGACGAGGGACAACAGCACGCGAGGCTCCGTCAGAGAGTGCGACCATCCGAAGCCGGGATAGTCGGCGATCAGCGGGGACGGCCAGATGAAAAGACGGATATAGTAAATCCACGCGCGGAACTGCGTCCAGAGATAGGTCGCCGTGGCGCTGTCCGAGGGCCCGACGGTGACGCGCCGGAAAAAACCGCGCACATACATAAAACGAAACAGTACGTAAGCGGCGGAGACCGTGAGCACGGGCAAGTACTTCGCCAGTCTCCTCGGCTCGCGCCAAAATCGCTTTTCCGGCTTTACGCAGAGAACTTCGTAAAGGAGCAGCGCTGCCGGCAACGTGATCACCGTCGCCTTAGCGCTGAGTCCGACGGCGAACAAGCCGAGCCCCGCGAAGCCCCATGGCCGCCACCCGCCGCGGCCGGCGCTCCACGGGCCGCGCATGAAGCAGTAAAAACTCAGCAGGTAAAACAAAGCCGCGAGCGCCGAGCTGCGCGCCCAGATGTGGTTCACGATCTCGGAGTTCACCGGGTGAACGACGAAAAGCGCCCCGGCCGCGGCGGCGGCCGTCTCCGCCGACAGCGGCGCGCCTGCGAGCGCCTCGGGGTGCAGGCGAAATAGCTCTAGTAGGATGATGAAAATCAGACACGCCGTCGCGATGTGGATCGCCAGATTGGTCAGGCGGAAGACGACCGGGTTGAGGCCGTCGATTGCATAGTCGAGCGCCAAAGTGACGAGGACCATCGGGCGCCAATCGCGGCCCCCGGCGGTAACGGATTGGCGCACGTCCGTGAAATAGGACGGGATGTTGCGCGTGTCGCGAAGGATCGGACTACGCACGATGCCGTCGATGTCGTCGAACTGAAAATCGTTCGTGAGGGAGTTGGCGTAAGCCGCCGCGCCGAGCGCGACGATCGCGAGAAGACCGATCCATAGCTTAGGCGTTGTCCAGAGCTTCACTTGAGTTCGACCTCCTCGATGCGATTAACGCGGGCTTCCCATTCGCCGCGAGAAAATATTCTCAGCTCGCTTCCCACCTCGACGATTACGTGGGCGCGAACGTGTGAAAGTCGCTCGTCGCAAAATCTCAACCAGCTGCGGTACATCGCGACGGCGCGCGCCCGGTTAGAATAAATCCCGAGCGCCAGAAAATGATGGGCCAGCCCCCATGTCGGCAACCGGCGATTGATGGCATTCCAACAGCGGAGCCGAGACATGGTCGTTACGGCAAACGCTGGAATCGCGCGCAATAGAAGGACCTTCAACGCTTCCGCGGGACCGCCGCGGACCCGGCCCCTAAGGCGGCTCTCGACGAGCTGCCGCGTAAGCCGCATGTGGGGCGTCCATAAAGTTATCATCGCGATCTCACGCGCGCCTTGTAAAAGCGACAGCGTTAAATCGCCGTCGGGCGATTCCATGACGGAGGCGGGATATGGCCACAAAAAATCATAGTGTAAAATCAGGCGTTCTTGCTTCAAGTCGGGTTGCCGTTTCATCGCACCGGCCGTAATTTCCGGCCAGTCCCGGAGATCGCGAAAGCCGAGCAGGTGTTCCAGCCGGGGCGCTCCGCCTGAACGGATTTTGCTTATGAGCGTTGATTTCCCGCCCGCGGTGGGACCGGCGATGACAAGAAGCTGGTCGATGCTGCGCACTGACCTATGCCCGGATGTTCGTCGCGCTAACCGACGATTGGTTTATGCCGCGGCTTCGGCGCGCCGCGATGTCTCCGATGAGCGTTAAGTAACGATTCAGATGTTCACCGGCCGTCCAATTTTTCTCGTATGCCGCGCGCCCGCGCTCGCCGAGGCTCCGACGGTTCGTATCGTCTTCGAGCAACGCGTTCATCGCCGCAATCAGCTCGTCGTCGGTCCGGTAAGTCAAACCCGCCCCGCTCTCCGCCGCGATTTCGGAAAGTGCGCCGATGTCGCGAACGATCACCGGCGTGCGGCTCCTGAACGCCTCGATTGCAACGAGGCCGAAGCTTTCATAGCAGAGCGAGGGAACGATAACGGCGACGGCGCGCGCGTACAACCGCTCCAGCCGCTGCTCCGAGCAGCGACCGAGAAATTCTATGTTGCCGCAGCCTTCGGCGAGCCGCGACAGCTCGGGCGCGTAATTTCCCGTCCCGGCGATCAGCAGCCTGGCTTTGGGAAAGCGGCGGAAAATCGGTATGAGCGTCTGCACGCCTTTCATTTTCTCGAGCCGACCGACGAAGAAAAAATAGCGGTCGTTCTCGGCGCCCGTATCGCTTTCGGCCGGCCAGGGGGAATCGCTCGGAGCGGGAACGAAGTGCGGCAGCTGAACGATCGGCGCCGTCAATCCCATCGCGCGGTGTCTCTCTTTGCTGAAACGACTGGGCGCAATGAAAGCGTCGACGTTTTTTACCGCGCTTGCGAGAAGGCCGGTATATCTCCACCATTGCGGCGGGCGTTTGTGCGCCAGCGTGCAGGCGAAGCAATAGGGTCGCTCGCATGCCGCGCTGCCGAATCGAAAGAGCACATGCGTGGGACACACGAGCCAGTACTCGTGCATGGTATATAGCTTGACGCCCCGGCCGTACTTCAATACCCCCGGGCCCAAAAGCGAAATGTTGTGAAAATGAATCACATCGAAGTCGTCCTGCAGAATTCGCCGGATCGCGGCCTCTTTAAAGTACGGCCGGCCGGTCTGCTGGGTGGCAAGCGGCGAGAGAAAGCCGAAACGGCTGCGCAGTCCGTGCACGGTCACGTTCGGGTGATCGTCATAAGCGGCGGTGGGCTCCCCGCCCGCCAAAGCGCGGTAAGCGTCCTGGCAATGGATGACGTCGACGCGGTGACCGCGGCGCGCCAGCTCGTTCGATAAGCGATGCACGAAGATGCCGTCGCCGCCGAAATTATACGGCGGGTAGAAGGTCGTCATCATGCAAAAACGAAGCGGTTTTTCGCTCATCGTGGGTTCCAATCGGCAGGGCGCCGAAGCCGCAGCCTCAAAAGGATTCTCCAGCGCATCCAGCCGCGCCGCCAGCGGCGGCGGTCGACGCCGTAATAGCGCAGGCGGTCGACGGCGATAGCGAGCTTCGAAACAGGAGGCATCGAGAGGATCGGCGCCTCGCCGGCGCTGAATGCGTAACCCAAGCTCTCCATCCCTTCTGCGCAGAGGGCCTCGATTTGCCGGATGTCCTCGGGCGGCAGGCGGAGAAAGCCGTCCGCAGCCCCGGCGTCGACGCCTTGCAGCAGCTTTTGAAAATTCGGCAGCGCCGCTAAGCGCTCCGGCACGCGCTCGGAAAAGCGCAACATCTCGTCCTCGAAACGCTCGCCCAGGACCGCACAAGTGGCTTTCAGCGTCTCCTCCGGCGCTGCGACCAGCTCCTCGTAGCGAATAAGATAAACGCGCCCGGAAAACCGGCTGTAGCTCCGGAACGCTTCGTTCCACATCCGGGCCGCGCTGCTGAGGCTTGCGCGCAGCGCCAGGCGCATCGAAGGCACCGCGCCGCGCGGATCGCGCATGACGAAGATTACGGGACTCGTCGGAAACCGGTCCAGAATCTCGGAAAGATATGCATGGTGCCCCGGGGTCTTGTCGGCGGCCCGCGCTTTGCCGTGCCGCCGCGCGTTGATCCAGAGTAGCGCGGCGAAGACGCCCTCGAACGTGGGCTCCGGCAGCAATTCCAAAAACTCCTCGCGGCGAGGGGGCGCGAGAAAGCCCTGAACGCGGACGACTTCGCGCACGTCGTCGATCAGCCTCGCGAGGTTTTCAGGCGCGCGGAGGTCGCCGTAACGGGTCAGCTCGGAGCGGAACAGCGGATAGTAATGCGTCTCGTGATACACCGCGATGCGCGAGTGGCGGTCGAGCATCCGCGCTAACAGCGTGGTGCCGGCGCGCGGCGAGCCGACGATAAAAAAAGGCGCAGGGAGCTTCACGGCTCTTCCGCGGTTTTGCGCCGCGCCGCCGCGCGCTGCATGAGATGCAGCGGCAAGAGCTTTCCGCGCGCCGTCCGGATCGGCTCCATGCGCTTGATGCGCACGGTTCCCGCGTTTGACCAGATGGCGCGCGTCAGGCCGTCGGCGACGCTTTTTTCGCCCAACGCGTCGAGCAGCGCCGCGAGCACCGCGCGCTCGTCGGCGATCTTGATCGAGGGACTTACCACGAGGCTCAGCCTCGTGAATCCGCGCTCGTCTTCTTCCTCGAGCAGTTGGTAGTCTATCGGGCTGCC
>Ga0075424_100001138_pt1 | contig 22763 bp, 21 predicted proteins | sample SoiMethybrSBSTD3_FD_75301 | JGI IMG/M metagenome (GOLD analysis project Ga0075424, IMG submission 75301) | Bulk soil microbial communities from a Populus tree surrounding site in Tennessee, USA - Soil MetaG P. TD hybrid SBSTD3 | ecosystem: Environmental > Terrestrial > Soil > Tree plantation... | reverse complement strand
GTATAAAGTCGACGCTGCGGCGGCCGCCGGTTCGCCGCGCGGAGATGCGGGGTTGAGCAGCAGCACCGGGCGTGGGGCCACCGCGCGCGCGACGTCTGGCAGATCGAATTCCCGCAGAATGCCATACGCGTAGATCCCGAACGGCTGCGTATACCGTTCGGCGACGGCCAGCGACCGATAATCGGTCACCGTCTGGCGCAGCGCGACCCCGCGGACGCGCGTATCAAGCGCCGCGGCGTACAGCGCGATCACGCCGTGAGGGCCGTCGCCCACGACCGACACCTCAGCGCCGACATCAGGCCGCGAACGAAGATATTCGAGCGCGCGCAACGCGTCGTAGACCTGCCCGCCAAGGAGCGGCCGGCCGAGCATCAGCGTGAACCACGTCAGATAGGCTTCGTCGGTAATCCTGCCCGGAAAATAAAACCGTCCGCGCGGCGGGTAGGCCAGCGCGCAGTCGCCGCGGCCTCGAACGTCGATGACGGCGACGCGACATCCTCCGCGCGCGCACAGCCTGTCGGCGAACGCATCTTCCGCAACCGAGCTCCATGCCGCGGCATCGCCGATGTACAGCAGTGTGGACGTGGACGGTCCGGCGTTATCCGGCGTGAGCAGCCAGCCGGGCGTACGAATCTCCCGATCGCTCGCGAGCTCGAACTGTTCCGCGCGATAACCGGGCTTTCTGATCGTCGCGAGCACGCGGCTTGCCGGGGCGCCATTCGATTGATCAATGCCGAGCACCTGACGAACGCGTGCGCGCACTTGATCCGCGGCGAGCGGCGCGGGGTGGACGGCGTCGGCCATCTGCCGTGTCAGCGACAGAGCGGTTTCGCCGCCCAGGGATGTCGTCGCGAAGCCGGTCGTCGTCACATATAGCGCCGCTTCCGGTTCCACGGCCTGGGACGATTCGCCGTCGTCGGCCCCCTTCATCTCGAACCAGCGGTTGAACCACGCATAGGTCGCGCGGCGCATCTCGTACACATACCCGTGCGATACCGTGGTCGCCTGAAGCGCCACGCGATCGCCGGCGCCAAGCAATCCATACGCGCGCCGGTATTCGTCCACGAGATCGCGCGTACCGGTGACGTATTCCGGTGAATAGGTATGACCGGCGTCGTGAAGGGTGATTCCGATCAGCAGCGGCTTCGGCGCGAACGCATAGAGCAGGTCCGCGCGATCGATCCCGCGCGCAAGCGCCGGCACGATGTTCTGCTCCGCGTCGTCGGCCGATCCCGGCGGCTCGACATCGGCCTGCGCGAGGTTCTCGGTGTTGCCCATGGATACGACGGCAGCACGGATGCGATCGTCCATCGCCGCCAGGAACTGCGTGAGCGTCGCGCCGCCGGACTGACCGCAGCAGCCGATCCGATCGGGATCGACCTCTTCACGGGTGAGGAGGTAGTCGATCCCGCGGATGCCATCCCACGCGCGGAACAGACCGAAGTTCGCGCCCAGCAGGATGAGGCGCCGTCCGGCGTATTCGTGCTCGCTCGTTCCACCGCCGAGCGCTGACTGGCCGGGACGGCTGGCCGGATATTCAATGCGCTCACCCTGGCCGAAGGGATCGTACGCGAGCACGACGTACCCTTTGCGCGCGAGGTTGGAGAACAGCTTCTGATAGCTCGGCCACGCCTTGCCGTTCGCCGAATGGCCCAGCGGCCCGAGAATCGCCGGACGCCGTCCACCGCCGGCGGGCACATACAGGTTCGCGGTGACGTAAAGTCGCGGCCGGCTCTCGAAGATCACTTTCTCGATTCGGTAGCCGGGCCGCTCGACGGCGCCTGTCACCCGCGCGTTGAGGGGAGTGCGCTCGAAGGGACCTCCGAGCATCTTCCCGAGCTCTTCGACGATCACCCTCTGACGATCGAGGACCTGCTGCCGTGTGGAGATCGCGTCGACGATCCGCTTGCGCCGGTCGCGCGCCTCATTCGCGACGCGAACGAGGTATCGCTCGAGATCCCGCGAGTAGTCCGGCAGCGCGTCGACGTTCAGCGTGACACCCGGAGCGCCACCCTGACCGCCGGCTGCCGGCGCCTGGATTCGAACACTCGCAGCGCTGCGGCCGAACCCCGCGGCCGCGGCAAGCGCTGCGCCCGTTTCGAGGAACTTGCGGCGGGTGTACGCCATGGCGCCGCCTCTAACGCTGACCGAGCCCAATCACGCCCGGGCGCGGCTTCTTCAGCGACTGCTGATACTTCAGCACGGCGTCCCACAGCGCTTCCGCGATCTGCTGACGGTACGCGGACGTCTTCAGCAGCTGTCCTTCCTGTCTATTCGTCACGAAGGAGATTTCCGCCAGGACGCTCGGCATCGCGGCGCCGATCAGGACGACGAAGGGGGCCTGCTTCACGCCGAGATCGCGCAGCTGCTTGTTGCGTGCGGCGAGCTTGCGCACCATCGAACGCTGGACCATCTCGGCGAAATCGCGCGACTCGTCAATCTTGTTGTTCAGCGCGATCGCCCTGACGATATCGGGCAGGCTGTGCATCGCGCGGCCGGAGGCGGAGTTCTCGCGCGCCGCGACCGCTTCCGCATCGGGATTGCTCGCGAAATTCAGGAAGTAGGTCTCGATGCCGTGCGCACGCGCGTTGCGGCTGGCGTTGGCGTGAATCGACAGGAAGAGATCGGCACCCTCGCGGTTCGCAATCGCCGTGCGCTCCTCGAGCGGCACGAACACGTCGGTGTCGCGAGTCATCACAACTTCAACACCCGGCTGTTTCTGGAGCAAGCGACCCAGGCGCTGGGCGACGTCGAGCGTCAGCTCCGCTTCGTCGATTCCATTCGATTGCGCACCGGGATCGTGTCCGCCATGCCCGGCATCGATCACGATCCGCGACACGCCGAGACCGAGCTGTCTCGCGATGGAGAAGTTGCCGTCGGAGTTCGCCGCCGGTGGGATCGCGGGGAGACGCGACTCGCGATTCGCGCTTTTGGGCTCGTAGGCCGGGGCTTCAGCCCCGGCGTTCCGCGGTTCGCCAATCTTTAGCGGCGGCGCAACTGGCACGGCGGTCGTCGCTGGCAAAGAAGCAACGGTCGTGACGGGCGGCGCCGAAACGGGCGCCGCAGCAGGAACGAAACCGGACGTCGCCGTCGCCGCGTTCTTGAAATCGATGACGAGGCGATACGGGCTGTACAGCGTGAACACGCTGTAGTCCTCGACACCCTCCATGTCGAAGACGACACGCGTCACCGCCTGCGGATGCCGGCCGAGCCGGATCTGACGGACGGTCGCGTCGTTGAACTTCAGCGTGGCATCCCGAAGCGCTGGCGCCGCGCGCGTGCCCTTGAGATCGAAAAAGACGCGGCGGGGATTGTCGAGGCGCTCCGCGCGGAACGAAGTCTCCGAGTCCATCTCGATCGTCACGCGCATCCCCTCGGGAATAGGCGCGCGCTTGATGTCTCGGATCGTCGCGGTCACGGCCGCCGCTGGCTGCGGCGCCGGCGCCTCGCTGGCCTCCGTCGGCGGCGTGTCGGCGGATGCCGCCGGGGCCGTCGCCGCGTCGAGACCGCGAAGCAGCTCCCCGGCGCGCTTCGCGAGCGAGCTCGAGGGGTACTGCGTCTTCAGCTGCGTCAGCAGCCGCATCGCCGTACGACGATCGACGTCCTGCGTAAACTGCTGCGACGTCATCATCGCGAGGTTTGCCGCCTGCCAGAGCGCATTGTCCGCGTAGCCGCTCGCGGGGAATCGGCGGACGATCGTTTCGTAGGCGGCGACGACGCGTCGCACCTGCGCGGGCGGCGCCGGCTGACCGGCCGATCGGACCACGCGTTCCTGTTCGAGGGCCCGCGCGTAGAGCACGCGCGGCGAAGAGTCGGCCGCCCGCGCGGAGGGCGGCGCGAGGGCGCACGCCAGCAGCAGAATCGCACCGTGCCTGAACGTCATGGCTACCTCAATTGCGCATCGACTTCGTCGAAGTAATCCGGCTTCACGAGGACCTCGCGCGACTTGCCCCCGGCCGCGCCGCTGATCGGCGAGACGAGCCCTTCGGCCTCCATCATGTCCACGAGCCGCGCCGCGCGGCTGAACCCGATCCGAAGCCGCCGCTGGAGATACGACACGGACGCCTGCCCGCTCGACACCACGATCCGCGCAGCCTCGTCGTAGAGATCGTCCTTCTCGAACTCGAGCTCCGCGCCAGGCTTCTTTTCGTCCTCGGTGATCGTCGTGTCGTAGGTCGGCTTGCCCTGCTTGCGCAGGAAGCTCGCGAGCCGGGCGCTTTCCTGCTCGGAAATGTAGGGCCCGTGCAGGCGGACGAAGCGCGACGAGGCGGGCGGCAGATAGAGCATGTCGCCTTTGCCCAGCAGCTGCTCGGCGCCGTTGCCGTCGAGAATCGTCCGCGAATCGATCTTCGACGACACGCGGAACGAGATGCGGGCCGGAAGGTTCGCTTTGATGAGGCCGGTGATGACGTCCACCGACGGGCGCTGCGTCGCGAGAATCAGATGGATTCCAACCGCGCGCGCCATCTGCGCCAGACGGCAGATCGATTCCTCGACCTCGCTGCTCGCGACCATCATCAGGTCCGCCAGCTCGTCGATCAGCACGACGACGAAGGGAAGCGGGTGCAATTCCTCGCCGTTCTTGTCGAGGACGGGGCCGCTCTTTTCTTCCTGCGCGAGCTTGAGGTTGCGGTTGTACTGCTCGATGTTGCGCACGCCGACCGCCGCGAGCGTCTTGTAGCGTTCCTCCATCTCGCGAACGGCCCATCGCAGCGCGTTCGCGGCAAGCTTGGGATCGACGACGACCGGCGTCAGCAGGTGCGGGATCTCCTCGTACATGCCGAGCTCGAGGCGCTTCGGATCGATCATGATCAACCGCACATCGTCGGGCGTCGCGCGGAACAGAATGCTCGAGAGCATCGCGTTGACGCTCACCGACTTGCCGGTCCCGGTGGAACCCGCGATGAGCAGGTGCGGCATCGTCGCGAGATCGCTGACGAACGGCTCGCCGTGGATCGTCTTGCCGAGCGCGAGCGTCAGCTTCGACGCCGATCGTTTGTACGCGTCCGCCTCGAGCAGCTCGCGCATCGAGATCAGCTCGCGGTTCACGTTCGGCACCTGGATCCCGACCGTCGATTTGCCGGGAATCCGATCGATGAGGATCGACTCGGCCTGCATCGCGAGACACAGGTCGTCGGCAAGGCTCGTGATCTTGCTGTACTTCACCCCGGCGTCGGGCTTGAACTCGTAGGTGGTGACAACCGGACCCGGATGGATCTGCACCACCGACCCTTCGACGGAGAACTCGCGGCACTTCTCCTCGAGGAGCCGCGCGCCGTCCATGAGCTCGCGCTCGTCGATCTTCCGCTCACCCTTGGGGGCATCCAGCAGCGCGAGCGGCGGCAGCGTGTAGGCCCCTTTCCGCCGTTCGGGGGAGACTCTTTCCGGCTCCGGCAGCGGCAACGGCGGTTCGAGCGGGGCCGTGGGCTGCGGCCGCTTGATCGTCGCGGCCGACGGCGTCGGACGGCTCGACGCGGCCTTCAGCGCGGCGGCCGCGGCGCCGACGACGGCAGCGGTGCGCGACGGTTTCTTCGGCGGCTCCTCCTTGTCCGTTGAAGGCGGCTGCGTCCTCGGTGCGACGGCGACCTCTTTGAGATCTTTTCCTTTCTCGAGGTGCTTCCGCAGTACTTCCTGCCGCTGCCGGTCGCGCCGCCGCGCTTCGCGCCAGCCGCGGTACGCGGCGAACGCCGCCAACCAGCGATCGCGGAGGATCTGCCCCAGCACCGCGAACAGACGGCCGAACGAAAACTGGGTCGAGAGGATGATCGCGAGGAAGAGCAGCGTCAGGATCAGGATGATGGAGCCCGTGCGATTCAGATACGCGGCAAGCAGCGCGGCGAGCCCGTCGCCCACGTAGCCGCCGGCGCGGAACGTCTTGCCCGAGATGTCGAGCGTGCCGAACGCCAGCGACAGGAACGACGAGACGCACCCGAAGAGGAGCCCGGCGCCGACGAGCTTCGTGTACGCGGCATCGACCGAGCGGCACCAGAAGTAATGCCACCCGAGCACGACCAGCACGATCGGGACGAGGTACGCCGAGTAGCCGAGCAGCTGATACGAGAGCTCCGCGATGAACGCGCCGACGCGTCCGGCAAAGTTCGCGGGAGCGAGGTCGGATCCGGTATTGAAGAACCAGACGGGATCCGACGCGCTGTAGCTCGCAAGCGCGATCAGCCAGATCAGCGCGAGCGCAAACAGCGCCACGCCGATGAACTCGCTGAAGCGACGCGAAACCGCGGATCCACCCACGTCAGATCTCCATCACGACGGGCAGCACGAGCGGCCGCAGCCCCGAGCGCTTCCGGAAGAACCGCTGCAAGTCCACGCGAATCTTCTCCTTGATGAGTCCCGGATCCGTCCGTTCCTCCACGCTGGCCGCCTCCAGCGTCGCCGCGAGCAGCGACGGAATCTCCTTCAGCAGCGCCTCGGTGCGCGCGTCGACCACGAACCCGCGCGTGATCACGTCGGGCGTTTCCTCCAGCCGGCCGGATGGGCCGATCGCGACGACTGGCACCACGAGGCCGTCACCCGACAGGTGACGCCGGTCTCTGAGCACCTCGTCGCCGACCTCGCCGCTGCGGGTCCCGTCGATCAGAATCCGTCCGGCAGCCACCTTGTCGGCTATGCGCGCACCGGCATCCTCGAACCGGATGACGTCCCCGTTTTCCGCGAGCAGCACCTTCGTGCCCCGCGACACCCGGGCGGCGACCCGCGCATGGCGGGCGAGCTGCCGGTACTCCCCATGTATCGGCACGAAGAAACGCGGCCTGACGAGCGAAAGCATGAGCTTGAGCTCCTCCTCGCTGCCATGGCCCGACACGTGGACGTGCTTGTCCCCCTCGTGCACGACGCCGGCGTCGCGGCGGGCGATGTGATTCATCACACGCCCGATCGCCTTTTCGTTCCCCGGAATCTCGCGCGCCGAAAACACCACGACATCGTCAGGGGCAAGCTTGACGTGCCGGTGATCGTCGATCGCAATACGCGGCAGCGCGGCCTGCGGTTCTCCCTGCGACCCCGTGCAGACGCAGACCACGTCCTGTGCGGGGAAGTTGCGGACGTCGCTGTCCCGAATCTGCACGCCGGCCGGGATTCGCAGATGCCCGAGCCGCTGCGCGACCTCCGAGTTCTCGATCACGCCGCGCCCGACGAATGCCACCCGGCGATCGAACTGCGCCGCGAGATCCACGATGATCTGCATCCGGTAGATGCTGGACGCAAACATCGCGACGACGATCTTGCCCTGCGCGCCGGTGAAGATCTCCTCGAACGCGTCGGTGACGTCGAGCTCCGACCCCGTGAATCCGCGGCGGTCGATGTTCGTGCTGTCGGCCAGCAGCGCGAGCACGCCCGCCGATCCCAGCTCCGCGAGGCGATGCACGTCGACGTGCTCGCCGTCGAGCGGGGTCTGGTCGACCTTGAAATCCCCCGTGTGGATCACCACGCCGCGCGGCGTTTCGATCGCGAGCGCCACGCAATCCGGCATGCTGTGCGTGACCCGCAAGAACTCGATCGTGAACGAGCCGATCTGCACCCGCTCGCGCGGCTTCACCCGCCGGAGCCTGGCCTTCGCCGCGGCGTCCCCCTCCTCGAACTTCGATTCGACGAAGGCGAGCGTGAGCGCGGTCCCGTATACGGGTCCGTCCACGTACTGCAGGACGTGCGGCACGGCGCCGATGTGGTCCTCGTGCCCGTGCGTCAGGACGAGCGCCGAGATCCGGTACTGCTGCAGCTGCCGCAGATCGGGAATGATCAAATCGACGCCGAGCAGCTCCGGCTCGGGAAACATCACACCGGCGTCGATCACGATGGCGGTGTCGCCGCACGCGACGACCATCATGTTCATCCCGAACTCGCCGAGCCCGCCGAGTGGAATCAGTTCGAGCGGCGGCAGATCGGTCGGAAGTCGCGCGTTTGTCGTATGTTGGCCCCTGCGCTTGTGGCGATCGGCAATCCCAGTTATGTGATTGCCGGGCCTGAAGGCCCGGCCTACAAGTCTCAGGACACCGCGTCGAGGAGAGCCGCCCTGGCAGACGGAACCTGACGCGAGGCGGCGGAGCGCCGCCATTTCTTATCCACCTGACGCGCCGCTGGGACGACGCCTCAGGGACTGTGTAAAAGCGCGCAAAGTATAGCACAGCTCCGATTTACCGCTGCGCGAAACGATCCGCGAGCTGCGCGAGCTCTTTGAGCTGCAGCGTCTCCGGCCGGCGCGACGGATCGATGCCCGCGTCCTCGAGCGCACGGCGCGGGTCGCGGTTCCGCTCCGCCGCGAACGGGCGCAGCGCGTTCAGCAGCGTCTTGCGCCGCTGCGTAAAGATCGAGCGCACCAACGATTCGAAACCGCGCTCGTCACTGAGGCGTACGGCGGGTGCCCGGAAGCGGAGCGAAACCACCGCCGAATGGACCTTCGGCGCCGGCCGGAACGCGCCGGGCGGCAGCGCGAGGACGCGCCGTACGTCGGCGTGGAGCTGGACGAGGATGGAAAGCACGCCATAGTCGCCGCGCCCGGGCTCCGCGTACAGGCGCTCGGCGACTTCGCGCTGGAGCATCAACGTTGCGTCGATCAAGCCGCCGACAGTCCGATGGGCGCGGAGCAGCGCGAACAGGATCGGAGATGAGATGTTGTAAGGAAGGTTTCCAGCGACGCGAAACGGCCGTTCAATCGGAAGGGACGCGATGTCGACGTCGAGGAAATCCGCATGAACGAGCGTGACGTTGCCCGGCACCTGAGGCCGCAGCATCTCGATCAGGGCCGCGTCGACGTCGACGGCTGTGAGCCGCGCCACGCGCGCAGCCAGCCGCAGCGTCAAGGCGCCAGGACCAGGGCCGATTTCCAGAAACCGATCCGCCGGCTGCGGATCGATCGCGGCCACCACTTTATCGGCCCACGCGGCCTCCAGAAAATGCTGGCCCAGTTTCTTTTTCGCTCGCGGCCTCATCACACGTCGTCGAGCGACTCTCCGCGCCAGTACTTCTCCTCGATCTCTTCGATCTCTTCTTCGCTCATCCCGAAATAGTGGCCGAACTCGTGGATCACCGTCTCGGCAACGCAGTTCATAATCTCTTCTTCGTCCTCGCACGCCTCTTCGATCGGCCGCTGATAAATCGAGATGCGATCGGGCAGCGCGTTGCCGTACGTCCAGCTGCGCTCGGGGAGCGGCGTGCCTTGATACAGGCCGAAGAGAGAATCCGGCGGTTGGATTTCGAGCTCCTCGAGGATCTGCGGCGGCGGCTCGTCCTCGACGACGACCGCGACGTTCTTCATCGCCTTGCGGAAGCGCCGGGGGATTTCCGAGACAGCCTCTTCGACCAGCCGGGTGAATTGCTCACGCGTCATCATTTCTTACTTTGTCGTGGGGCCGCACCCCCACGACCTATGCCTCGCTGCCGCGCGGCTCGGCGCTCATCGACCAACGATCCGCTTTCACGGCGACTCTGCACACCCATAACGGTCCTGTAGTAATCGCAATCGGCGCGAACGGCGCAGCGATCGCAGAGCGGACGCGGCTTGCAGATGCGGCGGCCGTGCAGAATCAAGGTGTCCGACGTCTTCGTCCAGTCCTTCGGCGGCATCGCGGCGCACAACTGCTGCTCGACGACCTCGGGATCCTCCGATCGCGCGATGCCAATCCGGTTGGACACGCGCAGCACGTGGCGATCGACGGGCAGCCCCGGCACACCGAGCGCGTGGCCGAGCACGACGTTCGCCGTCTTGCGGCCGACGCCGGGGAGCTGCACGAGCTCGTCCATCGTCTTCGGAACGTCTCCCCGGTGGCGCTCGACGCATGCGCTCGCCATGCCGACGAGCGATCGTGATTTTGCGCGAAAGAAGCCCGTGGACTGGATCTGCGGCTCGAGTTCGTCCGTGGTCGCCTTCGAGAGCGCGGCGGCGTCCGGGTAACGCTTGAACAGCGCGGGCGTGACCTGGTTGACGCGCTCATCGGTGCACTGCGCCGAGAGGATTGTTGCGACCAGCAGCTCGTAGGGGGTCGAGTAATCGAGCTCGGTGTCGGCGTTTGGATGCTGCTTCGCGAGCTTCGCCATGATCCGGCGAGTCTCGGCTGCGGTTTTCGTCGGAGCGGGCACGGCCGCGCGTCTGGCCATGCCGCCGATTGTATCGCGCTACTTTGTCGTGCTCTTCGTCGACGCAACCGCGGTCAAGAGCGCGATGATCGCCTTGTCGCTCCCCACACGAGATGTACCGACGACAACGGTCTCGCCGACGTCCATCGTGAAGCTCGTGTCGATGATCGCACGGCGGGCCAACGAGCCGGTCAACGTGCGGCGCGCGTCGTCGCGCCGGGACTCCACGCTCTGACTATCGAGAGACTCGAGACGCCTGCGCAAACGGACGACGTCCGGATGGTCGTCGCCGTGGGTCTTCTTCAGTTCCGCGAGCTGCTGTTCGAGCATCCCACGCTGCTGTTCGAGTATCACACGCTGCTGCGCGATGTTCGCGGCGGCTGCCGATGGGGTGGGTGAGCCGATCTCCACCCGGTCCGTGCTTCGCGGCTCCCACAGGGAGAAGTGAACGTAGTATTTTCCGCTTCCGGCGTTGCTGGGCACGATCTCGACCGAGTAGTCCCGATCCTCGGGTCCGCGGAGGCGCGTCACAATCGGCGTGCTGACCATCGACGGGCGGCCGCAGCAAAGCGTCCACTGCGAATCGAGCAGCCGATACCCCTTGTAGGGAAGGAAGTCCTTGACGTCGGTCAGCGCCCTGCGTGCGGCCGGAGGGACGTTGTCCGGTGCGCTGGCGGCCGTCTGCATGTCGCCGAGCACCAGCGACACGCTGAAGGCCTGCGGTCGCGGGCTGTTGTCCTCGACGACAACGCCGCCACTAAAGCCTCCGCGCCCCCGCGGTTGCGCCGTCACCGGCCCACCCAGGGTGACGACGGCGACCGTGACAAGAATGATTCGGAAGTAGTTTTTCATGGCGTTGTCTTGAGATCCAGATCCGAGTTGAAAATCCAGATGATGCGCGTGCCGCCCGGCGTCGAAAACTGAAGCTGACGCGCGCCGGCTGGCATCTGGCGCGCGGGCGAATCGCCAGTGCTGCTGTCCGGCGAGTCCAGGTTCGCCGGCCTGGCGTCGAAGTGTTGGCCGATAGCGATTCCGATCCCGACCATCGCCACCAGCGTCGCCGCGACGGCGAGCGGCAGACGCCACATCCTCGCAGGTTCCACACGACCGACGCGCGCCGCCGCGACAATCACGCGGCGCATGGCGGCGGCCTCCTCGACCGAGAGCCGATCGTTCTCGTCATCCTCTTCAATGCCGAGCGCGTCACGGAGCCGGGTTCGCAGGTCAGTCATGACTCCCTCTTCCGAGCGCCTTCGCCATCTCCCGTCGTCCCATCGAGAGGTGCCATCGCACGGTGACCGGTGTCACGCCCACGAGCCGCGCGATTGCCGGAATCGTCGCCCCTTCGAGCTCGTAGAGAGTCAGGATGGCGCGCCGCCGCGGCGGAAGCGCGTCGAGCGCGTGCCGTACCAGCGATTTGGCAATCAGCCCGGGTTCCGCGTCGAACGCCGGCTCCGCCGTCAGCGTGCCGTTCACCCGCGCGCGGGTTCGGACTGCGGCCTGACGCCAGCGATCGCGGCAGATGTTGATCAGCACTCGTACCAGCCAGGCCTCTTCATGCGTCGGTCCTTCGGGAATCGACAGCGGCGATCGCGCCGCCCGCAAAAATGTCTCCTGCACGAGATCGCGCGCATCGTCTGCATTGCGCGACAGCCGGCGGGCGAGCCGGAACAGACGCTGATGATGGAGATCGAAGAGTGCGCCCACACGCGCAGCAAGGTCCTCTGGCGGCTCGTCCACGGCCACCGGCATCGGGATCGCCTGCCCGTCCATCACCCTGCTAGACGTATGGAGGCCTCTATACGTTGGTCGGACCCAATCCCTGATCCCCAATCGGCAATCAGGAATCCTCGAATATACGAATCGCGAGCCGCGAGCCGAGACTAATGGACTGGTCCCTTGTCCCAGCTCGTCCCGGTCGATTCCGAATAGACGCGCATGTGCTCCTGCAGCGCCGCAATCAAATTGGGAAGGACCTGCAGCGGGACCACGATCTTCGCGCGGACCGGGGCGCGGACGACGTGCTCCGCCTCGGCTGCATGAATGTCCTTCTCCGACAGCGGCAGCACCTCGCAGAACGCGAGGGTGAAATCAAACGGCGTGTGGGAAATGGCGCAGAAGTTCGAGTAGGTGCGCGGCAGGTCGGCCTGATCGTCGGGGACAATCGTGAAGTTGATTTGTTTGCGCTCGGTCATCGCGCAAATGTATCAGTACCTCCGCATCACCCCCACGACGACCCCCTGCACCTGGACCTGGTCGGGAGCAGCCATGATCGGCTGCATCGCCGGGTTCGCCGGCTGCAGCCGGATGCGGCCCTGCTCGCGATACAGTTTCTTCAGCGTCACGTCGGACCCGTGGAGCAGCGCGATGACCATTTCGCCGTTGTCGGCGGTGCGCCGATCCTCGACGATCACGTAGTCGCCGTCGCGAATCTGCTCGTCGATCATCGAGTCTCCTTTGACGCGGAGGACGTAGGTATCGCGCTTGCCGACGAGATCTTCGGGAACGGCAATGGTTTCGCTGCCGACGACCGCTTCGATGGGGGAGCCGGCCGCGACGTACCCCAGCATCGGCAGTTCGACGGCGCGGCTTCCCACCCGCGACGGCACCACCTCGACAGATCGGCTGCGGTTCCAGGCGCGTTTGATGAACCCCTTTTCCTGGAGGTTCGTGAGGTGTTTGTGGACCGTCGCGAGCGACGACAGGCTGAACCTCCGTCCAATTTCTTCCAGACTGGGCGCGTACCCGTGCTGCTGAATGAAGTCATTCAGGTAATCGAGGATTTCCCGCTGACGCTTGGTGAGTGGCAGCATGCGCGCACTATACGCAAAGGAAAAGCGAAAGTCAACGAAACAGTCCGCCCGGCTTTTACTTTCGCCCAATCATCGGGTCTAAAGGATTGAGTGGTGACCGCCGCAGCGGCAGCGGCCGACGACGATCGGACTCTGGTTCTCGCGACGCTGGACGGCAAGCGTGATGCGTTCGACGAGCTGGTCCGGCGGCATCAACGGCACGTATACCAGCTGTGCTACCGCTTCAGCGGGAACCACGAAGACGCGAGCGACCTCGCGCAGGACGTATTCGTCCGCGCGTACAAGGGTCTGCGGAGTTTCAGGGGACAGTCGGCGTTCTCGACGTGGCTCTATCGCATCGGCGTGAACGTCTGTCTGAACCGCGCCGCCACGCGCGCGGCGGCGGCGAGGACGGTCCCGCTCGAGCGCGTCGACCACGCGGATCCTCGCGGCGAACGCGCCGACGCAGCGCTCGTGCGCGAGGAACGCGCGGCGGAGGTCCGGGCGGCGATCGCGCGGCTGCCGCGCAAGCAGCGGGCCGCGCTGATCCTGCGGGTGTATCACGAGCTGCCGCATGACGAGATCGCGGATATTCTGGGCAGCTCGGTCGGCGCCGTGAAGGCAAACTTCTTTCACGCGCTGGCGAATCTCAGGAAGTTGTTGGGCGGATCATGAGACATCTCACGGACACAGAGCTGCTCGAAGCCGTGGAATCGACCGCGCAGACAGCGTCGCAGCACGCGCCGCACCTGGACGAATGCGCGGCATGCCGCGCGGACGTCGAGGCGCTGCGCGCCGTGCTCGCGCGCACGGCGGCCGATCGGCTGCCGGAGCCGTCGCCGCTATTCTGGGATCACTTCACCACGCGCGTGTCCGAGGCGCTTCGCGACGAACCGATTCCGTCGGGCGCGCCCTGGTTGTCGCGTCTGCAACGGCCGCTGACGACTTGGGCGGTTGTCGCCGCCGCCCTCGTGCTCGCGATCGTGACAGTCATTTGGCGAGCGACGCTCCATGCGCCGTCACCGCTGGGGTCTTACACAGCGTCGTCCACTGTTGGCTCCACATCTCCAGCCACGTCCGGCGATCTGCCCGCGCCGCGGGCCGATGACCCGGATACCGACGCCCGATGGGCCGTCGTGCGTGTTGCCGCAGAAGACCTGGCGTGGGACGATGTGCACGACGCGGGCATCAGCGCGGACCCCGGCGCGGCTGAGGGGGTCGCACTGGAGCTCACCGCTGCCGAGAGATCGGAGCTGGCCCGTTTGCTGGATCGCGCGATGAAGCGCAACGGAGTCTGAACGGTCATGCGAAGGCTTGCCGTCATCGTTCTCGTCTCTCTCTCCCTCGCGGCGACCGCCGCCGCACAGCCTCCAGAGAACACGACACGCACGCCTCCGCGTCCGCCGCGCGGCGTCCTGTCGCCGGCGGAAGTCGTCGCCATGCTCGACGCCTACGCCGTCGTCCAGGCACAGGACGCGCTGCAGTTGAACGACAACCAGTACGGACCGTTCGTCACACGTCTGAAGAAGCTGCAGGAGACGCGTCGCAAGAACCAGCAGGCGCGCAATCAGATCATTCAGGAACTGCGGCGGCTGACCGCCCCGGACGCCAGCGTCCCGCTCGACGAGAACGCGATCCGGACGAGCCTGAAAAACCTGCACGACCTCGACGAGCGCTCGACCACGGACGCGCGCCACGCGTACGACGCCATTGATGAAGTGCTGGACGTCCGGCAGCAGGCCCGGTTCCGCATCTTCGAGGAGCAGATCGAGCGGCGGAAGCTCGATCTCCTGATGCGAGCGCGGCAAAGCGCAACAGCGGGCCGCCGCGGCACGACCTCATCCGACCGGTAGGGCGGGGTCGTCGATGCCGGGGCTGAAGGCGGGCTTAGCCCCGCCAGCCACCCCGCCACATGCCGTACAATCGATCCATGTCCCGCGGAGCCGGACTGGCTGTCGCCGTGTTTGTGTCGGTTGCGCCGCTCCTCGCGGACGCTCCACGTCTGACGAAACAGGACGCGGAGCGCTTCCAGGCCAAGCTCACCAAGATCGTCGAGTTCGGAAACGCCAAACCGACGGCGAAGGCGCCCAAGCCGCAGTCGACCGCCGTGACTGACGCCGAGGTCAATTCCTACCTGCGCTTCATCGCCGGCCCCCAGATCCCGGTCGGCATCGTCGAGCCGCTCCTCACGGCCATGGGAGACGGGCGCGTCTCTGGTCGCGCGATTGTCGATCTCGACGCCGTGCGGAAGCAGAAGCAACGCGGCTGGCTGGATCCTCTTGCGTATCTGGGAGGGCAGCTACCCGTGACCGCGGCCGGGCGGCTCACGACGAAGGACGGAAAGGGACAGTTCCTGCTCGAGTCAGCAGAGATCAAAGGTGTACCGATCCCGAAGGCGGTGCTGCAGGAGCTGCTGACGTACTACTCGCGCACGGCCGAGAACCCCGCCGGCATCGACATGGACGCGCCGTTCGAGCTGCCGGCCCGCATCAGGGAGATCCGCGTAGGGTCCGGCACGTCCACCGTGGTGCAATAACGCGGTGGCGCTCGACACGCCGCTGCAATACCTGAAAGGCGTCGGACCCCGGCGCGCCGCCGATCTTCAGCGCGTCGGCCTCTCGACGGTCGAAGATCTCCTGTATCGATTTCCGATCCGTTACGAGGACCGCGGCAGCTTCCAGACGATCGCGTCGCTGCGGCCAGGGCAGCCGGCGTCTGTGGTTGGCGAGATCGTCACCTCCGGAATCCGGCCAACGCGGCGGCCGCGCTTCAAGATCTTCGAGATGCTCGTGCGCGACGGCACCGGCGCGCTCCGCGCCGTCTTCTTCAATCAGCCCTTTCTGAGCGACGTCTTTCACCCGCATCAGCGGGTCATTCTGTTCGGCAAGCTCGAGCTGACGCCGCACGGCCTGCAGCTGCAGAACCCGCAGTACGAAATCCTGAAACAGGAGGAAGACGCCGACGCGGACGAGACGCTGCACACGGGGCGGATCGTGCCCATCTACGAGAAGACCGGCACGCTGACGACGAAGATGCAGCGCGCGATCGTGCATCAGGCGTTGAGCGGGCTGCCCGAGGACATTCCGGATCCGCTGCCGCAGGACGTGCGGTCGCGGGAGCAGCTCATCGATCGCCGGACGGCGCTCGTCGACGTGCACTTTCCGCACGCAGGCACTCCGATCGACGCGCTGAACGCGTTCAAGTCGCCTGCACAGCGCCGGCTGATCTTCGAGGAGTTCTTCCTCTTTCAGGCCGGACTCGTCATGCGGCGCCGGCAGTCCGACGCGGAGCGCAAGCCGCGCGCGATCGTCATCAACGACGAGATCCGCGAGGCGGCGCGCCGCGTACTGCCCTTCAAGCTCACCGGCGATCAGAAAAAAGCGATCGCCGAGATCGTCGAGGACATGAAGCGTCCGCAGCCGATGAACCGGCTGCTCCAGGGCGATGTGGGGTCTGGCAAGACGATCGTTGCGCTCATGGCGGCGCTCGTGGCCATGGAGAACGGTCTGCAGGTCGCGTTCATGGCGCCGACCGAGATCCTCGCCGAGCAGCACTTCATCACGATTCACCGGCTGCTCGAAGCGTCTCGCTTCCGCATCGCGCTGCTGACCGGCGCGACGCCCGCGAAAAAGCGCCGCGAGCTGCAGGCGGAGCTGGCGGGCGGCTCGCTGCACCTCGCCGTCGGCACTCACGCGCTCGTGCAGGATCCGGTCGCGTTCGGTGAGCTCGGCCTCGTCATCATCGACGAGCAGCACCGGTTTGGTGTGCTGCAGCGCGCCACGCTGCGATCGAAGGGACTGCATCCCGACGTGCTCGTCATGACCGCGACGCCGATTCCGCGCACGCTCGCGCTCACGACCTACGGCGATCTGGACGTCTCGGTCATGCGCGAGATGCCGCCCGGACGGCATCCGATCAAGACCATCGCGAAGCCGGAATCGCGCCGCGACGAGATCTACGACTTCATCCGCAGACAGATCGAGGGCGGCCGGCAGGTGTACGTCATCTACCCGCTGGTCGAAGAATCGGAAAAGGTGGATCTCAAAGCTGCCACCGAGATGGCGGACCATCTGTCGCAGGACGTGTTCCCCGCGTATCGTGTCGCGCTGCTGCACGGCAGGATGAAGCCGGACGCGAAGGAGCGCGTGATGGGCGCCTTTGCGCGCGGCGAGATCGACGTGCTCGTCTCCACCACCGTCGTGGAAGTGGGCATCGACGTCCCGAACGCCTCGGTGATGCTGGTCGAGCATGCCGAACGGTTCGGCCTGTCGCAGCTGCATCAACTTCGCGGCCGCGTCGGACGCGGTCCCCACCACTCGTACTGCGTACTCTTGTACCAGTCTCCGCTGACGGAGCAGGGGCGCGCGCGTCTGAAAGCGCTCACCGAAACAAATGACGGCTTCGAGATCGCGGAGCGCGACCTCGAGCTGCGCGGGCCTGGCGACTTTTTTGGTACCCGACAGTCCGGCATGCCGACGCTGCGCGTCGGCGATCTCCTCCGCGATCATCTGGTCATGGAAGCCGCGCGCAGGGAAGCCGTTGCCGCGCTCGACGACAGGAACCAGGCGGCGACGCTCGCGGCGTTCGTGAAAACGAGCTGGGAACAGCGCTTCGGGTTGGTGGGGATCGGCTAGGGAGAAAGCGGGGGAGACGGAGGCAACGGGGAAAACTAACCACGGAGGAACGGAGTTAACGGAGTTTCTTTCTTAGGAGTTCTTCTCCCAAAAAGAATTGCTCCGTTATCCCCGTTTCTCCGTGGTTCAATTTCTCCGTGCCCTCCGTCTCCTCCGTTATCTCCAGATGCGGATTATTGCCGGCACCCTGAAAGGCCGCCGCATCGACGCGCCGAAGTGGGAAGGACTTCGCCCGACCTCCGACAAGCTGCGCGAGACGCTGTTCAACGTGCTGGCGCCACGGGTTGAAGGAGCGGTCGTGCTCGACGGGTATGCGGGCACGGGCGCCGTTGGAATCGAAGCGCTCAGCCGCGGAGCGGCCCATGTGACCTTCGTCGAGCGCGATCCGCGCGCGGTGGCGCTCATCGAGGCGAACCTGAACCGCTGCGGCCTCACCGACCGCTATGCTATTATCCGCGCTAGGTTTGCGGGAACCGAGCGGCCGCCATCCGGGGATCGATTCGACCTGATTTTCCTTGATCCACCATACGGCGCCACGGAACTGGAGGCGGCGCTCCTGGCCGCGGCGCCGGCGGTCGCGCACGGCTCGATGCTGATTCTGGAGCACGCGAAACGCGACGCCCCCCCGGCATCGATGGGACCGCTCGTCCTGACGCGTGAAATCGTCTCCGGCGACAGCGCGCTGGCGTTTTACGAACGTACGGCCGCCCTTTAGGGCCGCCGACGTAGGGCGGCCCTTTGCGGCCGCCGAGGGTTGATGTGAACAACGTCGCAATCTACCCCGGATCGTTCGATCCGTTGACCAGCGGACATGTCGACATCATTCGGCGTGGCGCGCGGCTGTTCGACCGGATCATTGTCGCCGTCCTGATCAACCAGGAGAAGGCGCCGCTCTTCACCGTGCCGGAGCGCGTAGAGATTGCGCGCGAGGTGTTCGCCGGCGCGCCCAATGTGGAAGTGGACACTTTCGACGGCCTGCTCGTGGACTACGCTCGCAAGCGCCGCGCGGGGGTCATTGTCAAGGGGCTCCGCGCCGTCTCGGACTTCGAGTTCGAGATGCAGATGGCGCTGATGAACCGGAAGCTCAACCCCGAAGTCGAAACCGTCTTCATGATGCCGGCAGAGCCGTATACCTACGTCAGCTCGCGACTCGTGAAGGAAGTCGTCGCGCTCGGCGGCTCCGTGCACGGGCTCGTGCCGGACAGCGTGGAGAAACGTTTGCGCGAGAAGAAGCTCGCGCGGGAAACCTTGAGGGCCTGAAGCATGCTCGCAGATCGTACGAAGCGGATTGGCGTGTCTCCGACGATGAAGGTGACGGCGGAAGCGTTGAAACTGAAGGCGCAGGGGATCGACGTGCTCGATTTCGGCGCGGGGGAGCCGGATTTTCCGACGCCGAAGCACATCGGGGCCGCCGCGCACGCGGCGATCGACGCCAACTTTACGAAGTACACGACCAACTCCGGTACCGACGAGCTGAAGCGCGCCGTCGTCGATCGCTATCGCAAGGATTACGGCGTCGAGTATTCGCCCGCCGAGGCGATCATCACCGCGGGCGGCAAGCAGGCGCTCTACAACGCCGTCATGTGCCTGTTCGGCGCGGGCGACGAAGTGATCACGCACATGCCCGGCTGGCCGACGCTCGTCGAACAGATCAAGCTGGCCGAGGCGACGCCGGTCATCGTCCGCACGTATCCCGAGGACGGGTTCACCGTGCGCGCGGAGCCGATTCTGTCCGCGATCACTCCGAGGACCCGCGGGATCCTGATCAACTCGCCGGGCAATCCAACCGGCGCGCTGATTTCCGAGGCCGACATGGCGGCTATCGCCGACGAAGCGGCGCGCCGCGGCATCTGGATCCTGCTCGACCTGTGCTACGAGAAGCTCATTTACGATCCGACGCCGCACAACCTGCCGCGCATTCTGTTCGAGCGCCTGCGCGACCGGACGGTGCTTTGCGGATCGGCGTCGAAGGCGTACGCGATGACGGGCTGGCGCTGCGGCTGGGCGATCGGGCCGTCGGCGGTCATCGGCGCGTGCAACGCCCTCCAGAGCCATTCGACCTCCAACGTGTGCTCGATCACGCAGAAGGCGGTCACGGCGGCGCTGAACGGCCCGCAGGAATGCGTCGGCGAGATGCTCACCGAGTACCGCCATCGCCGCGATCGGACGTGCGAGTGGCTGGCGGCGGAGCCTCGCATCCGCCTCGTCAAGCCGGCGGGCGCGTTCTATCTGTTCCCCGACGTGTCCGATTTCCTCTCGCCGGACAGCATCCGGACGACGGGCGAGCTCGCGCAGGCGCTGCTCGACGACGCGCGCGTGGCGGTGACTCCCGGCGAAGCGTTCGATGCGCCCGGCTTCCTGCGGCTCTCGTACGCGACGTCGCTCGACGTGCTCCAGCGCGGCACCGAGAAGCTGCTGGCCTTCATGCGATCGATGGAGGGGCGCAAGGCCGTCGCCGGGTGATCGGCACCGATCTCGTCGACGCGTTCGTGTCGCGGCTCGGCGCTGCGCACGTGAAGACCGACGCCGAGTCCAGAGCCCTCTACGGCACCGACGCCCTCAAACGCGGATCCCCCGCAGACATCGTCGTCTTTCCCGGCACGACGGAGGAAGTGGCCGCCGTCGTGCGCATCTGCGCCGACCGGCGGATTCCGCTCGTGCCGCGCGGTGGCGGCACCGGCTACACCGGCGGTTCGGTCCCGGCGCGCGGCGGCGTGGTCGTATCGCTGGAGCGGATGAACCGCATCCTCGAAATCGACGAGGCCAACCTGATCGCCGTCGTCGAGCCCAACGTCGTCACCGGCGATCTCCAGGACGCGGTGGAGCAGGTCGGGTTGTTCTATCCTCCGGATCCCGCGTCGCTGCGACAGTCGGTCATCGGCGGCAACGTCGCGGAGTGCGCCGGCGGACCGCGCGCGTTCAAGTACGGCACGACGAAGCGCTACGTGCTGGGGCTCGAGGCCGTGCTGCCGACCGGTGAAGTCATTCACACCGGCGGGAAGACCGTGAAGAACGTCGTCGGCTACGACCTCACGCAGCTGCTGGTCGGGTCCGAGGGGACCCTCGCCATCATCACGAAGATCATCCTGCGGCTCGTGCCCAAACCGCCCGCGCAGGTCACGCTGCGGGCGACCTTTCCGGACGTCGAGTCGTCAGCCGCAGCGGTCGTCAACATCATCCGCGCGCGCGTGGTCCCCGCGGCGCTCGAGCTGATCGACGGCGAATCGCTCGACGCGGTCGCGCGGAACCTCGGCGTGCGCTCGCTGGCGCCGGAAGGTACCGCCGCGCTGCTGCTCATCGAAGTCGACGGCATCGCCGAAGCGATCGCCGAGGAAGCGTCGCGAGTCGAGCAGGCGTGTCGTGCGGCTGGCGCGACCGAAGTCCTCAGGGCGCGAAGCGAGCACGAACGACAGGAGCTCTGGCGCGTGCGCCGCGAGCTGTCGCTTTCGCTGAAGACGATCGCGTCGCTGAAGCTGAATCACGACGTCGTCGTGCCAAAGGGGCGGATCCCGGAGCTCTTCGCGCTGGTCCGCGCGATCCGGGAGCGATTCAATCTTCGCATCCCGTGCTTCGGCCACGCCGGCGACGGCAACATTCACGTCAACATCATGGTCGACAAAGACGACGCCGACGCGGTCGCCCGCGCGCACGAGGCCGAGGACGTGCTGTTCGAGGGCGTCGTCGCGCTCGAAGGAGCGATCAGCGGCGAGCACGGCATCGGCTTCGCGAAGGCGCGATTCCTGCCATTCGAGCTGTCGGAAGAGGAGATTGGTCTGATGAAGCGCCTGAAGAGGGCGTTCGATCCGCATGGAATCCTGAACCCGGGGAAGATCTTTCCGGAATAGAATGCCCTCGATGAGTCTCAGGCTGGCGAGCGTGGCCGTCGTGGCCCTGCTGTCGCTGTCGCCGCCGCAGTCGCAGAGCGACGAGATCGCCGCGCTCAAGCGCGAGGTCCAGTCGCTCAAGGCGCAGCAGGCGCAGATGCAGCACGACCTCGACACGATCAAGGCGCTGCTCCAGCGGCTCGCGCAGGCGCAGGACCGTCCGGCCGGCGACTCGTTCCTCAACAAGCAGATCCCCATCGACGGAGAGCCCACGCGGGGAAGCGCGACAGCGAAAGTCACGCTCGTCGAGGTGTCGGACTATCACTGCCCGTTTTGCCGGCGGCAGATGCTCCAGACGATGCCGCACGTGCTCGCGGAGTACGTCAACACGGGCAAGGTGAAGTACGTGTTCGTGGATTACCCGATCGCGCAGCTGCATCCCGACGCCTTCCTGTCGCACGAGGCGGCCGCGTGCGCGGGCGATCAGGGCAAGTACTGGCAGATGCACGATCTGCTGTTCACGAACTCGCCCGCGCGCGACGCCGCGCAGCTGGCGACGCAGGCGAGCATGCTGGGGCTCGATATGAAGAAGTTCGATGCGTGCCTGAACAACGGCAACGGCGGCACGCACGCGGCGGAGATTCGGGCGAGCGTGCTCCGCATGCAGCAGCTCGGCGTCGGCGGTACGCCGCTGGTGCTGATCGGCCTGACTCCGGCTCCAGGCAGTCCGATGAAAGTCATCGGCTCGGTCTACGGCGCAATGCCCTATGGAGACTTCAAGACCGCGCTCGACTCGGCGCTCGCGCAAGCCCACTAAGAGCTTCAATCCCCAATCCCCAAATCGGGAATCCCGAATCAAGAATCTGTAATCGGAGATCTTCGCATCCGGATCCCGGATCCCGGATCCCGCACCCCGGACTCAGAACATGCGCAGCCGGCGGCTCCCTGGCAGAAATGGCGTCGACGCGATCTGGCCCGTGAATTTGCGGCCCCATCGACCCGGAATCTTCGTGCCGCAATCGGGGCAGGTTCCGGTTTCAGTCAACCGATACTGCTGGATGAAATAGCCGTACCGCTCAACCAGCATCGCGCGGCAGTTGTGGCAGCGCGTATGCTCCAGATCGCCCACGCGTCCGGGCAGGTTCCCGCCATACACGTACCGCAGCCCATTGCGGCGCCCGATCTCCGCCGCGCTCACGAGCATCTCCGGCGTCGTGTTCTCCGGATCGTTCATCCGGTAATCCTTGTGGAACGCCGTGACGTGCCACGGGATGTCGGGGGAGACGCCCGCAAGAAACGAGGTGAGGCGCTCGATCTCGTCGCGTGAGTCGTTGAAACCCGGAATCAACAGCGTGACGATCTCGAGCCAGACGCCCATCTCGTGCAGTGCGCGGATCGTGTACAGAATCGGATCGATGCGGCCGCCG